>UEXM01002981.1_pt1 | contig 11336 bp, 9 predicted proteins | sample 1796661 | NCBI WGS metagenome assembly UEXM01 (sample SAMEA4772469, study PRJEB27181) | metagenome
GCTCTGGGCGAGCCAATGGAAATAGCATATCAATTACTAAAAGCAAAAAAAGTAAGTGAAAAAACAAAAAAGAAGAAAAGAGAAGAAAGAAGAACTAAAGAAAAGAGACAACAATGGAGACCTTCTACTGGACAATTTAAAACACCACCGGGCGGTTCTTTAGGACCAAAAGGTGCTACTAATAGAAGGTCGAAAGGGCAAATGCGTTCTGTGAAAAGAGGTAGAAAATCCGGTTTGATGAATGCTCATTTGGCTGTTGAGATGGAACATCGTGGTGTTTCTACTAATCAACCGAAATCAAAAGATGTGCCAAAATATAAAGAATTTTTAGGACAACAAGAGAGTAGAAAAAGAATGGGTAATGTACGTTCTCCTACTTCACAACAATCAAGAAGTGGTGCTCGTAGTTACTATGCTGGAAAAACAGGTGGAGGTAGATTACAGGGAATGGGTTTTCCTAAACCTCGTTTGAAACCACATCGTTTACCACCAATTACACCTCCTTCTCAACTTAAAGTCCCACATTTAAATCAACCACAAATGTCTGGTCCGGGTGCTACTGGATATATGCCAATGCAAACACCTACACCGTCACCACCTATGCCTATGGATGCAGTTTCACAACCTTCGATGATAATGGCAAAAGGTCTTCGGTCTACTGATATTTTAGAATTACGTCAATTAATAATACAAGCAAAAAGGGCTTTAAAAAATGCAGAAAACAAAAAGAAAAGCACAGGTAATGCAGAAACAATCGATACTGACCAAACACCAACAGGTCAGACAACGAAACCTCAAGGTGGTACTGAAGACCATCGAATGGAAAATATAGGAGGGGTGAAAGGTCTTAGGGGTAATACGCAATGAGACCTATATTCTCCGAAGGTACATATTATCCTACTTATATCATAGGTGAACCTATACAGAAAGGTAATGGTGTACATTTAGTACATAATGGTAGAAATACTGAACATAGGTGGTATCCAGAAGAAGCCTTGAATGACAATCCTGATATTAATGATGGTATGGATGCACCACCTTTTGCACATTCTGGTCATGTAGACCATAAACACTCTGGACACTCAGGTGTTGGTAATTTATATGATATGGAGATGAAACCCGGCACATTTGGTGGTCTTATGTGGGATGATGGAAATGGAGTGCATTTTCATGGTGTTGATGCAATTATTAATCAAATTGGATTACATTTACAAAAAATGGCTAAACTTTTTCCCGGTGCAGGGTTTAATCCAATGGATGCCGAGAAAATAGTGCAAGATGGTATAGACTTAGATAATGGAAGAAATGGTTGGGATTTACCAAACACTAAAAGTAAAGAATGGCGAAAAAATGTTACAGGACATTATGATAAAGACGATGATAGAGGTAATCGAGCACAAGACGGTAGATTAGTAACTAGCACTACTAACATGCATGGTAAAAAACATGCTTTTGGCACTTATCTTGAATCGTTGAGTAATCCAATGTATCGTGGTCTTAGAGATATATTGAAACAATATCATATGGAATTAGGTAGTAGTCCTACACATGCAGAAGCAAATACTAGAAATTTAAGATTTTTAAAAGTCCCACATATAACTGCTGAAACAAGTACATATGCTAAAACAGCAGATGGTAGGCTGAAGCCTAGAGCAATACAGACTGCTAGAGATAGAGATAGTCATCGACAAGGGGAAGAAAAAACCCCTCTTGACACATTTGCACGAAAACAATTCAAAGATATAACTAATGACACTGCTACATTGAAAAATGTAACATCATACGGTATAGTACCTGAATTGGCTAATGATTATTTTTTACGTAAAAAGAAACCACAGTATGGTAGAGGTGGTAGAAAACCACATGGTGAAGATGATTCTAACCTTTCAATAGGTAAAGCGAAAGAAGGTATAAACAGAATATTACATCCTGAACATCAAAAAACACCTGATGAGAATCATGAATCTCATGAAGGTGAAATAAAAAATATAGATTTAAATGACCCTCGATGGAATAGTGTAATGTGGACGGATTTAAAAACTGGTAAAACACATCCTATAAGTGAAATTTTTAAAACAAATAATAGAGCACCCGCAGAAGGAAGGAATACACAATTATTTGATGATTTTATACACGATATGGCTATGTATCCATTTTTTGAAAAAATGTTTGGTGACAATACAGATACTAACATAAGAGTGAAAGAAGATGGTACTGTAACAGGTTCTTTACATAAAAAACTAGATAGATATTACGAAAATAAATATCAGGGCGGTCATCAAAAACAAAATGGAGATACACTATCTCATAAAGATTTACAAAGCATAATGTCTCATAGTGATGCACATTCTACTAAAATAAAAGGGAAAACTGGTGGTGGTGATGCATTACATAGTAAAGCAGTTACGAATTATGCTACCATATTGAGTTCTGGATTAAATGCTAATCGTAAACCCGGTGGACCTACTTCTATACATGCGTTAGACATGTTAAATGACCAAGAATTACAGGTTGCAGGTTTCAAACCCGGCGATTTAAGTGGTCATGAAAATATTCCACAAATAAGAAAAATCGCAGATACACTTTCTACTATGATGTTGGAAAGTCACGGTTTGGCAAAACATACTGCTTATCCTGCAAGTATCATGAATTTATTTGAAAGAAATGAAGGTAATCAAGTTAATAATCTAAGAGCACAAGGTCATGATGTTGAGACTATTCCTGAACATGCACAGAAAAATTTTGTTGGGCCAGTTCCTAAGATAGCATCAGGACTTTCACGACCTACTGCCGGACCACCTGTCGTAACTCCACCTCCACCTCCACCTGTCGTAACTCCACCTCCACCTCCACCTGTTGCACCTCCGGGCGGTATTCCGGGTCGACCGCCTGTTTTACCTAGTAGTAATCAAATGACTTTGAATGATTTTCCTAGTCAACCACCTATCAAAGCACCTACTGCTCAAATAATAGCAAATAATAAAGTAGGTGTAACACCTAGTTTACCACCTCCTAATTTCCAGTCTTTACTTCCAAGTGCTGTAGCAGCACGACAACAAGCATCTCAAACTCCCAAAGATACAGAACAAGCCATGAGAGATTTATCAGATAATCCAAGATTAAGAATTACTGAAGAACAAAGACAGAGAGCACAAAGTGCTTTTGCAGACCCTCAACAGTCTTTACTTAGCGACTTTCAAAAAGCCGAGCAAAGACTAATTAAAATGATGGAGAGATTACAAATTAAAGACGCTATGGATGATACAACAATCATGAAACATGTGCCCAATAGTAAATTGAATGCATCTTCTATGGAAGATATTAATTTCTTAGCAAAATCTTTAGATATAACCAATAATGATATTCGTGCTATAATACATTCTAAAGGTGATTGGACAAGAATCAATAAAACCTATGGTTATAGCGACGATGTAGTTAAAGTTGTAAAAGTTTCTTTTAGAGGTGATTAAATGAGTGATAAAGTGTTAGTTAGAAAACAAAATGAGACACCCCCGCCGGATGCATTTATTAATCCAGAAAATAGAGGTCAAGGCAATACAGTGGGTTTGTCTGGTGGTGGACAAGGTGCATTCCTCAATGTAGACCCTAAAAGACCTGACCTTAGTGATAAAAATAGGTATAATGCAGTACAAAGATATGGTGGTGCTGCTTTAAGGGGAGCACTTGCTGGTTTATCAGGTATATCTGCATTAAGTAGATTTTCAGGTAGTGATGAAGATGCAGTATCTGCTGCTGGTAATTTAGCCCAAGATGCTTACACAACATATGGAACTACAGCCGGGGCGGAAAGAGCAATACTCGGTAGAGGGAAAGAACCTGAACCTGAACCTACCTTTGATAATAAATTAATGGGTCGAGACAAACCGATTACTAGTCACATTCCTCCTGCTCCAGATTTAGAAGCACAAAACAACGCAAATATACAAGCACAAAAAGCGGGTTCTACTGTAGTCGGGGTTCAGGACAATCCCCAAAAACTTCTTGATAGTATTGACACGGAACGAATGGAACGAGCGAAAAAACTTAAAACAGGCCAATAGTGATTGATATGATTGAAGATAATGAAGACATGAAATCATTCATTGTTGAAATGGATAGAAAAATGGCTAAGAAGTCATTTCATTATTTTTTTACAGAATGTTTAAATTTTCTTTACAATCATCACCATAAATCATGGGAAGAAGGTTTAACTGAACATTCTTATTATTGTGTTAAAGCATCACGTGACCACGGTAAATCTGTTTTTTTCATGTCTTATGCATTATGGTTAGCAGCATTCAACAAAAAAACACACATCATGATATTCTCCCATTCTCTTGAACAGACACTTGAACACATGAGATTTATGAGAAATTTGATTGACAATACACCAGCATTACATCATTTAAAACCAGCCGGAAAACAACCGTGGGCTAAATCTTACTTCGAGTTTACAAATGGTAGTCGTTTGATGGCAAAATCGGTTGGTGGGGCTACTCGTGGTTTCCACCCTGATGTTGTTGTATGTGATGATATTCTTTGGGGTACTAGTGGAACTGAACTTCAAAGAACCGCAGATTGGTTTTATGGTGTTCTCTTACCTGTTCTTCACCATAGTAGTAAACTTATGATGGTTGGAACACCTTTTAGTTACAATGACTTATATGCTGAATTGGAACAAAAAGAGACATTTAGAGTAGAAACATACCCTGCAATTAATGCAGAAGGTATTGCTCTTTGGCCCGAAAGGTGGAATTTAGAAATGTTAGACCAAAGGAGATTATCTATGCCCGCTATACAATTTTCTCGTGAGTATCTATGTGAACCGATTCATGATGTGGCAAGTATGTTCCCCGGTCCATTATTAGAACAATGTAGAGATACTAATTTAGTTTTGTTAGATAGGGCTGAAACTAATTACAATGAAGAAGGGGAAGCCGATGGTGTCTTTGGTCAACACTTCATAGGTCATGACCCTGCTATATCTTCTGACAAGAATGCCGACTTTACAGCAATGACAGTATTGAGGCAAAAGCCGGGAGAGCCTTTCAAAGAAATTATTCATGTTGTGCATGAAAGAGGTATGAGTACAATGGCTCAAAAAAGAATGATGGTTATGTTAAATAGTCGTTTTAGTCCTGATTTGATTGAACTTGAAGGTAACAACTTCCAAAGAATGCTTGAAGCCGAAATGAGAGAAATGGCAGCAGATATGCCTATTCGAGTTTTTATGACTACAAGAACAAGAAAAGAATCTTTATTCATGAGTCTTCTTCTTGCTTTTGAACAAGGCCATATTAAATTACCATACGGTGATGAAAGAAGTAGAGTCTATACTCATAAAGTAGAGCAAGAATTAAATCGTTTTGGTATGCAAAAAAATGGTAAGTTAGAAAGTGTTGGCACACACGATGACTTAGCAATGAGCCTTGCTTTGGCTAATTGGGCTACAAAAGAATTTAAGGGTAGTGTTATGCTACTTGATGATGTAATGCCAGCGTTTGACTCTTGGTTTGACGGTGGCGGTAAGAAAAACGATTGGGTGATACCGTGAATGAAACGAAAATAGAAGAAGAAAATATGAATAGAAGTGGATGGTGCTAAAGTGCAATTGTTTGCAGATAATGGCGAAGGTTGGTTTGAAACTAATTTAGGGTGTACAGCATCTGAATTTGTTGATAAATTAAGAAAAGCAAGAAGATATAATAAAGATTCTAAAAGTGAAATAGACGGTATGATAGAAGACGTTATCACTTTAAAATCATTAGAAGTTAAAAGTACATTAAAATCTGTATCTTGGTGTAATGATTATACGGGTATTATACAAAATTTCGGTTTGAGTGATAGAGATTTAAAATCACTTAGAAAATTTGGTGAAATGAGAAAAGCAAGTTTAGTTCGTGCTTGCAATCAATGGCAAGAAGCAGATGTTTTACTTTCTAAATTAGATGAACACGCAGATGTTTGGGGTAAAGAAGAAGAAATGGCTTGGGTGCAAGCAATGAATGTTAGGAAAGATGCTAAAAAATTATGGAAGACAACTCTTCACCAAATTGATAAATTAACAGAAAAAGAAACTGATGCTTTAGTTAAGAGTTCAGAATTACTTACACAAAGAGGCCCAATGTCTGGAAGAGGTCTTTTTGAAAATTTGTCTGATAATAAAGTGTTACATAAAAGTATGACACCTATGAAACTATCAAAATTAATTAGTGTTTACGGTGAAGAATTAGATATCATAGGTGGTGCTACAAGAGGTACATTTGTCAAAATGGATAAATCAGGTCTGATACTAAAAGACCCTTATGCCTATGCTGCTGGTTTTCTTGATGCTGATGGTTATATTTCTATAACTAAAAGGGGAGAACCAAGAGCAGGGTTTGTTGCTACAGGTGTAAGAGGTAAAATTCATTGTGAACAATTACAAAAAACACTAGGTTGTGGTGTATTACAACTAGACCAAAAAATTTACAAAGATAGTCAAAGAAGTCAACATCGTTTACAATTTTATTCAAAAGCGGATATTCGTAAATTATTAACTCACATCTTACCACATCTTCAAATGAAAGATTTACAAGCCAAAGCGGTACTTGCATTCATAGATGAAACCGACAATGTTAGAAAAGATGAATTGCAAAAATTAGTTAAATATAGCAATTGGAGTGATGATACAACTAAGGCAAGTGGTCTTTTAACAGAATGGGGTGTCGCTTCTGATGATATCGCCAAGTGGAAGGAGGGATTGTAATGGCTGAAGAACAAGGAAGACTTGGTAGATTTTTAGAAAATATTAGAAGTCCATTCCGTAGGAGAACAACACCTCAACCTCAAATGCCGTTGTATACTACAGGTATTCAAGAACCTGTTTTAGCACAAGGTATCACAATACCTGCACTTTTTGCGGTTTCTCACGAAAACTTAATCCTTCGTACAGTCATAAGTAAATTAGGTCAAGAAATTTTCAGAAGAGGATATTATTGGGAAAAAAAATTTCAATTTAAATGTTCACAATGCGATGAAGAATATAAACAAGAAGTCGAACAATGCAAATCTTGTGGCGGGCAAGTTTTACCACCAAATCCTGATGAAGCGATTTATCCTAAATGGTTGTTAAAACAAACAAACAGTATGGAACAATCTTTTGTGCAAATCTTGCATGAAATTGAACGAGATTTAAATATCGTTGATGATGCTTTCTTAATACTCATAAAAGAATACTATGTTGACCCTGAAACATCTGAAATAGGTTTTTATAGAGTTAAAGAAATTATGAGGGGCGACCCGATATTCATGAGAATTGTTGCAGATAAGAGAGGTGTCCGTGGTGGAAGATACAAAGTATGTCCGTTACATAGAGACCAAATATCATATCCGGGTGAAGACTCACCTTGTACTGTATGTGGTAATCCTAAACAAGATGCTCATTATGTTAATATGGCTGGAAGTGGAAAAACCCAATATTATTTAGAGGGAGAAGTTATTCATATTAGTAAATATAATCCAAGTAAATTGTATGGTCGTAGTCCAGTTAATACGTTATGGAGACAAGCAATGACTCTTACGGCAATGGATAATTATATGTATACAGCATATCAAAAGAGAAGAAGTCCAAAAGGTATAATTTCTGTAACTACTGATAATCTTGAATCTATGAAATCTTTCTGGAAAACAGTCGATGAGAAAATGGAAAGAGACCCACATTACATACCTAAAGTTGGTATTGAAAGTCAAACTGGTAGAGGTGGTGTACAATGGGTGAAATTTATGGACACACTTGAAGAAATGCAGTATATCGGAGTGAGAGATGAAATACGAAATCGTATTGCTGCATTTTTCGGTGTAAGTAGTATTTTTATGATAGATAATGGTAAAAGCGGTGGTCTGAATAATGAAGGTATGCAAATACTTGTAACTAATCGAGCAGTTGAATTTGGTCAAAAAGTATACACGGATGTATTATTTCCTAGAATGTTGCAACAAATGGATGTTAAAGATTGGAAATTAACATTATATCCAAATGAAGAAGAAGATGAAATTACTAGACTCAGAAGAGATGAAATGGAAGTTAATCTTGCTCAAAGAATGATTCAATTAGGTTATCAACCTGAAATGATGGAAGACGGTGATAGAGATATTAGATTTACTTACAAAAAAATACCACCACCACAACCGGGTAATCCCGCAATGCCACCTCCACCGGGCGGTATGCCACCTCCACCGGGCGGTATGCCACCTCCACCGGGAGCAGGAATGGGTGGTATGATAGTCCCTCCATCACAACCCGGAGGTGAAGGTGTTGGATTGAGAACTCCAAGTGGTCCAGCAAGACCTCAAGCAAGAACTAGTGGTGGCATCGGTTCTCCCATATCTAGTGTACAACAAAGAGGCCCACAACCTACTCTTGCTGAGAAGAATCAGAAGGGTTTACAGGATTCTAGGCGAATCAAAGGTGCTTAGTTAAAATAACAGGTATACACTCGACGTGCATAGGTGAGACAAGTGGACTTACAAAAAATGGATTCAATGGTTAGAAAAATGGGAGTGCATCAGCAAGCATTTTCCAGTGCAGTAGAAGATGGGGATGAGGTTCAAGCAAGAGCACATTTATCAGAAATTATCAAATTTGCAAACTTTTTAGATAATGATTTAACAGATATAGTTAGAAAAAGTGAAAATTTAACTGACTTAAGTGGAGTATCCCAATTTGCTGGTGGTGTTCCACTTGCTAAATTTAATGAAACAGGTAGTAAATTCGATGCTTCACAACGTAGTGATGTTTTGAAAGGATTCATGCCACCTGCTCGTACACACGGTGCTATAAGAAAAGTCACAGGAACATTTGGTCGCCGAGTATAGATAGGTGATTAAATGACAAGTGAAGATGTTACTGAAAAATTGATGAATACTCTCATTACAAAAATGGAGTCAATGGATAACGAAATTATCACTTTGAGAAAAATGATTAATTCTCCACAAGCGATATTGAAAAGAGCAGGTTTCGTACCAGTACGTACACCTTTTTCTGAAGATGTTGAAACTGACGCTTTTAGGTCAGACACTTTTACTAAATCCGATATTCCTGAATCTGCTAACCCTGATAAATACTCAAATGAAGAAATTCATGACATGACATGGAATGATATACATGAAATGGCAGAACAACATAGAGAAGTAAAGGAGTTGTATTAATGAAACCTCGATATGAACCAGTAGCAAAAGAAGTAAAAGACATGATGACTAAAGCGGAACTTTTGGTTGAAAGATTAGATGTTTTAGAAAAAGCGGAAAAATGCCCTACATGTGGAATGATGAAAGCACATTGTTTACAAAAAACTGGTTGTGGAGTAAAAAAATACGGTGATATGAAAAAAGGCGTTGTTCATTTAGAAACATCTCATTCTACTCAACCTATGGGTCAAGAATTTCACATAGTTTCCGGTGAATCTGCAAGAAATGCATTCTATGGAACAAACAATGCTCTTTTAGATTCTGAAGTTGTAAAAAATTCAGGTACAATAAACGAAACACCTAACCTTGAAACTTTGAATAAAAAACTTAATCCTCATGACTTGAACATCAAATTAGATGATATGGGTGGAAAATCTCCTACTGGCTCTGATTTGGAGTGAATTACATGACTAAAGTTAAAATTATGAATAAAGCAATCCCTATTCATAATTGCGAAACTTGTGGTGGGAATGTTACTATTGGTTGTCAAAAACATGAAGATATGCCTTTTTACACATGCCCCGACAATAAACAATGGGGTTAAGGAGATGGTTTTGTGCAAGAAGATGATATTAGCATTTACTTGAGACACAGGAACGATTTTTTAAAAACGGTTTTAGAATCAAAAAATTACGAAGAAGAGTTATCTTCTTTATCTAAGAGTATTCTAAATCTTCAACATAAAAACATCTCTTTTATAAAATCATGGGCCGATGAATATTGTTTTGAATTAACAAGTGAAATGAGACCTGATTATATCATTAAAGAAAAAGTAAATCTTAAAAATATACCACTTGATAATATTAGTATCAAAGATTTGGTAAATAATAATCCTAATCTTTCTAATCAAGAAATACTTGAAAAACTAAAAGAAATGAGAAGACAGCAAAAACCTTCATATGAAACAAAATTTGATGATGATGATATTTTAACTCGTATTAATAACATAAGATATAAAAAATCAAATTTAAATTTAACACAGTGGTTAGAAGAAGGTAACGAAGCACCTACTAAAAGAGTTCTTGCAGAGAAAGAAAGAGAGCAATATTTTGGTAGAGATAGAGGTAATGTAAAAGGTAGACAGTCTGCTGCCGATGAAACAAACTTTAGTAATCAAAACGAATATTTACCAAATGAAAGTCGAAGTTTGTTTGAAAGTGCATCTTTATGGCCTACTACAAAGTCTGGTGCAAGTCATTTATTTGATAATAATCATCCTATGATGGAACAAAATGCAATTAATGGGTTGCCTAGACATTTAGATACTTCTATTAGATATGTTTTATCCGGTGAAGCAAACAAAGTGAGAAAAGCAAAACTGGAACATTTTGAACATCATAAGAAAAACAATCATCCAACAGTGAGTGGTCTGATTAAACCTACTGGTATAGGTACACTGATAAAAGATATAAATACAGAAAACAATGATGGGCAAATAGAAGAAGAAAGTAAAGAAAAGTATCATCCATTTATTGGTGAAAGTAACCAAATTGGTGAAATGGCTGGTAGTGATTTACATGCAAAATCTTTACAAAAATTCAAATTAGATAATGCCGATATGCAATTTAATGGAAAAGATTATGATAATTTATTTGAGGGAACGAAGAAAATAAATGAAATGAATAATGATGAAATATTTAATTTACATCTTATGGATTGGGCTGAAAAATCCAGAAGTAAAGATTATATTAAAAATGATAAAACATATAGACAACATTTGGCTTCTCAAGGTTTGAATGAAAACCAAATTAATCAACGGGCAGAAAATGAAATTAGAAGTATGACAGCGGCCACAGGTGATTGGCCTGATAATGTTAAAGAACAGACCAGTTTAGTTCAAAAACGACTTGATGAACTTCACGGTGATAATCATTATCACGGAGTTGGTTTTCTTACACATGCATTAGGTATTGAATTTTTATCTCCACAAGATAGAACTAAAGTTTTGAATCATTTGATGGAACATGGTAGTGATAATGAGGATAATCAAACTATACAACTTTCTGATGGTAAATTAAATATGAGTTATTTGAAAACTCAAATGTTGAGTCGCGTTTTACCATTATTGACTCATTCACAAAGAGCACCGAATTTCTCAGGTCCTAACC
>UEXM01002987.1_pt1 | contig 11325 bp, 8 predicted proteins | sample 1796661 | NCBI WGS metagenome assembly UEXM01 (sample SAMEA4772469, study PRJEB27181) | metagenome
GTTTCCTCTCTGCTTCTATCTTTGCCTTACGATCTTTTCTAGCTTGGACTCGTATAGCTTGCAATTCACCCCAAGCAGAGAATCCGCGTGTAGCTATTACAATCTGCCTTAGTTCCTCCTCCGCGTCCTTGGCCCGCTGCAAATTAACAAAGGTTTCCATAGCGTTTTCATCGGAGCCGGAAAACAAACTGTTCTTCTTTTTCTCATGAGCGGCCCGCAAATCATCCAACCCATCGAAGAACTCTCCGATCTGCTTGGTGACGTTTACAATCTCCTTGCCCGCAGACACTGCCGACTTCACCGCCGCGAACGCTGTAAATGGATCCATCATGTTACACGAAAGCTCCTCGGACAATAATAGTCGGGGCTAACGCGATACACGCGTTTAGGATACTCGTTATTACACTGGTAATGACACGCTTTATAGAACCAACTACCGTATCCGTTCACAAAAACGTGCCCGTATCCAACGAATACAAGCACACACAACACTAGAACTCTCCGACAAACCTCTGAGGTCGGGCTATCGGACTGAACCGTTTATTAACCGTGCCGCCAGAGGAATACTTCTTTTTCCCAGCATTGCTTAACGCAATGGCAACCGCTTGCTTCTGCGGTTTTCCAGCAGCCATTTCAGTCTTGATGTTCTGGCTGATTACATCTTTAGATTTACCTGATTTGAGTGGCATCTCACCCCCGCATCATCTTCTGTCGCTGCACCTCAATACGATCTTGATTAGTATCGTCCCGCTGGGCCGCGATGTCTTCTATGCTTTCAATACGAGCCGCGTCCGTCGCCGCACGTTGCTGCATCTTGTTCATTTCTAGCTGAATCTGAGCCGCATCGTCAATCGACTTACGCTGCAAATCTTGCTGCTTTACTCCAAGCTCCTGCATACGAATCTGTACCAACGGATCCTGCATAGGGTCCTCTCCCTGCGGAGTAATCTTCGGCATCAAGTCGTTCATCAACTGCATTTCCTGTAAAGCGACCATCTTTTCGATCTCCTCCGGATTTTGCATCTGCTGCTGTACTTCCATAATCTGCTGCTGGGCCGTTTGTGGGTCAACCGCACCGGACTGAGCCATCAACTGCACTTGAGATATCAAACCCTGAACCTGTGTCATAACCATCTCACGAGCCTTCTTGGAAATATGCTCCTGAAGGTGCCCCATTAAAATCCCCATAACCTGCGGTGAAGTCATAACAATAGGCGTCTTCATAAACATAACGTGAAGTTCGATATGTGCGTCGTGGTCCTGACCATCAAACGCCATTAACAACTCACCCGTTAACGCACGAGCGTTTTCAATCAATGGATCAAGTGGCTGCGGCTGCGGAGGTGGTGGCAAAATCTCGTCAATGTTCTGAACCTCCAAAGCCTGATACATGCGCCGAAACGCTGCGTGAAGGTTGTGTACCTGCGGATTGGACTGCGCCAACTGTAGCTGCGTTTGAGCAAGCGTAACCCGTTGCGCCATAGAAAAGATGTTCGGGTCACTCACTGGAATCACATCAACACGACCATCGAAGTCCGCCGCCATGACCGTGCGATCCCCACCCGCTACATCATATGGATACTCTTGGGGCAAGTTATCACGGAAAATCCTCGCTAAAACACGGAACTCGTTCTTCTGCGAATAGTGCAGGCGTTTGTGAATAGCCGACATAACCTTCATGCCGCGCTCTAACAACGCTACAGTAGTCCCTACAGGGGCCTCCTGGTTCATGTTAGAGGTCTGCTGGTCTGCCAGTGACACAAAACGTCTTCCGTTCTCCACAAGCGTTCCTAGAAGCTGTCCTAGCGTTGCGGAAGGCTCCTTGTACGGCAGCGGAATAATAGCGTCCCGAATGTTACCACCAGGAGCGTCAATGTCCCGCCATTCTCCAGGTTGTAAGGGTTCGTCATCATTACGAACCCTTACGCCCCGAGCCTTGAACCCAGCTGGGAGGTTTGCCAAGGTTCCGGCGTCGATCAACTGGCGAAGAATACTGGTAGCTGCACGACCCAATCCACCAATCATGTGGATCAAACCAAAGCCATAGAACCCTAAACCAGGCATAAACTTGTAGTGAACAAAATACTGCTGCTTTTTAGCAAGATCCGCATTCTCTTCAAAATTACGTCGGATCGACAGGACTTTTCCCGAACCCTCGTCAATCGTCACAATATACGGCAGCGCAATACCCGTAGGTTCCCCGTCAGGAGACATGTCCTCAAACCCTTCAAGGTCTAAGGCAACATGCATCTCTAAAATCGTATAGACCTCGTCAGTGTACCCCTTCGAAGTACCCTGAATGCTGTTAATTTTTTGACGAACCTCGTCCTCTTCTTCGTCGTACTTGCTTACCTCAACGTCACGATAGAACCCTGCAATCTGCATCTTGCGAAGTTCATTCGCATCCATACGCAAAACATGAGTAACACGCGCCGCTGTGTGCAGATCAGACGCTGCATACGAAACAACCAAGTCTTGAGCAGGAACAAATTTAGAAACCGCTCGCTGCTTTGCTTCATCAAAGTAAATCTTCTTAAAACAAGAACCCGACAGCGGTAAATAAAACAAAAGCTGATCCATGTCCGGATCGAACTCTTCCATCACTTCCATGATCTGGTAGTTCATAAAGTCCTTGACCCGCGATGCCTGCTCCTCACGAGCCGCATCCTGCATACCAAGAACCTGAGTTTGAACAGGGCCACCCGCAGGAAGCAGTTCTTTATAAGCCTGCGCCTGAAACTGAGTAACACTCTCACTAATTAACGGGTGCGTGACCCCAGAAGCTCCTTCAAACGGTTGACTGCGCTCTTCATACTTAACTCCAAGCTGATCCAAACCCTTTGTGTACGTCTCTTCCCACTCTGAACGAGATTCCATATCGTCTTCGTAAGACGCCCTAAGATCCGACGAAATTTCTCCAAGATAATCTTCACCCAAAAACTCCGCTAAGTTGTCGCTATGCGCAGGTTGAATCATCGATTCTTCCATCGCAATGATCTCTTCAAGACTTCGAACTACTGCCCCACCTTGACCGTCTTCAACAACTTCGGCCCCATTAGGAAACATCTCAATCTGTTCCTCAACCGGAACCTCAACAGACGCCTCATTCGGAATCATGTCCTCGGGACGAATCCCTGAATCTACAAGAGGTGGCAGTGCCATCAGTAATACTCCCGTTTACGACGATATTCGTCATGTTCTTCTTCTTCGCCAAGCAGAGAAACAAAACCGCCCTGCCTAAAACGCATCAGTGCTAACGTCATGCTATCACAAAAGTCGTCATGATCGCCATTAGGAAATGAAACTACTTCTTCGATAACTTCATCCGCAAACTTCTTGTCATTTGGGGCCCATACTACACCAGCTTCGAACAATGGCGCAACCATGTGCATTCTAGTGACCTTATCTCGCCCTTTTCCCGGCGAAAATCCTAACGCAGGAATACCCCGAAGCCGCAACTCGTCAATAAGCGGTGTACCCGTCGCTTTCGCTTCGACCACAACCATGTCCGGCTCCCAGTACTCGTGTTCTTCATGCGCAACCTCCTTCAGTTCAGGGAAATTCCACCGACCTCGCCGCGCATCTAACAATATCAAGTTGTCAGACCCACCCTCCTCCGGCTCAAACACGCCCCAAGTCGTAATCGCGCTGTAATCAGCCGATTCTTTCTTGGAAAACGCCGTATCATACGACTGAATGATGTATTTAACCGGGGGAATGTCCTTCTTGTCCCACTCCTGCCACCATTCACGCTTAATAATCGCAGAATCAGAACTCGTCGGCGTCTGCTGCCACTGCGCATTCCATTTTTGCACAGGCAAGGACGCCTTAATCCCCAATAATGCGTCTTTTTCCCAGAACTCAGGCCATAACGGCCTGTCTGACGGCAAAATAGCAGGAAATTCCACAACCTCCCACTGATCCGCCATGACATCACTGCCCTGCGCGGCCAATAAACGGCCTGTCAAGTCTTTTTTACCCCATCGGGTCATAACAATTATGATCGCACCGCCAGGCTGAAGACGCTGACGGGGTCCAGAAGTGTACCACTCATACGCATTGTCAAACGCACTCTCACTCAAAGCGTCCTGCTCCGAGTGAGGGTCGTCAATTACAAACAAATCCGCACCACGACCCGTAACCGCAGCACCAACACCCGCCGCAAAGTACTCGCCGCCCTTGTCAGTCTGCCATTTACCCGCGCCCTTGTTGTCTTCCTTCAAATTAGTATCCGGAAAAATGTCCTTATATTGCGGATCGTCTATAAGATCCCTGACCTTACGACCAAACCTAACCGCTAACTCCGTGTTGTGCGTAGCCTGAATGATCTTTAACTTCGGATTTCGGCCCAAAAACCACGCAGGCATCAAAAAACTAGCAAACTCAGACTTAGAATGTCGAGGAGGCATGTTGATAATCAACCGCTTCAACTTACCCTGCGCAACCAACTCCAACTTTTCAGCAATAATACGATGATGCTGGCCCTCAATAAAGTTCTCATACACATGATGAGCAAACGGCATGAAATAATCATGCGCCTTTTCACGAGTATCCAGCTTCTTCTTGGCCTCCGTTAAAGCCAAAATCTCCTTTAAAGCGTCCTCGGGAAGTGCTTGTAAATTCATGAGCCGTTCATCAAGTCCTCAGAAGGCAATAACGCGGCCCCCGTACCTTGCAACTCGGCTAGTTCTCGTAACTGCGCAAGACTCAAATTCGTACCAATGTAAGGGTTCCCGTATCTCAAACCTCCTGTGGGCGATAAATAACTCGTAGGTTCATTAAATACCGGAGCCGCAGTAGTTTGATCAACACCAGGTTGTGGCCTGTAGAAAGAATACAACCCCGTTTGCTGCGGCTGGTAATACGGAGCAACCACAGGGCGCATCCTTCCTCCCGCACCAAGATCCGCAATGCCAGAAGTATATCCCGGTTGAGTCTCACCAACAGGATCAGTAGTAGGATCGCCGTCACTATCCGGAGGGGTATAAGAAGTCGGAGCCGCTACTGCGGGTTGTGGTTGAGCCACTAGAGTTTGTGGTTGGTCTACTGCAGGCTGTGGTTGGTCTACTGCAGGCTGTGGTTGGTCTGCTCCGTCGACTATATCATCATACTCTATGACATACTTCGCATCAACTGCTGCTTGTGTTCCTGTGGCCTGTGGCGTGGAGGTCGCCTCTACCGTAGGATCTACCATAGTAGTAGTTGTTCCGTCTACCGCAGCATTCACGTTAACTGTAACACCACTATTGGTTACAACAGCCGTGTTGTTAACCGCCACATTGTCCGTAGTGGTTTCACCCGTAACATTGTTTTTCGTGGTAACAACCGCATTACCTTGTGAATCTGTAGCCGTCGTAATCGTTACATTTCCGTCACTCGAGGTTGTAACAGTAGCGTCGTTGTTGGCCGTGATCGTCGTGTTGGCGTCCGTCGTAGCGTCCGTCGTAACGTCCGTTCCACCAAAGATTGATGTAGCCAAAATATCTTTATCGCTCGCACCTATAGTACTTATGCCTCCTGTGCCTGTTTGGGTCGTTACACCATCCGTAACTATCGTAGTTTTGCCCTCAAGACTTGATTCCGCGTCCGTTACATCCGCATCCGATAAACCCTCAAACCCTAAATCTACGTTTGTGTCCGTTACATCAGTAGAACCAAACGGGTTAAATGTCGTTATATTTGTGTTTTCTAAGACTGTAGCTTTGTTTGCCGTTATATCGTCGGAAGTGGTAACACCGCTGTAGTTTGATTTCCAGTTGTCATATGCCACTGTAATCGCTTCGTTCATCTGTTCCGGAGAAGCATTATCAGGAATAACTACAGCTGCCGTCACATAGTTGTCTCTTCCTGAGTCCGATCCGCCTGAAATACGAGATCCAACTATTATACTTTGAGAACCATCAGTGTTTTTTACTATTTTGTAAACAGGGGTGCCGTAATCAAGATTGTCCATGTCTACTGGGGCCTTTTGATTTTCTCCAAACAACACGCGAGTTGCACCGCTGCCTCGAATATCTAAAGCCTCGCGGGGATCAAAGTTAAAGTCTTGCCCCGAAGAATCGGCAACTGAAACACCTGAAAGAGAGTCTCCAACAAGCACTTGCGATGGAATAGAAGATAAATCATTTACGCTTGCTTGTTTCGTAACATCCGTTCCCCCCAAAAGATTCTCAGAAGCTGTGGTACCTCCTAAAGTGTCGCCCCCCAAAAGTGTCTCAGACGCTGTTACATCCGTTCCTCCCACCGTTGCACCAGCAGCCACCGCCGCATTAGCGTCACTGTTCTGAACCGCGTTCGTCGCATTGATTAAGTTGGCGTTAGTTCCAGCCCCAACTACCGCCGTGAAACCCGTGTCTTCGTTAGTTAATGTAAGATTCCCACCGACATTAGAAACCACTACATTCTGGTCGGTGCCCCCGATTACAGCATCCTCAGTACTCTGAAGATTCGATACCTTCGTCTCACCGCCAGTTAAAGTATCGCCTGTGTTAAATGAACCCCCTACAGTAACCGATTCATTCGTGTCGTTGTCCGTAAGAACCAAGTTACCTGCACTATCCGTAGATACCGTGACGTTTTCTCCAGACTGCAGAATCTCACTAGCGGTTAAATCTGCAACAGTCGTCTCATCGCCAGTTAAAGTACCGCCAACACCAAGCGCAAGGTCCGACGCCGAAGCCTCCGCAGCAGTGCCAAACTCGTTACCCAACGCATCAAAAAACTTTCCTTGGGTGCTCGGCTTCGTGGATCCGCCAACAGTCGTTAATAACCCGCCCAAATCATCATATCCAGAACCAACTGCGTTGTTATACGTCGCTATATTCTTTGCCGTTTCAATCGCGTCCGTTGTCACCGCGGCTCCCGCTCCGGCAAGAGCACCCGTAACAAAATTACCACTGGCATCTTGGAAAATGTTTAACTTGTCGTCTCCCGTAAGATTAAGAACATCGTTTACCGCGTTAGACACAAACGCCGACTCCGCAACCTCTTGAGCACCTTCGCCCAACGCCTTACCTATCTTGCCCTTAATCGCTGCGTCCGTTGCACCCGTCGCAGAAACTTCAAGAATCGAACTCGCTAAAACTTCGTTGGCAAGATAATCCAACGCACCTTGCTCACCAAGAATCCCAACAGCCTTCAAATACGTCGGGTTGTCCTGTAACTTACCCTCATCATATAACGTCTGAATAGCACCATCAGCCTGTTGTTTTGCTGCTTCAGTCGCCTCACCCGCACCCACAACACCTATAGCACCCAGAGCTAACGGATTACGAGTCATCATCATCACAGCCAGATCAACAAATTCTTCACCAACCTCTTGGCCCAGCTGAAGAGCCGTGCCCAATGTTGTCCCTGCTATCTCCAAATCTTGAGGCAATGTCCCTAAAATCGCAGACGTGTTTTTTTCCGCAATCTCTCTGGGAGTCAGTATTTTCGACTGAAGTTTGTCCCCTAGACCACTAACAAACTCACCCGCCTTACCAATAACACCCTGTTGATACGAGCCGAAATTCTTCATCTTGGTAGTTTCAGGGTCGTCTAAAAACGCTCCCGATTCACGACCAGCCTCACCAAACGACGTCGAGTATTGATTCTCCGTGTACGTTTCGTCCGCTAAAGCATTATCTATCGCACGAAGAGCCTGGTCCTTCTGTATATCTACACCCTGTAACCCCTGACCAATGCCCGTCAACATCCCAGGAAGGTACGCACCCGCTGTCTTTCGAGCCGCGTCTAAAAACCCGCTTTCCGTCTCGTCCGTTGCACCAGTCTCCGCACCAACAAACTCGGCAAAACCTTCAGGAAGCTCAACCGTTGCCAAATTAGCCCCCGACACAGCCCCCTGGTCTACATCAAAACCTAAATCGTTCAACGCAACCAAGTCTTGCAACAAAATAGTGTCGCCCTCTTGGTAAATATCCGATAATCCCAACTGCGTAGCCAACTCAGGAGTCAGCGGATCACCAACAGTAAGAGGAGCAGATAGTCCCCCCTCGCCGGGACCAAGTATGGTATCATCAAGAACATCCAAATTAATAGCGCTCTCCATAACATCAGCCGCAGCTTGGTCAGCATCTAAATCCGCCACGGCCGCGCGAATATCTGGAATGTCCTCACCCCTAGCAGGATTAAATGTTTCGTAACCACCGCTTATAGAATCTTCATCACTTGTCCCACTAGGCGAAACCGGAATTTCAACAAAGGAATCACCAAAAAGGTCATACTGATCAACCTGATCCTCAACAGATAACGGAGCCGGAGTAATGTTTGTCAAACCTTGAGCCTCAAGCTGCGCAGCTAACTCAGCACTCGTAGGAGTGTAATCCTCACCAAAGGTCCCAGGTTCGCCCGTCGGAATAACAGGGGCCGTGTCTACAGCAGGAGCAAGATCCGTCGTGTAAACTCCACCATTCCACTCAAACGTATCGTTCCCCGCAGCGCGGTTCGCAGCAAACGCCTCGTCAAACGTCTGTTCCGTTACCGCAGCACCCGCCTCAAACGTACCCGTCCCAGCATCAAATCCAACCGAAGGTACATCCGTCGTCTCCCCAGTAACAATATTCTCCAGTAACTGCGTAAAACCAATAAACTCAGGCTCCTCCGTGCTGCCACCAGCAGCCGCTACCTCATCAGAAAACGTCTCCGCAACATAATCCGATACATTCCCCCCAAACGTCGGACCCTGGCTGTTGTCCTGCGGATCAATGCTATAATCCCTTCCTACAGTATTAGAATTAGGGTTCTTAACTACAGTATACCAATTCCCACTGTCATCCTGCTTGATTGTCCCAGCATCAGAACTCGCATCCCCCACCGCAACTCCATAATAAGGACCGTCACTCTCCGACGCACGAACCTCCTTCGCATACGCAGACTCACCCATCTCCGCCCGCTCTTGAACAGCCTCCATCTGCCTCAACTCATCCCTGTCCGAAGGCGTAGCCTCTCCAGCAATCATCTCTAAATCTCGGTCGTTATTACGCTTGAAATCTACAAAATCCCCCTTGGGAATCGTCAAAATATTCCCAAAGGCATCCTCAACAATATAATTGTTGCCGCGCTTCTCCAAAACAACAGTCTCAGTTACCGTCCCCGTCCCAGAATCCTGAACCCTAGAAATGTCCGAAGCAGAAATAGAGCCCGAACTACTAGGCACAGAAACCCCAACCGCAGAATCCGTGTAACCAACCACGTTCCCACTATCGTCAAAGTCATAGTTACTAACATTCAAACCAGTGTTCTGCTCAATCCAGCCGAATAACCCAACCATACTTCTCTCCTAAAGATCTATGAAACCACAATACCCCAATCCCAAATGAAAATACACCCGCGATTTGAACCCTAATGTACCTGGGCCTTCTTCGCCCTCTTCGTCCTCTTGTAACTCCGGTTCTTACTAGCAGATAACACCCCAAGATTCTTCCCACTGTTGTCCCTCGGGTTCCCGTTCCGATGAGTAACATCCTTCCCATCACCCTTCTTTACCTTGCCAGCCTTCAACATCTTAGCTCGGGCCGCGTTCCTCGATGCTCGGTTCTTCTTCTGCTTGTCCGAGGAATGATAATTAGCATACTCAGACCTATAATCTCGGCCCATGGTCCGTTCTCCTTCTGTTCTCAAATGGTATTATACACGAATGAATTTACAACACCAACATTATAGGGGGCGCACAGCACAACCGTACCGCAAATAAGGGGGTGATGGGGGTCGCACCCCTGCACAATATCAATAGGTATTCGGCCCAGTAACCCCTAACGCATGTGTATAGCAGAGTGGTCATTGGTTCTAGGACCTGTGCTCTGGGTAAGCTCGTTTCTATACCCCCGGGGGTGCTGCAAGTTCCAGAAAAGTTTTAGTCTCGACCCTTTGTTTTTCTGGGCGACGACCGCGCTCTCGTGAACCAAGCCCCTCGTGCCTCGGGTCTTGGCCCTTCGGGCTTCGATCGTTCCCTCGCTCCGCTCGGCTGTCGCTGGTTCTTCTTTCATTTTTATTAGTCACGCTTGCGCGTGTCTTTATTCATCATTCTAAATATGAACGATCCTGACGGATCGTGTCAGTCTCCGAACTGACAGTCGGCCAACGGCTATGCGCCCGTTGGATCGGCGCTTATCGGATGGATGGAAAGGACAGCACTGTCGGGCGGACGCCCGACCGTCGGCCACGGCCAAGGGGCCGGAGCCCGACTCCGTCAAGCCAAGCGATCTTGCGATACGCTAGGCTTTCCGGGCCTCGACCTCCCTAAGTTTCGTCCTTAAAGGGGACGAAACTGGCGCTCGGTCTCAACTAACACACACACAACGACATCCGGACGATGACCATCTTGCTCGCGATAGTGTAATTTCGAAAAAGAGCTTCCGTAAAGCCCTGCAATTATTCCAGCGCGTCTGACCTTGCGAACGCATCACCGCCGTCGAAACAATTTGTGATCAATCAATCGTATTGATCACAATTTGTGTCAACGCCTCCCGTTGTTTCGCGCTGGAATAATGGCGACCCTGCGGGCTCCTCCTTCGTCGTCGGGGCGTTGACCTCCACCTTTTACGGAGCAGGCAGGTGGACTACGTCCTGCTGCCTTGCTCCTTCTCATTACACCCTTTCTCCGCCAAGTTGGTAACGGCCGAACGTCGTTATGAGTGCTTGGTATTCACTTCAACTTTATCTTTAAAGGAGGCCAGCATGGCTACTTCAAACTATACTAACACAGACGATATGCCCATCAGCCTGAACATCACAGTTCGGGAACTCAAGGCAATCGAACGCCTTATGACTGAGCACGGCTCAGAGTGGGGCGGTTGGAGTTACGAACGTCAACTGCACAAGGATCTTCGTAAGGTTCTAACACAAACGTTCGAATCTATGGCCGACAGCAGCCGCTACGGTCAAGGCGAGTATGACTCAGTTATCGAGTACAAAGCGAAAGACGCCGCTTAATGGAACCAATCAACCTGTTCCACACACCATACGATTGGGACGAGTTGATGGATTGGGTGAACCGACACAGTAAGTCGGAACGCCCACATCTTCTCACCGCTGCAGCCATGGGTTGGAACCTGGCTGTAGCAACTAATGAATCCATCCAAAAGGAGAAATCAGATGGAAAATCAAACTAACCAACTAGCCGATCTAATCATGGCCATCATTCAAGAGAAGGTCGACGAACGTATCGAGCAGAAGGTCAACGATCTTCAGGACGGTATGAACTCCACATCCTTCGACATCTACGACCACTCGTCAGAGATCGTAGACATGATCGAGGAGTTCGACATCGATCACAAGATCAGCGACTACTTCAATAACAACACCTTCTCAGTCACGGTCGACTAA
>UEXM01002988.1_pt1 | contig 11322 bp, 7 predicted proteins | sample 1796661 | NCBI WGS metagenome assembly UEXM01 (sample SAMEA4772469, study PRJEB27181) | metagenome
TTTTCTATTTCTGTCATCCCACCAGTTTTATGACTTGCGTTAGTTGTTGCTTGTTTTAACGCATCTCTAAATGGTGCTGCTTTTAATTTTATAGTTTCTCTTAACTTTTTAATATCCGCCGCTAATTTTGCATCTATTGCTTTATCTTTTTCAGCTTTATCTGACCCAAGATTAGATCCTTTAGCTTTTGTTGCAGCGGCTGTTAGTGTTTTAATTGTAGTAGCTTCGGCATTTTCGTAAAGCTGAACCATTTTAGTGTTACCTGTTATAACATTTCCAGATTGTAATATGCTATTACGTTGTTTTTGTATATCGTTTAAATCTTTCTTTAATGATGATTGTACGGCATTATTAGATATTGTAGCTACAAGTTTATCAGCCTCTAAAGCTGCGTTCTTCTCACTAGTTGTTAGTGATGTGCCTGATGCTACACCTTGTTTTTTATCAGCTTGGGAGCCTTCAAATGCTTTTTGTTTTATGTTTTGACTTTTATCTGCCTCTGTCATAAACAACTTGTTTAAAGCATCAAATTCAGAACGCCTTATATTTTCTACGTTCCTATCTGCATTTATACCTGCAAGACCTGCTGTTCTAAACGCTTCACCTGCTGTAGCTCCTTTAGCTCCTAATAACATTTGTGATAATCTATCACTGGATAGCTTGTCAGGGTTCAACCTATTGTCACGCATATCAGAACGTTCTTTAAACAATTTCTCAATCATAGCTTGTTCTGCTGGAGTACGTGCTGCAAAATCTACAGCTTTTTGTGGATCAGAATCGAGTAAGTCTTTAATACCACCCTTTACTTTTTGATTAAAAGCACCATCTGCCGCAAATTTACTTGCATCAAACGCTGGCGCAGCAGTTACACCACCACTCTTATCTGCACTAAAACTATCTACACCTGCACCTGGAACTACAGGTTTTTTATCTTCTACTTCTGGTTTTACATCTGATTTTTGTAAACTTGTTAACCCGCTTAACTGTCCTTGTTGCATCCTTTTCTGCTCTTCTAGGAGCTTTTCGTCTATACCACTTCCATCTTTACCTGTGCTAAATCTTGGTTTTGTATGAAACTCTGAGCCAAACGCAGGGGGAGATTCCGAAGCTTTTTTTATTAACGCATTTAACTCTTCTTTTGATTTATCTAAACCTATAGTTTTAAGAATATTTGCAGGAAGTAACGCGTTACCAGTTTGAGCTACTTTTTTCGCATAACTCATAAGGTAGGAATCACCTTCTTTTTCTTGTATAGCCTCTAAGTCTTTCTTTTTTAATCCTGTAGCTAAAGACTTTATCATGTACCAAGCATCGTCTAATATACCGCCACTACCTTCTACTTCTTTACCCGCAGCAAACCCAACAATGCCACCACCTGCCATTTTTGCCATGTTAGGTGCAGATGCTCCAGATACCCCTGCCATTTTCTGCATTTTCTGCTGTGTCTGTGCATTTTTTGTAGCTAATGCGCCTGCTACACCTTTAACTTTTTCTGCCGCATTTTTTGTAACTGCACCTTCTACTTGCTCTAGAACAGTCCCAGGCATTTTTTGCTGTGACAACATTAAACTTCTTTTTGCTGCGTCTTGATTTTTCTTAATCATATTTAACGCAAGAAGGTCAAACAAATCTTGTTTTTGCGTGTATCTTTGTTGCAACGCTTGAGGATTGCCTTGGAACGCTTTTGCTGTTTCTGCTATATTGCTTTCTAATCCTAATGCCATGTTCTATTCCTTATGTTGCTATATCAGTATTCAACACTTCGTTTACATCTCCTGAAATACTTTCTACGTCCGTGTCTAAATCAGTTGAATCTGTATTGAATATATCAAGTAAATCACTTACGTCTGAATCTGGAAATAATGTATTGTAAAATTCCATAAATCCTCCTCCTGTGTTAAGGAGATTTGTTAAGTCAGATGGTTGTTGATACTGATACGATTGTGTAGCAAGAGGTAAACCTTGTAATAAAGACTGCATAAACTGTATGGCTTTATACGGATAATCTCTCTCTTCCTCAAATTGTGCTCTATCTTCTGCAATACCTTCAGACTCAATACCACGATCGATTGCACCCACATCAGCCATTTTAAGAAGTGTACCTAACCCATACTGGTTAATAGCATCCTGTGCCGTTGCTTCTCTGTTTTGCTCTACATTAAATTGATTTACAGCTTTATCATAAGCATCTCTGTAACCCGTTCCCGTAATACTAGCTACCCTATCTAGTAATGCACGATTGCCTTCTGCTTCCATAACAGCCTGACGAGAACCACCATATGCACCTGCTTTGGTTAGTCTACCTGCATCCTGTATACGTTTTATTTCTGCCTGTCTCTTAGCCTCATCAATTTGTGGTTGTAAAGCAGCGGTTAAGTAGGGGTTCATATACTTATCAGCAGTACCTTCTACATTAAAACTTGCCGGATTATATGTACCCATCTCATCTGTAGGCACTGTTAAACCTGCTAATCCTGTAAATGCTTTAGTTTGAAGATCAGATTCCCCTGCTGTTAAAGGACCTGTATACGTCTCATAAGGTAAATCTGCTAAAGCTTTACCTGTGCCAAGCATTTCGGTAACATAAGGCCCAACATAGTTAGAAAGAGCCGACTCTGTACCTATCTGCTTACCTGTGGTATCTCCAGTGTTAGTTGTGCTTAATGGTTGTTCTGTGGTGCCCTCTGACATGATTAGGCCCTCCCTATTGGAAGCATTTTATTAGGATTAATAGCAGGAGGCTGCTTCTTCATACCTGTCCTAGCTTGTCTTACCTTATCCATCATTGCGTATAAATTTTTAGCCCCTGCATCAGAATTGCCATTACCTAACCCACTGACTATATCTGCAGGTATAACAAATTCACCACCACTTAGCGCTGCAGGATCTTTACCATCTATACTTGCAGGTATTGTATCTGCCATGCCATCCATAGGACCACTAAGATATCTGGGTTGTGCCATCATCTGAGCCATTTTTGGACTTCCGCCCATGTTTAACCCTGCAATACCTCCTGCGGCAAGTGTTTGAGTATTGTTTGCATTTGCTGCCATTTCAGCTGCTTTTGCTGCCTCGGCTCGCACTGCTGGTAAGCTCCGTCCTGCTCTATTTTGCTGTGCTAAGTTCGCTAAATTAGCTGCCTGCAACCCTGCTGCTTGTCCACTAGTATCTGCATTAAAACCTACATCTGTAAAATATCTTTGCCCACCACTACCTGGTCTACGATTCGGATCATATGTCCCAGGAACTCGTGTACGTGAGGCAGTATAATCTGGTATTTTACCTTGATACCCAACCATTTGAGGGCTACCACCACCGAGTATGCTTGTTAATATGTTATCTTTACCTAACATACCTGAACTAGCCGCAAGACTGCCAATACCACCTATTAAGGCTGCAACCTTGTCACCACTAATATTACCTTCACTATCTGTAAACGCTGAACCTATATCTTCAAGTAAACCTGTTTCAGACGATCCACCACCACTAAAGTCTACATCTGTTATGTAATCATAAGCACCACTACCTAATTCTGTAATAGTATCCCAAAAGTTATCAGCCATCAGTTATCTCCTATTAGCTTTAATAATCTATCATTAATGTTGTCTACTTGTCCACCTTTTCTGTATGGTGTTTGGTAAAAAGCCTCCTGCCCCGCATCTCTAAATATACTCTTAAAATCATAAGGATTACCAATCTGAGCAAGAGGAACTTCTTTTACGTCTACAGCTTGCGGTTGTAAGGCTTTAAATATTTGTTGCGCACTTTGAACTTGTCGTTGTTGTTGAGCTTTTTTGCCTGCTGCTACCTTTGCAGCTTCGTCTTCGGCGGCTTTCTGTGCAGCTGCATCTGCAGCTTGTTGATTTATTAGTGCATTAAGATCTTGAATAGTCTGCGTTTGTTGATTAAGTTGTTCATTAAAATCTAATTGTTGATCAGCCATAGTTTTATACATACCCGTTGCTGTATCTGTATCAGTTGCAGGTGTACCTAATAACGCACTGAACGCATCAGTTTTAGCTGTTTGATCTGTTAGTAATTCATTAAGTGCATCTACTTTTTTTGTTTGTTCTCCTAAATTATAATCAAGTACGTTATAGCGAGCTCCAGGCAGAGCTTCTTCTACTTTACCTGCTAACAAGTTTTGGTCATATTGCCCAACCAGACTTTGTATATCTTCGGGTCTTGCACCTTCTAACCCTGCTGTTTTAAAGGCTTCAAATGCCTCTATTTCATCAACCATTTTAGGGTCAACAAACTCACCAATGGCTATTTTTTGTTTAATTTCTTCTTTTTGCCCTATAAATTGCGTAATATTATCTTCTGTAGGAGTGTAACCTATTTCAGAAAAGTAAGCTTCAACCTCACCTCTATCGGTCATAAGTGGATCAGTAAATTTACCGATAGCTTCTTGTTGTTCTGCCTCTGATATAGGAGCTGTAAATTGTGTTATTTCTGATTCACTTGGGTCATATCCTATAGCTTTAAAAAAGTCTGTTGCTTCTGGTGCTGTAGTGCCTAAAGGATCAAACTCTATTTTTGCGCCAGTAATAGTCTCAACTTCGTTCTTTTGACCTATGTACTGATTTATCTGCTCTTCTGTAAGGGTTACATTCTCTGCCGCAGCTGCGTCTAATATTTCTTGTCTATCTACAGTGCCTTTATCTATATAATTATCAAAAGCAGTGGTAAATTCTGCATCAGGAGTTTTACCTATAAATTGATCTTGTTCTCCTATTGCAGGAGTATAGACTCCCTCTACATTTTTAAACGCGTTAAGTACATCTGTACTGCTTTGATAGTCACTTGGACTCATAACATTAAGCACGTTGGTCTGTAGTATATTATCAGAAAGGCCTAAATCGCCTAATTGAGTTTCTGCGGCTACTAAACCTTCTTGTGTGCCGTCGTAACCTTTGACAATTTTGTTTACTTCAGGATTAAGGTTTGTAAGCACATTAGTTACATAATCACCTGAATTATCTAAAATTTGCTTACCAGCATATAAAGATGAAGCTGTACCACCCCCTGCAAGTATACCAAAAGTTAAAGAAGAGGCCATATTTCCGCTTACATCACGGTTAGGATCAAGAGGGTGCAACGCTAGTTCTATAACACCTTGAACAGCACTTTCTTCTATACCACCTTGTGCAGCCTCTGTACCGGTAACTTTTGTAAAAGTAGTAAACATATCAGACACTGACTTGTTTGTTTTACCACTTGGGAGCACGGCTTTTTCAAATGCGCCTCCTCCTATTTTATTAGTAGCAAAACTAGTCATTATGCCTGTAAATCCTGCTTTTTGAGCTACTTCAATAGCAAAATTACCTGCTTCTTCTTCATTCATTCCTGATTGCATTGCTACATTATAAGCTTCTTGGAAAGCATTAGCAGCTGACCCACCACCTGCTTCTACGGCATCTAATGTAAAAGCCGTGCTTAATGATGCTTTAGTAGCCATTTTTTGTGCTAAGTCTTCTCCCATTTCTTTAGCAAATTCTTTTGTAATAGTGCCTGCACCGCCACTAAATACTAGTATAGGTAATTCTTGTAATACTTCTTTACCTATAATTTCAGCTAGGAACATCTCTGGAGCTTTTTCAAACTCTCCATATGCAGCGAATATAGTATCTCTAAACCCTTTTGCGGCCTCTATATTGCCAAACATTTCTTTAGATGCTGCTTGCCATTCCTCGGTTTTCATATCTCCACCAAGGTTTATAGTATCTCTAGCCCATTTACCTGCAGGAGTAGACTCAGGATTTATACCTGCAAATACTAACATTCCGTTTGCAGCTTGAACTAACTCACCACCTGCCTGTGTAGCAATACCAGAAAAGTTCTTTACAAAATCGCTATTTAGTACATCTTGCCCAGTTTCTGTTTCTGCAGCCATTTTAAATATATTTTTAGAAAGCTCATAAATAGGTTGATTATTAGCAGCTTCGTTAATTATTTTACCTGCGGTTTCGCCTAATTTAGCCACTTGTTCTGTGTATTTTTCAGGGTTTGTTTCTTTAAGATTAGCTAGCGTAGGATGAATCGTTATTCTTAATACTTCATCGAGTACTACTCCTGTGTCTTTGTTTACTGTCTGCACTCTTCCATCAGGTAGACGTCTTTCTATGGTCAAAGCGCCATATTTATCATTCCATTTAGGAATTTGTAACCCGCCAATATCTTCCCAATTTATAAGCCCAGTGCCATGATTAAATTTTAAAACAGCTTTATTGTTAGCAATATCTTCGTCGGTTACATTATTTTTATTATAGTCGATACTTTGTTTTGTAGAGTTATTTAATGCTTCTGAAGATATTTTTCCGTCTTGTTCTTTAGAAAAAAGTACATCACTTTTAATTTCTTGTTCTGTTATATATTGATCTCCAACAAACTGCCCAAAAGCATCTACATCTGCATTTTTTAAACTAGATAAATCTCCTGCATGGTCGCTAATTATTTTATCTTTAATTAATTTCATTTGATTTTCAGACATATGCGCAGTGGTTAATCCAGCATACTCTAAAGCGTTACTAACTAAATTATCTGCTGCTTCTGAAAATTCATTATCATATTGTTCTTTGTTTACGGGTAATGCCTGTTCTTTTCCTGTGGTAAGCCAGTGATAAAATGGATCAATCTCTTCACCTGTTTCACCCGCATCTTCTAATCCGTTTAATTTAATATACGCTTCAGGATCAAAATCGCCGCCAGTCATACCTTCTACAAATGCTTTGTTTGTTGCATCGTAGGTAGGTTTAAGCACCTCGTCTAGTTGATCTGCATTTTGTATTAGTCCGTCTGCTAATTCCGTATATTCGGCATTAGCTGTATTGTATTGACCTATAAGATTATCTACATTGGTTTTATATTCCTCAAGTAAAGGAGTATACTTCTCTTCATAGTCTTTATCTAGTTCTGTTGAAAATTCGTTATAAGCTCTTATTTTGTTGTTATAGGCATCGGACGATGGTTGAGACGGAGAAGCTTCAAAATCAATCTTAGCTTGATCCATCTCTGCTTTTAATCTAGCACGCTCATCAAAGCGTGGTATCATTTCTTCACGTACACTGTTATACTGCGCTACTGCAGCTTCATATTCTTCAGCTATGTAGTCTACTTCACCTGCTTTTTTCTCTGTCTCTGCATAATCTCCTGTTATTTTATCAATAACATTTCGACCTTCTTCATCAAAAGTTCTAAGTAGCTCTTTAGCCCCGTATTCAGCGATTGATTTCAATGCAGCTTGTGATATATCACCTCCGTTTATTGCTGCTGAAGTTGTTTTAACAACACCATTAGTTAATGCAGCAAGTTGTCCGTCACTTAGTGTATAATCTGCTTCATTTAAGAATTGTTTCATTGTTTCAGTAGTTACTGTTGCCTGCAATATAGCGTTAGCCATAACTTCTTGACTAATTGCGCCATCTTGTCCCGTCAATGTGGCAGCTAATTGAGCTTCTACTACTTTAAATACTGCTTCGGGTATAGGTTCTAAATTTGGAGCCGCTCCTGTTGTGCTGTCAGATCCCATAAACTCACTATCAGGTAGGCTAGGAGCTACATTTTGTCGCACTTGTGCCATACCTGCGCTTACACCTGCCTGCACTCCACCTGTTAACGCAGCTTGTACTGGGTCTTGTCCTAACACAATAGCTGATGTAGCTCGTGTCGTGGCTCCTGCAGCGATTGCCGCCGCTGTAGTGCTTCCTGTAGCACCAGCTACATAGGTACCAGCAGTATTACCAACTTTAGGAGCAATTTGATTTACTACGTATGCTTTTGCTGCTGCTTCAAGTATATCTCCTACATCACCACCTTGTTCTGCTGTGTCTGCGGCTGCTACTAGAGGTACTGCCCATACTGCCCAAGGACCCGATGCAGCTGCTATATAGGCTATAGAACGTACAGGATCATCAGCTATAGCTTTTGCGGTATCTTCTACAGCATCAACAACTGGTATCACAATGTCATCTTGCACAAAATCACCAACGTCTTTTATAACGTCAATAACATCGTCAACTATATCTTTAATAGGGTCAATTATAGCTCCCATTAAAACCTCTCACTAAGTGGTTCTTCACCAAACTTTATTAACACTGCATATTTACCATCTTTAGTCTTACCAACAGCAAAATTTGTATCAGTATCTTGCAATCTTTTATGTATAACACGCATAGCAGGTAGCAAAGCTTCACCTTCAAACTGTGTGCTGTAATGTGTTATACCTTGTCCTTGTATATATGCCATGTACTTTAATATGTTTTTTATATAATTCCTGCCTGTGTCTACGTTAAGAGGTCTACCTACCATCTTAGTCTTGTTTTTGCCTTCACCTCTGTGCCCTATAAACACAGTGTTACCTACGTTAACAACCTCGCAAGTTTCCCTTTGTGCTTCTGTTACTATGCTAGCTAGCACTTGTTTTAAAGATTTATCTCCAATATCTAAATTATCTATAGCCATAATCATTATAGTATGTATATCAAGTTTCTTTTTGTTACTATCTACAATCTGCACTACGACACCTCTAATATACTAGCGACGACGTGTAGTCTGTTAGCTGTAGCAGCGGTTACTTTAAGTATCTCTCCAGTTTCTACAACTAAAGGTGCAGTAAGTAGTTCTGTGGTACCGTTAGCACTTATGGATTTTGTTTTAAATAAGCTAAACGTAGCAGGAGAAGACTCTGCATCTGTTATTGTCAAAGTTATTGTATCTGCATTGCCAGAATCTTCGGATACAAGTATTGATTTTACTATTGCTGTAGTCAATGCAGGAGCAGTATATAGTGTTGTTACACTAGTGCTGGATAAATCTTTCTTTGCATTTTTATATACATTAGGCATTAGCTTAAAAACCACCCCGATGCTTCAGCTCTATCGGATATAATTGCATTTCTCAAAGCTGTATCTAATTGATTAAAATATAAACGCAGTACGTTATTAAATAGCTCTTGTGATTGTTGATCGTATTCTGCAGGTGGATAAGGTAGTGCTGGAGCACGGAAACCTACACCATATCTTGTAGCATCTATAGTCATTAACGCCTCCCATCAGGTCGAATATCTAATCTTGGTGTGCCTAATTGCCATGTGACACCCGTAGCAGAGGATTCAAAACGCATGGATAGCTGTCGTCCTCTCACTCGTATGTTTATTAAGTCTGTAAACACTTCAACAGGAGACGTTGCTGAGCGTGTTATAGTCGCATTACTGGACCCACCCTCTGAAGCAGGTGAGTTACGCCCAGACCCAGACCCACTTAACGCATGTAAAGTCATTGTTGCAACAGGACTATCAGCTGTAGAACCATCAAAAGACGCATCAGGCACCACACGATTAACTAATGAAAATCTATCACCATCTCCTATATCAAAATCAGAGGACTCAACATATGCTGTTATTGCTGCTGCACTAGATCCAGCATTGTCATCTATGCCTTCTTCATGATCTACAAGATTTAAATCATATGTTGCTGCTAACGGCTTATCACGTAATCCAGAATCAAGCCATGCTGTACGGGCTAGCGTGCCATAATACCATATTTTCTCTAAGTAGTTATATATTACATATCTGTCTATGGTAGTAGACCCAGAAGAACAGTAAAACCACCATATTTCGTGAAATCCTTCGTTTGTGCCTGCAACTACCTGTGCAAACTGATTTGTATCAAGATCGTTAAATACATACTTACGCACATCACATTTTAGTGTTTGAGTACGACCATCGTATATGTAAAATTTATCTTTACCCATCCAATAAGCTACACCGTTAGCATAAGCTACTGCATTTTGTGAAGATATAGATATATTTTCTCCAACGAGTGTTGCAGTCCATACTGCAGGTGCACCTACGTACTGCAGTGAATATAGGGAAGAGTCTGTCCATACAAGAACCTCTTGTCTGGCTGTAGTAGCAGATATAATTTTAGTACCACGAGATAATCTAAGACTGCCTGCCTGATTAGTAGCAGATGGAGTCCAGTTAGTTGCATCTTCTTGGTCAGACCATCTAAGCAACGTAGGATCTAAAGTAGAACTACCTATAGGGTTTGTACCAAAACAAAATACAAACCTGCTAATATCTGACACAAGAATAAGATTTTGCACTACTGGTACATCAGATGCCCCACTAAGACTAGATAGCTCTACAGCACGAGTTCCTACTCCGTTAGTGGCATCCCAATAATATAAACGCCCTCCTTCGTGACCAAATATTAAATCCTCACCGAAGTTAGATTGTGTAAAGAATCGCACAGGTGCAGTTGATGACTCACCTACGTTCCAAGCTCCAGAACCCCAAGATGATGCTCCCCAACCACTTAATAATGTAGCAAACGCATTGCCTGAATTAATTTGATATGCTGCTGATACTGTACCTCCACCTGTAGCACTAGAAGATGCAGCTGACGAAGCTGTTATAGTGTATGTGTTTGCAGCGGTTAAGCTACCTAAACTTATCTGGAACTCACCATTTAGAGTAAGACCACCCACAGCAGTAGCACTGCTGAATGTTACAAAATCTCCATTCTTGTATCCGCCATTTGCATCTGTAACTGTTACAGTGGTGGACCCAGAAGTAGTAGCAAAAGGATTACTTAATGATACAGTAGCACGCAACGGTGTAATATCGTTATAATTACCCACGTTTTCTATAAAAAACTTTAAATGTGTGCCTACGCCTATGAGGTTCTGACCTCCCAAAGTTACCCAGTTATGTAGTGATCTGCATACACCTTGAAACGTAGACGCAGATATACGTGTCCATCCACCTATTTTTTCTGGTGTGCCCTGTCTAAATCGTATCTTATCTCCATCGTAATATCCACCTTCTGTAGTGTATCTAGTGCCTTCACGATTAATCCCAGGTTTTAATTTTATTGCTTGAATAGCCAAGATAACTTCTCCATTCTACTACAAAGTCTTTCTGCACGATTAGGTACTTGCCTTGCCCATTTCGAGTCCATCATTTGCACAGATGCCTCCATCCAGTCTTCAGAGTCTACAGCTAATTTTAAGTTAACAAATTTAGACAAGCGAGGACGACCAAGATTAAACATCATATTTGCAAGTACTAGTTGAGCTTCTTCAGGTATATCATTGAAATTACTGTATAATATATTGCAGTCTTCTATGGTTATAGCAATGTCAGCTTCAAAACACTCATCAACTCTTTCTTTAGACACTTCTGTTCCAATTTCTTGCCCATGTTCTAAATCAGAATCAGTAACCAAATGCCCAATCCCAAAAGTCGCATACCCCAAATGATCATTGTAAATTTCATACTTGCAACCTTCATCTTCTGCTAATTCTTTTTGTAATTTA
>UEXM01002990.1_pt1 | contig 11316 bp, 13 predicted proteins | sample 1796661 | NCBI WGS metagenome assembly UEXM01 (sample SAMEA4772469, study PRJEB27181) | metagenome
TTAAAGAAGCAGCTCCAGTAACAGTTAAAGCACTAGCAACAGATTGAGCATTCGCATCAGATGAACTGATGTAGTCTCCCGCAAGATCATTAAAATCCTGTGCTCGAACGGGAGTATTACCAACTAGACCTGCCTTGTTACGGGAAGGTGCTACATTGGCATTAGTTATTTTTGCTGTTCTTGCCATTTTATTTATTCTATTTCGTTAAGTTCTATTTTACTTGATTGGTATCGTGGTTGCTCTACATTTTCTAAAGCCTCTACGACAGCCATCCTTACAATCTCTAAATGTGTATGATCTGCTAACTCACAGTCTCCTCCCTCACCATTTTTAATCTCACTAGGATTTTTTAAATAAGTAAGAAAATAAGTGGTTATTCGAGACTTTGAAATTAACAAAGATGTATCACCTGAGTAATCTAATCTATATGCAGAATCACTAGTAGGAGTATTAAACGGATCATCAACTATCTTATTATATCTATCATAAGTAATTGGTTTAACATTAACTCTTTTACCATTATGTAAATAAGCTTCCTCTTGTAGTGCGTGCCTATAGTCGTCAGGTAACGTTACACTATAACTATCAGGTTTTGCACCATCTCCTGTTGCAGCAGACACTGGTTGTGAAGTATGTTTGATAAGATTTCTTAAATCATCTCGTCTTTTCTGATCTTCTTCTAAACCTGTTCTCCTAGGATTATTACCAAATGCACGTTTAGACACAAACTTTTCCTGCGATATATTTAAGAACTTATCTATTTCTGATGAAAGAAATAAAGGAGCTCCAGCAGAATCAGCTTTGTCTACTAGCAGTTTAAAGTGCGAATGCATTTCGGCTCTAGTCATACTATTTACCTATAGATAGTTTACCTTTTAAATCTAAATACACTTCCTGATTGTCAGGATTTTGTAAATATTCAATCGTCTGCTCAAGTGTGTAACCTACAATATCTCCACCAGGAAGCTGATATTTAGTACCATTCTTTACAAGAACTCTTGCTGATATACAATCATCAATAAATGCTCTCATCTTAAATGTAGGATCTTCTATAGTATTAATAAACTCTTGAGGGCTTTCTGTTACAATCTTATCAAGTTGAGACTCAATAAAATCTACAGAAGCTTCATCTCCAGCACGTTTACCTAAAACTTTAAGAACATCTGCCATTTCAGTTGTAGACATGTTACTAAACATCTTGTAAGCTCTACGCTTAAGTTTAGATTTTTTATTTTCCATTTTAGCTTCTTGCTCAACAGATGTCATTACATACTCTGCAAAAGGAGTGTCGAAACGCTCCATTTCAGAATTAGCAACTCGTTGGTGAGCTTTTAAAACTAAATATTTTACCTCTTCCTCTGGGTTATTAGTGTCTAATGAAATACCTTCTGCAGGAACATCTATTTTAAACATAGTCCAATAATCTTTATTGTACTTTGATAATGTTCCAGGAGACATATGCATCTTTGTTTCAAGACGTACTTCATCTTCTTCTGTTAAACCAGTATTGAGGACACCAGTACCTTTCATCGCTTGAACAGTTAATCGTTCAAAACATTTAGAATAACGGAGGCTCCCGTCGTGATCGTCGGGTAGCCATCCGTGTTTCTTTATAGGTTTTAAGGTAACCTTAGTTGTATCTATAACACTTTCTTTCCTCACTGGAGCAACCACTGTTTTTTCAACAGTCTCTGTATTTGTTACTTTCTTTGCCATCTTCTTTCGTGTTTATTATTTAATTATCTTATAGTGTTGACGAGTAAATCAATTCAGCACAAGACATTGGGTTTTGAATTAAAACACCTTGTTGAGCTTGAGCAAATAATTGATAACCATCTACAGGAGATGAAGAACCTGATGAGAACGAAGTGTTTGGACCCAACGGTGAAGTTGAACCAGCAACGTGCCACATTAATTCTTTACGTCCTTTAGGATATACTCGACGAATATTGTTCTCTCCACCTGACGTACCCATGTTTAGGATAGTATATCGGTAAGACTCAGTGTATCCACCTTTTGGGTGAGGAACACGGTTACGAATCTCATCATCATACAATGGTAAGTGAACTAGAGTAAACTTGATACCTTGTGGCCCCATGTATTCTCTGTACTGACCTTGGAATCCTAGGTTTTGTCCGTCACCAGAAATTCTTTTAGAATCTAATGGTTGGAAACGAGCAGCGTGGTTTTCAAGAGCTCTATGGAATTGCACCATACCTCTTTCACCTGTAAACGCTACAAAGTTACGTTGATCTTCTGGAAGTAAGTTAATTGATAAGTTCAATAAAACATCTTCTAAATAGTCAATTGTAAAGTCTGTATAGTGAAACTTGTAAGATGGAGAAATTTGCTCACGTAAACCTGCACCTTCAACGATAGCAGATCCAGAGTCACCCATCATAGAGTAAGCACCATTAGATTGTTTATTAGACTTAGAGAACCAAAGCATACGCTCTTTTTCTTTCATCCACTGACACATAAACTCATACTCAGCATATTGAGTCCAGATCTTAGTAGTCTTATTAGACTTAGGATCCATCATCTCAATAACTAGAGGACGTTGGTGCATGTTTCCAGGAATAGTATAAGTCTTAGATAAGAAAGACATTGCATTACGCATTTTGAATGGAGAACTGTAATGAGTTTCACCGTAAGTTCTATTCAAAGTTCTTTCTTGTGGAGAGTATTCTTTACTCGCTTTAGACCCAGCCGCCAACAAAGAAGGAGCAATAAAGTCTGCAGAGTTAGAACTCATTAACGCACAAGGGTATGCATAACCGCTACCTTGGGAGTAAGGCTCTTGCATTACACGAACAGCTGTTTCACCATCATCTAATACTAATTTATCAGACATAGCAAAATACTTTTCTGACATATAAATAGTTACTAAAGCTCCATGCTGCCCAGGTTTAACTGTAGAGTTAGACGCATAACCATTAATGGTAATAGCCTTCTCATCGTCACCTTTTAGGTACCACTCGAAATCGTTATCTGTGTCAAGCTCTTGCTCTCCACCTCCTACAGATAGGAAGTAATCCATACCTGCATATTGATTCATACCAAATACTCTACTAATGATATTAGATACCAAAGTAGGTTCGGCTGCGAATACGCTTCCTAGGTGGTTCTCAGTTGTTAAGCCAGACCAGCTTTTAGGAGCGTACAATTGTAATGAACTAATTGTGTTTGCCATTTTTAATTTAATTTAATTATTACTTGTTGTTTATAAATAAATAGCTCCCTATCGTAGAGATTTTCTCATAGTGTTAAAATCAACATTATTTGAAGTACCTCTACTTGGTCTGGAACCAGTTTTTTTCGTACTCTTAATCGCGGCTGCCAACTTCCTTGTCGATTTAGTTGTTGACTGCCGTTCAAACGCTGAAAAATCCCACTTTAGGACTGTCGCTAAATATGCTATTTTTAAGTCAAACTCTGGATCTTGTTCACGTAATCTCATGATTTCGTTCTTACCCTGTCTGTCTAACTTAGTTATACCCTTATATAAATTATCTTTATCTCTTGGAGATAATTTAAATCCAGGTAAAATTTCTTCTTTACCGCCAATATGATCTTTAAGATCTACTAGCCATTTTTCGTGAGCTTGTATACGTTGCTGCTGCTCTTGTTTTTGCTGCTGCACATACATCTCTTTTTCTTGTTTCTGTGCTTCTACTAATGAAGATAATGCCTCTTCTGCTTCTTCAAATAAAACTCCAGTGTCTTCGTATCTTTGAACTTTTTTATTTACACGTTCTTCAGACCATCCAGACTTTAGTAATAAATCTCTTACAACACTTTTTTGTAAAGATTCATTCTTTTCTAAGTTCTCAACAGTTATAGATTCATAAACTTGTTCCTTACTTTGCATATTTAAAAGATTATTAAGTGGCACTCCTGCCTCATAATTATCTAGTAAATACTTAATTTCTTCAGGCATTGAATCCTTATAGTCTTTAACTTTAGTTTCTACTGTCTCGCTTACTTTACTTAAAAGCCATTCTTCGTCAGCCTCAAATTCATCATCTTGAAAATCTATGATTCCTTTGTCTCTTTGCATTTCTGCAAAGACTCTGAGTGCGCTAACTTCTTCTTCAGTATCGCTTTCTGCTTCTGTTTCAGAAACAGGTTCCTCTTTATTTTCTTCTTCAACTGCTGCAGGTTCATTTTCTACAACTTTTTCTTCCTCAGGAGCTTCCTCCTGTTTTGGTTCTTCTTCTTTTACATCTTCAGGAAGTTCCTCTACTTCTTGAATTTTTAGTTGAGGTTCAAAAATTGAAGGCTCTGCCTCCTCTTTTTGCTGTGCTTTGGTGTCACCTTCCTCTGGTTTAACTGTGATGTTACTCAACACACTTAAATCCAATCCTTCTAACGCATCATCACCTATTGCCATAATTAAAATTTAGTTATTAGTCAACAAAAATAAAAACTTAATAATTATATACAAACTCAAAATTGTATCTAATTAAATTAAAGTTTATGTTCTATAGCTAAAATATAATTTCAAAAATTATATTTACACTTTTATTCCGCTTTTTTCGCACTATTCATTTTAGCTATCTCCAGTTTCGTGCGGTTATCCTCACTATTGCGAGCATCTTCTCTATTCTCTTTTTCGACTTCGAACTGCAGTTTTTGCTGTTCTGTTTGTTGCTGCATTTGTATTTGCTGTTGCTGCAACTGCACTTGCTGTTGCTGCATTGCTTGTTCTCTTTGCGCAGACTCAGCTTCTGAAGCTTTAATCTTATTCTTAATATCAGCAATTGAACTTGAGTTATAAACAGAGATAACATCAGAGATAGACATTTTATCATTTTGTAAAGCTGCTTGAGTTAAAGATTTTAAAGCCTCCATAGCTTGTAAATCTTGAGTAGCATTAGATACGAATATCCCGTATTCTTGGTATCCAAATTCACCCATTAAATTAAATGTAGTTGTTGCTAAGTCATCAGCTACATATTGAAACTTTTTACTTCTTCCTCTATATGTATCTTTAGCAACATCTAATAATGTTTGTAGCACACGCACTTTAGTTTGATTATGTATATCATACCATTTTTCTGTAATGTGAGATGATTGTTGTACAGCTCTTTCTGTTGTTCCTACAAGCTCAGAAGATGTTATACTTCCAAGCCTTTGTCTAGTAACACCAGATAATGACTGCACTTTACTCTCTACAAAGTCTAATAATTGTACGTGTTGTTGGATATAATTACCAGTTTCCATATCTAGCACTTTATTTTGTGTAGATATATTACCTGCTAATTTACCAGTGGACTGTCCTTTTTTACCTTCATTGAAAGAATCTACAAAACCAAACTTCATTGATTGTGCATAGTACATCCACTTTTCTACTTCCCACCCATCAGGAACTAATGATAGATCTATCAGAGCAATTTTACCTTGATTAGCAGAAATTGCTAGTTCTAATCTGTACCAAAGGGTAATGTACAAATAAACCCAAGGGACTAAACGGTCCATTAAGGATACAGACTGAGAGTTGTTTGCATTATAAATAGTTCCCACATAACCTGACTTACAAACAGAAAGATTATCCATTTCGCGGAACTGTTGTTTTTTAGGGCGAATATTAAAATACATATCCTCACCTATCTTCATGCCTTCCCAATACTCACTAACCCACATATACTCAATAGACTCTCCTCTAGATTCATCTATTTTATACGCCTCAGTAACTATCGTTTCTTGTAGCATACCTTGATCATCAAAGTATTTAAGCCTACCTATCTTACGCATAGACTTCCAAGTAACTTTAGATACTCTTATGTTACCGTCTTGATCATAGTAATTAAATACATTGTTTGTATCTTCCCCTTCTCTATTGTCTATATATAGTTTTTCAGGAGTAGGGTAGTTTAACAAACTATTGCTTTGCATAGTTGATCTATTGCCTTGCTTACTCTCTAATTCATCTATTTGTTTAGGAGTAAGGTCCTCATAGTAATTATCAATAACACTATTCAGAGACATAAATGTATCTTCTACTATTATGTCAGCGTCATCTACAAGATCTGAGTTATGAGGAAGAAGACAATAGAACTCTAAAGGATTTACTCTACGAGCAGAAGGCTCTTGAGCTATTTGTTCTATATTGTAAATTTCTTCCCCTGCAATTAAAGCATCTTCCCACCCTGTTCGGAACATGCTTGTTAAATTAAGATCTTTTTCTAAAAACGTAAGAAGTTTATGAGCTGTTGACTCATTCATATCCTGAAAGTCGTAGGTAAAATATTTTTCTAACCTTTTAAGATTTTCTGGAATACTCTGAGCTATTTGGTCTGGTGTTGCTTGTGGGTTTTCTTGAGTAACAGCTTCTCTATACTGATTTATTAAACCCGAAAACATACCAACTACGGCAGATTTCATCTCTGCTTCTTTTCCGCTAATAGAGTCTTCGTTAACTGCACGAACGACATAACTAAACTTTCGTTTAGCTTCTTCGCCGAAAAGAAGATTAAAGATAGGAGATACTATATCATAGTATTGAAGTGTTGCAGGAAGCTCTGCAGTTCCGCCTAGACCTAAGGGATCTGTAACATATTCAAGATCCTTCTTATCGAACTTACCATTATACAAATCGTAGTTCCGCTTTTTCTTGAAGCGAGAACTACGTCTTGTATGATCATATAATCCAATTAAGCCTAATGCAGATTCTACACATTCTTCTCCCCATTTCTGAGTCTTTTTCCTTCGACTCAGTTTTTGTCTGGGAAAATCTACGTAAGCCATAAATTATGTTTAGTCTACCTCTAGTAGTAAAAATTCTACTGATGGAGTGTTTGCTGAAGATTTAACTTGAATCTTAGTATTATCTGCTGTTGGGTAAAAGAAAAACTCACCTGGAGATAATCTTGCAAAAACTTGATCTCCGTCATCTGCAAAGATTAAATCATCAGTCGAGTCAATGTTTTTAGCATATACATATGCTTTTTTACCACCACCTGTTGATCCTGCTAACGCATTTACGTTAATATCATCATAAGATGTACTAGTTTTCATTGTAGTTAAACCTTGTCGGTTATCACCGTCTATAGTTAAAGCGTCTGTTACAGTTTTTGATAAATTAATAGAATCAAATAAATCTGTACTAGATAAGCTTAACGTTACATTTAAAGTTGCACTTGCCATATTATTATATTTTTAAAATTATGCTGCTTTTTCCATTAAGATGTACTCAACTACAGGGTTACCTGCAGCCGCCTCAATATCTATATCTTGCATATCAGAGATAGGCATAAACATAAACTCACCAGGCCCTAAAACTGCAAACCAGTCGCCTGCGCCTGAGTCTGTACCGTGTGTTGCACATAATCCAATTTTAACGTACTCACCAGTTGTACTACTTATATTATGTAAAAAAACATAAGCTAAATCGTTTGTTCCGTCTAAAGCTTTTAGTGCTATATTGTCTTCTGTTCCTGAACCAGTAGTGACAAGTCGTCCTACCAGCATTTGATCCCCTGCAGGAGAAAGTGAATCAGTCTCTGTAAAGCTCAAAGTTTGTTTTGCAAACAAATCAGAGCTAGCAAGACTAAGTGTTACATTTACTGTTGCCATATTAATATTTTTTAAATTCGCGAATTAAAGGACAAAAATATAAATTTTCGTATTCTGTGCAAATAATAATCTGCAAAATTAGATTTTTAGTTTTTACGTTTATAGCTAAAACAATTTTTTCTTTCTTAAAAACAAAGACTTATTCCAAAAAGATTGATCATATATTGTAGATACTTTACGTTCTTTTTCTACTTTTATTTTTTTAGTTTCTTCTAGATGATACATAACCATCATAAAAGACATGACCCTATCAAAGTTTCCTATATCATTATAAGCTATAAGTTCTTTTAATAGCGCTACGTTTCTTATCTTATGTAAGTTTAATAAACCTTCGTTTTCATATGGCTCTAAAAGCCACATTTTTATAAGCTCTTCTCCGTATGCTTTTAGTGGTTTTGACATATGCATACCTTTTTGCCTAGCCACTTTACTATGTTGTACCACATCTTTTATTATCTCAGGTTGATCTGCAAGCAAGTATGTTTCATGTTTATGTTCTAAGTACTGAAACAAACCTTTACGTTCATTCTCGTATAAACATTTTGCATTATAAAACTTAAGTAAACGTCTTACGTTTTCGTAATATTGGTTTGCAGTATCTGGCCTACCTGTATACTCTGCAACAACTCTGCTAGTTAGTTTATTAATAATAAACGTAGATCCTAGAGAAGATGTGGTAGATTCATCGTGATCATAAGGGTCAGTACCTGCAAGATACATGCCATAAGGTATATTACCTTCTGAATCTTCGTAAGGCATTTCATGTATAATAACACATCCTGCAATATCATCATTACCTCTAATAGGAAACTCATAGATTGGCTTGAGTTTTGCATTAGGTTTCCACTTAACCTTTTTACTTTCTGTATCTACATACAGCTCTCCTATATAATCATGATTACGTTCTCTGTTAGATGCTTCTAACTCTGATAGCCTGGTGAGTAAATCTGCAACAGGAAACAAGTTACCTGTACGAGTAAGAAATACTTCTGATGGCACAAGTGGTCTGTTTTGCAGCTCTGCATCTAGTGCGCTTCTTGCATTTTTACCTTTCTTTAGCTTCTCTCTAAACTTATCTAGGTAATCTTTTGCTGGCTGTATTTGCGTGTTTCCATTTTTATCCTTAAATTGGTTTAAACCTTTGTACGCAGGTACAAAGTATGAGATCTTTCCCTTATTTTCCCACTCGTCATTGAACGAGATCATGTCATAGACATCAGGATTGTAGAACATATCGCGGGCGTCAACAGTACCCCCGCCTTCCATATCTCCCCCCGTGCCTAGATACATGCAGCTTCCGAATTTGTATGCACCATTTTTCATACATTCCACGGAAGCTTCGTGTGAGGCTTTTAAGTTATTAAACATACCAATCTCCTCCAAAACCATTACAGCAGGACGTGTACCATTGGCAGCAAACGCATTATCTTTAAATGTACGGTGTTTGATTTTTGATTTAGAGCCCATGACCTTCCATGTTCCACCCATTTTCTTTTTATACTCAGCAACCACCTCTTTCCCAGAGTACCAGCTACCACCATATTGTTTTGCAAATGGTGACGGATAGAACTTGTCTCCTATTTCTATACCACCAGGTAGATTATCTAAACCAAATTGTGTTTTCTTTAATATGTCTCCTGAATATTTTGCGTCACCTGCCCCTACAACTATTTCTGTAGACGGTACATTTTTCAGAGAGTCTGGATCATAAGACTTTAACCCATCAAAGACAAACTCGTGTCCTGCCACCCCGCCTGCTACAGAATATGACTTACCAAACCCACGGCTACCCATCATCATAAAGTTTTTAGCTTCATTCTCAAACAATGGTTTGCCCATATTCTTTGGCCACACCTTTCTTAGGTATTCTCTAGCAGGTATATAATTAGGTTGTCCTTCGTAATCTCTATTACAGGTGTGCTCTTTATCATCTGCAAAACCTGAGAAACCGCGAGCTTCTACCCAGTTGTAGAAAAACTCCCACTCCAAATCTCTAAGAAATGGTTTACCAGGAGTTTTAGTTTTAGAGTGAGCAGTTTTGTTTAGTAATATAGTCCAGTAATTTACATAAAAGTATAAATTACCTGGCATCCATACTCCGCCAATCCAGCACCCTTCAATGCATCTTTTCTTTTCTTCTCTCCAGAACAAAAGATATTCCTCACTTGCAGGATGTAGTTTTGGTATTTCTTTAAGTATAAAAGCCTCGTTACTAATCATATTAACCCTTTCTCAGACGCTGATTCTTCAGCTCCACCTTTTGTAGAGCCTTCGTTATTTTCTTTGTCCACGAGTTTAAGAAGACGTTCATAATCCTCAAACAATTTAACATTTGTTTTAAGTAATCCTTCAATAGTATCTGCATTATCTTCATAAGTAAGTGTATCTAAGTACAACGTTTTTTCATCCATCTTTTTATTCCATACCATAAGCTGTCTTTTAGCAGGACTAACTAGTGATCTTTCATAATAGACCATTGCTTCTTTGTATTCTTCCCAATCAAACTTTTCATCTTTAAGATGATCTTTAGCAATTATATCTTTTCGAGTGGGGTAAGAAATATTAGAAAATTTAGAATCAGGGTCTACTAAAAGAGCAATAGCCCACATTATCTGTGAGCTTTTGCTTTTAGATTTGCTCTTATCTACTTTGTAGATAGAAGCAAACGGGAGGGGGACTTTAAGTTGCGGATGTAATTTCCAGAAATTTACATCTGTATCAAATCCTTCTAATATCATTACACAGGTGCTATTTCTATATCTGGAGAGGACTTTATAACACCAAGAACATCAAACATATTCATCTGGAAATACTCTACACCATCTACCATAACCATAAAGCCCTGGCCTTTTGGTATTACAGTATCTCCAACTTTAACTGCTTTAACTTCTTGACTGACTGCCACTACTTTAGCATGCCCATCTCTTTTTTCTGCTTCTTCTTTTAACATAGACTCGGATTTAATAATTCCGCTCTCTGTTTCCTTCGCCACATTTGGCATCTCAACAACTATATGTTGTCCTAAAGGTTCATAATTAATCATAGTTACCATTTTTTAAGTGGGCAATCAGACTGCATCGATCTTGTTTTTGCAACTAACGGACACCCACATTTCTTACATCTACTCTTAACATTATACTCACACTGCGCACAAATAGCAGCTCTTGTCTTAGCTACTTTTTCTACTTCTTCATTTGGGAATACAACATTTTTCCAACCGTTAAATATTTCACTTATTTTAGCAACAGGAGATCTATTATCTCTAATAAAACTACTTATTTCCGTTTTGTCTTTTTCCATCTTTATAGTACTTAAATCTATTTTTCTTAACAGTAAACATACCTAAATGTTTTAGTCGAGAAGACTCAAAATCTCCATTTTCTATAACTTTTTTTAATAGCCCAAACTGAGATTTAATTATAAGTTCAATTTTAAACTCGCTTAAGTTATATTTTTTAGCTAATTTTTTTATTAACTGGTCCACTCTATCTTATAGGTTATTTCTATACCCTCATCCTTTATATTGTCAATGATACTAGTATTTATTTTCTTATCTACTATCATCTTCTTTTTACGAAGCATTGTAATATGATTATTAAAAGATGCTTCTGACATACCAATAGATTTTCTAACCATTTTTCTAACAGGCGTAGACAATAGTAATTTATCTATGTCAGCATTCTTTTTTTTCTTATGCCATATAATTTAAAAACTAAATAACATTTCTATCTCTTTAT
>UEXM01002993.1_pt1 | contig 11309 bp, 8 predicted proteins | sample 1796661 | NCBI WGS metagenome assembly UEXM01 (sample SAMEA4772469, study PRJEB27181) | metagenome
ACCCAGAATCACTTTGAAAACATTCCTGTATATCCGTTAAATAATTATTTTAATACTAGAAAAACCGTTAGCAGTTCTCCCAAAGAAACTGTCAGTAGCATTTTAGTGGCAGACGATATTATGGACTACAAGCCGTGTAAGCCTTCAGATTTCGTTGGTCGTGATACGGTTCAAAAGGAGTTATGGGACTATTTTGAATCTGTCAGATCTCATAGTACAGATACTCGAATTCTTTCTTTGGTGGGATCGTCAGGCCACGGAAAATCTTCTTTGGTTGCTTTCTTGTCTGAACGTTTTCGAAATATTAAATGGAAAAATAAATTTTATTTATATCCTGTTGATGTTCGGTCAGCTCGTGGAGCAAGGTTTGTGGCCGAAGCCGTAGTGAAGTGTTTTGGCTCAGCAATTCAGGAAGGGTTTATTGAACTAAGCCATCAGTTTAAAATTGAGAATATTGAGGATATAACATCAGGCGAGAGCTTTAGGTCTTGTGCAGAATACTTGGAGAATAATAACAAGGTAGTAGTGATATTCTTTGATCAGTTTGAAGAAGTCTTCATGAAAGATGAGCTTTATGGACTTTTTCGAGCATTTGAAAGATTTGCGAAAGATGTCTCATCGCAGAATATGAACTTTGTTGTAGGTTTTTCTTGGCGCAGTGGAATAACCCTAGGGGAAGAAAACCCGGCATATTCTATGTGGTCTCAATTAAAGGACTTAAGAATAGATAAGAGGCTTGAAGATTTTGATATTAGTGATTCTTCTAAAATGGTCGCTACATTTGAAAAGAACGTTGGTATAAAGCTGAGCAAATCACTTAGAGATCGTTTAATTCAGCAATCTCAAGGGTATCCTTGGCTTTTAAAGAAATTATGTATTCATATTTTCAAAAAAATTAAAGCAGGAATATCTCAGGAAGAACTGCTTATAACACAGTTTCAAATAAGGTCTCTATTTGAAGAGGATTTGGATCGCCCTGATAAAGAAAATGAATGCTTAAGGTACGTGGCCAATCACTCACCGATTGAACACTATCAAGTGACTAAAGAATTTGGGCAACAAACAGTTTATAGTCTTATTGCTGACAGGCTATTGATTAAAACAGGTGAGAAAGTTTCTGTTTATTGGGATGTTTTTAGAGATTATTTGATTACTGGTGAAGCTCCTGTTATTCCGTGGTCCTATATGCCAGCTGCAACCATTAAAATGGCTATAAATGTACTTGGTATCATCAAGAGTGACAAAGAGGTTTCTTTTGAGGGGCTGCTAAATAGTTCTGGATTTAAGAAGGGAACTCTTACTAATGTAATAATGGATTTGCAGTCGTTTTCGTTGATTGAGAAAAATGCTAAAGGGAAATATATAGCGACACCGGCTATTGTCGAAGAGGTTATTAGGGGGCATCTTAAAGATCATATAATATATGTCGATATCTCAGAGAAAAATGTTGGTGGCGCTGGATTTTGCACTCGCGAACAATATGTTGATGTAGTAAATGCTGCGTATTCTAACAAGAGCGGTAAGGCGCCTAAAGGTTACGCCACAAAGATTCTGAACTGGTTGCAATACGCTGGTCTTATCTCTCATGTCAGTAATAAAATAGTCATATATTCACCATCTGAGTATTCGCCTGAGTATGGGGTGTTAGGCGCTAAGGGGTATTTATTTTTGGCCGCTACCACACCAAGTAATTCAATTGATCTAATTAAAAATATTTCCAAAAATAACGTTGTTACCCTAGAATATCAAAGTAGAGACAAGCTAAGAAACTCGGTGTCTGATTTGGTTTCTTTAGGCATCTGTAAACGTAATGAAGACTCTAGTATAGAGTTTGTAAAAGGTATTAATGTTAAAGAAAGTGCTGAGCAGGTGCTGGCACAAGCACTAATAAAATCTGAAACAATAATTCTCATGAATGAAGTTATTGATTCTGGTATCCCTTTGTCGAATCGTGAAGAATTGGCGTTAAAATTCAAGGAAGGTCTAGGTAAAAATTGGAAGGAAAGCTCTAGCAAGAGATATGTAAATGGCATGCTTAAATACATTGAGTTTTTAGATTCGTATAACAAAGCATTGCAACGGACTAGCCGCTGAATGCGGCGTTATAGGGCCTAGAATAAAAAATGATCGACGAGAATCAGAACAATACAAAATCATTTGAAAGGGTCAGCAAAGAGCTTGGAATCAGACTTACCCATGATACGCATTATGATGCCCTTAATAATGAATATTCCATTGTCTCCGGACGCCGGATCCATCGACTCGATTTCCAGCCGACAGTGCGTGGTTCTTATCAGGTGACAAAACTGGTTGAAATTTGCACAAACTAACCAACAACAATTCTGCCGTTGTTGGCAGTGTTACAGGCATTCACAAGGAAGAGGCATGGTCAAAATTACTTTTCTAATGCTTCTATCAATATCCATGATTGGTTGCACTACTAAGCCACAAAAAACCTGGTCGCTTCTTGATAAGAACGCTTCAAATATCTGTATAAATCAAGATCACACACAGATTCGGATGACTCTGCCGTATAATAAAATGCCTAAGAAATTTTGGCCTGATCAAATACAGAAAATTATTGCTTCTTATGCTTACCACTTAAAATGCACCACCAAGCCAGAGTTTAGCGCAGACATTAAATCTCCGTCTACGGATTTATATGCAACTTGTCCAAGCTTGTAAAAAACACAATCAGCGACCATTTTTTATCGTTAGGATTCTAGGAGGAATTGTGACGTATTTGAAAGCTATTTTAGTTTTCTCCATGTTTTTTGTGGGCGCTGTGAATGCTGAAGAAGTTCAGGATGAAAATCGAAAAAGATCAATCCCTATCGAAATATCCTATCCAAGTAATATCAGCAATTGTACCGTTGAAAATAAGTGTCCGGTTGCATTCCTTAGTGCGGGATATGGCGTAGCTCATACCAAGTATACGTTTTTAACTAATCAGCTTGCCAAACTAGGATATATGGTGGTTGCTATACGGCATGAGTTGCCTGAAGATCCTTCACTTTCAGTACAAGGTAATCTTTTTGAGACAAGAAGTGAAAACTGGATTAGAGGGGCGATAACACTTGGCTTTCTCAAAGGTGAACTTGAATTTCGTTATCCCAACTATGCGTTCAACGATCTACTTTTAGTTGGTCATTCTAACGGTGGGGATATTTCTGCGTGGCTTGGCAACGAAGAAAAGCCTTATGTGAAATCGATAATCACTCTTGACCACAGGCGCGTACCGATACCACGAACGAAAGATATTAGTGTTTTGTCTATACGAGGCAGTGACTTTCCCGCAGACGACGGCGTGCTCCCGACAGTTAAGGAAAGTAATGATTACGATATTTGTATAATAAAAATACCAGAGTCAAAGCATAACGATATGTCGGACGATGGGCCTGAATGGTTGAAAGACAAAATATCAAAACTAGTTAAAAATCATATAAATAATGTGGCCTGTGCCGAACTAAGCAAAGCCTAACAAGTGGGTGAATCTGATCGGTACTAGGCTCTGGCGGTTTACCCAAGGCGTTATGGGCTGGGAGGCGATGGTGCAAATCTGTGAAACGGAAAGGTTGATTGTACGGCGATTTGCCCTCGATGACGCTCCCGCATTGACCGAAATTCTCAGCGATCCGGAAGTGATGAAATATTCGGTTCGTGGCGTTTGTGATGAGGCCGCTACCCGCAGGTTCATTGAGTGGTGTTTAGCCTGTTACAAGCCACATGGCGTGGGTCCATGGGCACTGATCGAAAAGGGGGCTTCTGAACTCATAGGCTTCAGCGGTGTTGGGCCAGAAATGGTCGCTGATGCCGAGGAAGTTAATCTTGGCTATCGACTTGCCAGGCGCTATTGGAACATGGAACTGGCATCTGAGGCGGCCACGGCAGTTCTGGATTATGTTTTCGAGAAAAGACTATTCCGTTCAGTGGTAGTGGTCATAGAGCCCGAGCAGGTGGCTATATCTATCTGAAGCCTCAGCCGCCCATGTCACTGGCTGGAAAGTACAGTGACTCGATCCTTGTTTCCTTTTCCTTCACGAGCAATCAGCTCCCCCAGGCCGAATCAATGGGAACCCGTGCTCAACAGAATGGGGCGAAATGCGTGTAGGTGATATCTCAAGATTCGCTAAGTCATTGATCTTTAGTTCGGATTGCGACTTAAATGTGCATGGAGCCCAGGAAATAGGCCGCTCGTTCGAGTTTTGTCAGATGGGAAAGGTTCTCACTTCTTGGGTAAGTTGCTAAATGTTATGGGTTTATCGGAATTATATACGGTAGCCCGTTAAGAAATATGTTGAAAAAGATATGTCGAATCGTTCGAGTGAATACGCTGTTAAAAACCTAGGAAGCATCTGAATGGGCCGTAAGTTCATTACACAGAAGAAACAAACCAAAGAAGAGCTTTTTGACGCGCTTGTTAAAAATGCTATAGATTTTTTGGATTCATCTCTCGATGACTTAGAGAAAAGGCCGAAAAATGCAATTGTCGATTTTTATACATCTATAGAGTTGTTTCTTAAGGCTCGTCTGATGACGGAGCACTGGACATTGATTTTGAGCAAACCTGAAACCGCAAATATCGATAGTTTTCGAGTTGGCGATTTTCATTCCGTGTTCCTTGAAGACGCTATAAAAAGACTAAAATCAATCGTCAATGAGCCCCTTGAACAGGATACCGCAAATAACTTTAAAGCACTGGGTGAACACCGTAATCAAATAGTTCATTTCGCACATTCTGATTATATGAATTTGGACGCAACAAAGGCTGGTGTTGTAGTTGAGCAATGGTCATCTTGGCATCATTTGCATACCTTGCTAACCGAAAAGTGGAATGACGTCTTTAATCCCTATCAAGAGGAGATCAGCCGAGTTCATAGAAGGATGATGCAGCAAAAAAACTTCATTAAAGCTAGGTATGATGTACTTAAATCAGAAATAGAAAAAGAAGAAAAGTCTGGAAGAACTGTAATTGACTGTCAGCACTGTGAAATGCATTCAGCAGTTGTAACAAAAACACACTCGTGGGGCTCTGACTACAGCTGCATTGTTTGCGGCGTTAGCGACACGGCTGTTGCAGTTACTAACGAAGCTATTGAGTGTCCAAATTGCCATAAGAACTTTGAGTTTTTCGACAAAAGCATGACTAATTGCCCACACTGCGAAACAGAAATTACAACTGAAATACTTATTGGCCTATGTGAAGAGAAATACACAGAAGGTGATGGATGGTGGGAAGAAGGACAACCGCATATAGCTGGTTGTCATCAGTGTCAAAATGAGAGGCCTTCAGTGTTTTTTATTGACAATCTATGGAGTTGTGTTTCTTGCTTCGATCGAGGGTGGCAAGCAATATCTTGTAATCATTGTGATGAATTTGTCACTGGTGACATGGAAACAATCAAGTACTTTGCCTGTTATAAGTGTGAAGATAAGGTGAGAGAGCAGTTTAGAGCAGACGGTTTTTAACAAGGCGCTGCTACGGAAAATTTATTCGCTGGCGCTCCTAAATTCCCGCAGAGCGCGGCGTTAGCATCCAATTAGATCGAGACCGTAAATGAAAATAAGCAGTATAGAAGTAGAGAGATTTAAAAAAGTTAAAAAGGCTGAAATAGAGCTTGGCGATATAAATGTTCTAATAGGAAGCAATAACGCTGGAAAAAGTAGTGTTTTGCAGGGAATACATTTCTCAATTGTTACTTCCGTTTCAGCTCGAAGATTAGGTAAGAAAACATTCACTCAAGACAATCTATTATATTGCCCTACACGTAACTTTGTGACTCTAAGGAATGGAGCAGGATATCAGAATCAATCAAACTTTGGTTACCTTCGTATTAGGGCTGAGGTAGATGATGATGAGGACATATACACAGTTAGAGTGTATCGAGGTAGAAATGATGGAAACGTTGGCTGCGAAAGGTCTGGTAATCCAAACATTGGATTAAGAGTAACTGACACAATATCTCCGTTCTCAATTTACGTACCAGGCCTAGCAGGGATTCCACAAACAGAAGAGTATCGTTCGGAGAGCGTAGTAAGAAAAGGCGTGGCCAGTGGCGATGCAAATTTGTATTTAAGAAACGTTATATACCTCATAAAAAAGAAAAAACTATTATCTGAAATGACAAGACTTATGAAAATGGTTTTTCCGGAATTTTCAGTAGCCGTAAATTTCGATCCTACACATGATAGTTATATTGACGTATTAATTGGGCTGAAAAATTTTGGTGAGAAAAAACACTTGGAGCTGGTTGGTACTGGTGTACTTCAGGCACTTCAAATATTCTCTTATGTAACATTGTTTAAACCTGCACTACTGCTTCTTGATGAGCCGGATTCTCATCTACATCCAGATAATCAAACATTACTTACAGACGCGCTACTTACGTTATCACATGAAACGGAAACTAAAATCATCATATCTACCCATAGTCGACATATCGTCGATTCACTATATGGTGAGGCTAACTTTGTATGGCTTAAGGATGGTGAGGTTTTCGAGCAGGGTAAAGATTTACACCGGCTGTCCATGCTGATGGACATTGGAGCATTAGATAGCTTTGAGAAGCTCAGAGAGGGCGCCGCAGACTATGTCATACTTACTGAAGATTCGAAAATGGAGTCTATTAAGATCCTTGCCAAATCTTCAGGGTTAGACATAAAGGACATAATATTCTACAGCTATAAGGCATCTACAAATATAAATTCGGCAGGAACTCTAACTGGATTTTTAAAAGATATTGCCCCTGAAACTGAAGTTGTAGTTCACGCTGATAATGATTTTCTAACCCAAGACGAGCAGGAAAGGCTCGAACAAAAGATTCGTGATTTTGGTGCCACTCCCTTTGTCACTGAAGGCTCCGACATAGAGTCATATTTCGTATCTCCTGAGCATATTTCCTCAATTCTTGATGAGGATGTAGAAACCATCAAAGAATGGCTAGATGAAATCGCAACCGAACATCACAATGAATTGACCCACAAATATTCAAGGAAAAGAGATGAGGCGAAAAGGAAAAATTATAAGAATCCCAATGACGCTCCTGAAACGATCAACTTGATCGGTAGTGCTATACCGCTGCCGGAAGCAAAGCGTCTCGGAAAATTTATGCTGCGTAGGGTGAGATCAAGTATGCAGGATAAATTTGGGAAAACAGTTGACTTGATTCAAGAGAGTGATTCGCTATTCTCTGATGCATTGAAAGATCTGGAGTAATGCTTAACAAGTTGCTGCACACGGAAAATGTACGCCTTTCTGGCTCTCTGAGCCCTTGGGTGAATTACGGCCTGTTGAGAATGTGTAGGCCGAGTTAGGCGTAGCCGTAACCCGGCACCTGCGCAGCTTTCAGGCCGCGCTTTTTTATGTGATTTCCTGTGTTGTTGGGGCGTACTGATTGGCGTCGGTGGTGTATTCCGCGTGGCCGTATTCCACCAGTAATTCCTTGATTCTCTTTACCAGTATTTTATCCGCTATCTTGTTGGCTACCGGTATGTCTTGCAGGGTTCGGTAGGTGATGAGGCGGGGGAGTACTAACAGGTTGCCCACAGTAAACAGGGCATAGTCGATCAGGTGGGGTTCCACGCCCATTTCTTCCGCTTTTGATTTGTCTTTACGGCCCAGAAAGGCCTGGGTGAAGAAGACTTTAGAAAAGCTGCGCTCAACCAGGTTGTGCGCTTTGCTGAGAAGTTTTTTGTTTTTGCCTCGGTAAACGGACATGGTGGCGCGGGTGAGTTCGCCGCAGGTTTCGTCATCGTAGCCTTCGCGCAGGGTGCCGGAGTAGGTGAGCATGGTGTTGATGATCTCTGGTGCTTCGGCGGGCAGCAGTTCTTCGGGCAAGCCAAGTAAAAAGCACTGGTAGCGTGACAGTTCGACAATGGCTCGCTCGTTGGCGGTGAACTGTTTACGGCCTTTACGCAGTGCTCTGAAGGCCGTGAGGTAGGCAGGCATGGTGCCGGCGGGCATTTGGTCTACTTGGGGAATAGGAATGCCATATACCGCCGGGTCCCAAGGGCCGCCCTTGTCGATGGTGGCGCGTTTGATGATGTTGAAGCGCACCATGGAATGCATCAGACGGACCATGGCCGCGGCTTTGAAGGCGGGGCCGAACCGTTCCAGTGAGCCGGGGAGGGTGGCGGTGGTGAAGAAACTGGCGGTTTCGTTGATGCGCTGGTTTACCGACTCGTTGGCTAAGGTGCCGGTGATGGCCATGGGCAGGCCGGAGTATTTGTTCATGAAGGTGGCCACAAAGGCACCGCGAATCACGTAGGGCGCCAAGTTGGCCATTTGATTGCGGCTCAGGCGCGCCCCTTCACGGACAAGGTCCATGTCTACCCAGTGCGGGGTGGATTCCATGGCAGAGATAAAATCGGTTAATTCCTGGGGTGCATCGTCCACGGCTTCCAGCCCTTCATCGCAGGCTTTTTTGAGCATGGTGATCAGGTGGCGAAACCCGTATTGCGGCATCAACGCGGCATAGGCATCAGACACGGTGTCGCCAAGCAGGGTGTAGGCCCGTGCCCGTTCGACTTTTTCTTTGTCCGCAAGAATGCCGGCGCGGTATTTGCGAGAAAAAGATTCCGGCAAGGCGCTGCGGGTTTTGATGTCATCGGTAAAGCGCTCCGGTGTGACATCGAAATCAATATCACCATAGAGAGAGGGAATCCGACTTTTTTGGGCGTGAACTTTTTCCCAAAGTGCCTCCAGTGACCGCGCCATTTCGCACCTCTAAAAAGACATTTAATTATCTGTATACATTGGGGTTATAGCGTACTGCTGGCAATGGCAAGAAAGAACGAGGATAGAACATGCGGATTTTTTTGGCCTGAAGGAGACAGGCGCAGAGGTGATGCACGGTGATTAGAGTAAATAACGGGTAAGGGTGTGTTTTCCTGAAGAAAGGTTTGTTTGGTTGGTGTTTCGTGAAGATATCCCTCTTTGCCGTTAAACGGTGGGGTAAACGGCAAAGAGGGTGGTTAGGTTCTGGCTAGCCTTGCTCCGCCATGGCTTCTTTATAGAGTGACTTGCGCGGCTCGGCAAAAAGCTTGCGCAGCATGGGTTCAAAGTAATCCAGTGGCAGGGTTTCTCCCTCCGGGTCGAATGCCGGTGAATCGTATTTGCTGACGAACTCCAGGGTTTGCCGATAGTGCGGGTGATCTTTGAAGTTCTCGCGCATGTCGCGATTCATGCCCAGGTAGTGGAAGAAATAGTAGCCTTGGAAGATGCCGTGGTGTTTCACCATCCAGTGGTTGGCCTCGCTGACGAAAGGCTCTAACAGCACGGCGGCTACGTCCGCGTGGTTGAAGGTGCCGAGGGTATCGCCGATGTCGTGCAGCAATGCGCAGACCACATATTCGTCATCTTTGCCGTCGCGATGGGCCAAGGTGGCGGTTTGCAGGCAGTGCTGGAAGCGGTCGATCTTGAAGCCGCCGAAGTCGCCTTCCAGCAGGCGCAGGTGAGTGATGATGCGATCGGGCAGGCCTTTGCTGAATTCGCCGAAGGATTTGGCAATGATCTGCCAGTCCTCGCCGGTGCCCTCCTTCATGTGAGTAAAGTCGGCGCGGGGTGCGGTCATGTCATCCACGGTGCGCTCCTTATTCTGCATAACCGGGGTTGTTGCGATCCAGCTTGCGCAGCAGGCCGGGCCACGCCAGGTTGCCGCCCATGCCCTTGGTGACCTGTGCCGCCTGTTGCTTGATGGTGTCGACGATGCCGGCGGGGATCGGGGTCAGCGGGCGGTTGCCAGACAGGGCTTGCACCTGGATTTCACAGGCCCGCTGCAAGATGAACATGCTCAGAAAGGTATCGGCGATGGTGCTGCCTACGGTGAGCAGGCCATGGTTACGCAGGATCATGAAGTTGGCGTCGCCCAAGTCGGCTTGCAGGCGGGCTTTCTCATCGTCGCGCAGGGCTACGCCTTCGTAGTCGTGGTAGGCGAGGCTGGCCAGCGGAAACAGGCTTTGTTGCGACAGGGCCAGCAACCCTTCCCGCTGGGCGGATACGGCGACGCCAGCGGTGGTGTGGGTGTGCATGACGCAGGCAGCATCATCGCGCACTGCATGGATAGCGCTGTGGATGGTAAAACCGGCCGGGTTGATGTCGTAATCGCTGTCGTCGAGCTTGTTTCCTTCCTGATCTACCCGCACCAGGCTGGATGCGGTGATCTCGTCGAACATCATGCCATAGGGGTTGATCAGGAAATGGTGCTCGTCGCCGGGTAGGCGGGCGGATAGGTGGGTAAAGATAAGATCATCCCAGCCGTGCAGGGCAATGAGCCGGTAGGCGGCGGCGAGATCCACGCGCAGCTGCCATTCTTCGGCGCTGACGGCGTTTTTTTTGGAGGGGATGGTAGCTGGGTTAAGAGTGACCTGGCTGTTCATGTAGCGCTCTCCCGTTATGTGGGGCTTATCTTGGGGTGTGCCCCTTATGATGTGGTCTGTTTTTTTACTCCCTCGAGTGTAGGCCGGGGGTTAGGGGGAAAACTGTCAACTGGTTTACAATTGGGCCATGACGAATGCGTATACGGTGCTGCGGTACTGCCCCTTATTGGCGGGTTTCCCGGACGAGGCGCTGCATGAAGCGGCGCGGCATGCACGTGTGCGGGCGTTTCAAGCCCATCAGCCGATTTATGAAAAGGGCGAACCTCAGTCCAATCTGTGTGTGATTGCCGAGGGCCAGGTGCGGATTAGTTCAGTGAATGCACAGGGCCAGGAAGCGGTGTTGATTATATTTGACCGCGGCACCTGGTTTGGCGACGCGGTGTTTTCCCCGGGGGCTGGGCGCGTCTATGGGGCCACGGCACAGGAGGCCGCCGTGCTGGTGGAGGTGCCGGGCCCTTATTTCCGTGACTTGCTGCAACGTTACCCGCAAAGCTATCCGGTGGTGCTGGATCTGATTAGCCAACGGCTGTGGTCTGCCATTTCCATGATTGAAGAAGACGCCTTGCGTGGCACCCAGGCGCGAATAGGGCAGCGTTTGTTGTTTCTGTCGCAAATGCAGCGTGGCGGCAAGCCGGAAGGCGGACCGGTGACGGTGCGCCTGACCCGCGAACACATTGCCAATATGATGGGCATGACCCGCCAGGGGGTGCACCGGACGCTAAAAAACTTTGAGGCACAGGGGCTGATTACGCTGGGTTACGGGCGGATTACCATTGAAGATGAGGCGACGCTGCGGGAGCACTTGGCGACGTTGAATTGAGTTTGAAGCTTAATGCCGGATTACGCCTTTCAGGCTAATTCGACCTACTTACACGATATTCCCCGCGTGCACTGGTAGGTCGTGTTAGGCGCAGCCGTAACCCGACACTCTG
>UEXM01003000.1_pt1 | contig 11294 bp, 22 predicted proteins | sample 1796661 | NCBI WGS metagenome assembly UEXM01 (sample SAMEA4772469, study PRJEB27181) | metagenome
GTTCTGTAAAATGTATAAGCATTAGTATATATAGGGGGGTGGGGGCATGGCCTCCTGCGTACCCCTTAGACTCAGCAGACTTCAGGACTACTCTAAAGATACTTTAGAGTAACTCCGAGCTTTACTTCTCTGAAGTAACTTTAAAAACTCTAAAGAATCTCTAGAGATTCTCCTAAATGTTTCACTTGACAAATTCTGGAGGATTCTAAAAGTCTTTAAAGTTTTAACTTTAAAGGTCTTGAAATCAAAGATTTCAAAGACTTGGGAAGTTTTCCACTCCTAGAATCTTCATAACATGAAGATTTATCAAGTTAACTACAAAGTAGTTAAAAAAAAGTCAACCAGAAATCTCCTCGCCTACATAGCGCGACCCCATAATCTTTGATTATGAATTATTTTCACTTTACTTCCCGCCAAAAATTTCCAACATGTGCGTGTGCATACATCACGCGAGAATGCTACGAAGTAGCAAAAAAAAGTTCTTGACATTGTTTTGGAGGTTTGCCATCGCTACCCGCGCTACCTGCGACGCTACACAGGCTTTCTTCGCATCTCAACACCCGCATTATGCGCCAGTGATTGATCGCCCACCAGAAAGTTGTTGACTTCGATTTCGATCTATGGGCCTAATGGAAAACGTCAAAGCGGCAAGGGGTCGCCGAGACTTAACCCAAACACAGGAGATGTACACAATGACAGCACATACACAAAAGAAAGATCGACTCTGCTCTGCCAAGCAATTCCGAGCCATAGTTTATAAATTCGCAAAGGTTGTACAGGAGCAGAAGAGTATACCTGACATGTATTGGTTTAGACTGTGGAAGCAGGTCGAAGCAGTCTTAGCCTCAAATAACCCGAAGGGTGTTACGAGTTTTCAGATTTCGGAGTGGTTTGAGTCTGATACATTGCCCGGCTATTTGCTTGCAAATTTACAGTTAGATTTTGAGGGTCGTGGCAAGGCTAAAACGCACAAAGCTAATCGTAAGGTGAAGGCTGCACCCAAGCCTAAGGCGACTAAAACAGCGCCTAAGCCGAAGGCAGAGCCGAAGCCTAAAGCGACACCAAAGCCTAAAGCAACGGCCAAGTCTAATGATCTTAAAGATCTTGAGATTCGGATGACGTTTGTTGAGGGTCAGGTTTCGGAAATGTCTGAATCTATAGAAACTATTAAATCAGGAATGGAATCTATCCTTGCTCATTTGCAAGGGTAATCTAAATAACTTAAAAGCTCTTACTAACTCTCAAGTTTCTTGAGAGAGTTAGTAAGAGCTAAAAGGCCTCGGCCAAAGGAAATGATATGAATTTTATTGCAGGTATATTGTTTAGTTTATCTTTGTTTTTTATATATTATGCCAGTCAAAATTATGAGACTGAGATTGGTGCTGTTATAATCTGTAGTTTATCAGGCTTTATGATTGGTCTTATTTTAACAATCTTTATGTTGGCACCACAATCTAAGAAAAGAAGGAAGTATTATGTCTAGATATGAAACAGTAGAATGGAAAGAATTGGTAAGTCTACAAAATAGAATGCCGCAGCAAGACATTTTAACTATTACTGGTTTTATGGACCATAAGGAATTTATAGAACATCTTGAAAGATACCGTGAGTTTTTGGGAGTTTAGATAACTTAAAAGCTCTTATTAACTCTCAAGTTTCTTGAGAGAGTTAATAAGAGCTAATGAGCCGATTTGGTTTTCTGGGTTTGGTGTATACTGTAGACGACTACAGCAATTGCCCTATAAAGAAATCCTCCGCGTAGAGGTTAGGTTTTATAACTAGCAGAGTTGCTCCTGTGAAATTATAAACGTGATTCAGAAAACCATTTAATATCCTAAGTATGATATAAAACTGCTTATTAAACTACCATGGAGGTAACAGGGCGGGACAGTGCGGGACTGTAAATCCTGTGGCATATACTGTGAAAGTGGCATATGCACCCTTAAAGCTGTTTGCCGTGGCGCTGGTGCGACTAGATGAAACACTAACCACGAACTGTTACACGACTAAAGCATGTCGTAAACCAAAATGCTACCTTCACGCTGATATGGGGTTGCAAACCTGTAAAAGTATTAGGTAGACCTGAGTATGTCTATAAACTGCTCACTCATTTTAGGAGAATATATGAAGACTATATTGCACGTTAATCAGCATAACATCCGAGCTAATAGTAAAGGTGCTTATGTAAAAGACTTACCTGTTCTTACTGTTAAAGATTATAAACAAAATAGAAAAGGTAATGAGGCAACAATTAAAGATTCCGAAGGTAATGTTGTTGCTAAATTAGTTTATCGTCCTGATAAACCTTTGAGTTGTGGTGCTAAGGTTTGGATTGAAACTGAATTAAATGTGGAGGTAGTATAATGTCTATACATTTCAGTACGATGACAGGAAAACTTAAAGGTATTCCTGCAATAAATACTAACACTGTAACCAATGAGTTTTGTATCAAGATGAATAAATCTGATGCAATCTGTAAGTCTTGTTATTCAATGAACATGCTCAACGGTTCCAGAAAAAACTGTCAGCCAGCCTTTGAAAGAAACTCAGTATTATTATCTCAAGTAATATTAGAAGACTCAGAGATTCCCATAATTAATGCAGCCTTCTTTAGGTTTCATGGTCACGGCGAGTTAATAAACACTAAACATATGATTAATTTTCATAATATAGCTTTAAAGAATCCACACTGTAACTTTGCATTATGGACAAAGCGTAGAGTTATTATTCGCAATTATAAAAAAGATTATAAAGTACCTCCCAATCTTATATTAATATATTCAAACCCTACAGTTAATGTTGTGAGGTTGATGCCGCCTCAAGGGTTTGATAAAGTATTTAATGTTGTAGAAAAAGATCAGTATCAAGATATGCAAAACTGTACAGGACAGAATTGTATAGACTGCTTGGATTGCTACAAACAAAGCGGTACAAATGTTATCACTGAAGCCATAAAGAAAAGGAGTTAATGTGCCTACCTCAAGACAAACTAAAAATAGTGTGACCAATGGTAGAGAGTACAAGGTATCACCCGAAGGCAAGTTAAGGTTAGGAAAACTGTTAAAGGATTTTATCAATCTTAATAAGCTGATAAATTCTGGAACCCTTTCTGTACGAAGACAGCTAAGATTCAAACGACTTTATCACGAAACAGTGGTATCAATTTATAAAGAGTTTGGAATATCTTTTGAAGTTGTAGAAGATTCGGTAAAGGAGTTACAAGAAATAGAACGCATTGAGAAAAACAGACTGTTAGCATAGAGGAGCAAGTATTATTATGTATTACGCAATAAGAAGCGAATCGACCTCAGGAATTTATAGTTTAAGTAGTACTATCAGAGGACTAAACCGCTACTTTAGAGATGGGGATAAGATTTTAGTATATAAAAAGAATCCTCGCCAAGCTGACTATGGCTATTACTATACAATCGTAGACGGTAAAGTTAAGCGTGATAAAAACAAAGCAGTTAATGTAACGTGGATGGCTAGGGAGTTTGGCTTATGATAATAAATATGGATTTTTATGTAGGTAAAGCTGATGGTACGTGTACTGTTTATTATGATCCTCCTGAATATGAAAATAGATTTATATTTTATAATGGATTTATTGAATTTGATGATGTATACGTTAATGATCGTCACATAAAATATAAAAATATTAATAATGTTTTATTTGAGATAATGTTAAAAACATTTAAAGACTATTATATGGAAGTTTTAATATAATGCTAGAAGCATTTGAGGAGCATAAAAAGAGTGGATATAACTATTGAAGTTAAAAACAACTACGGAAATCTTATGTATTATCCTGTTTGTGAAAAGGCAGACTTGTTCGCAAGAATATCTGGCAAAAAAACACTAACAGAACAGTGCATTAAAGATATTAAATCACTAGGTTACACCATTAAAGTAAAACAACAGGAGCTTTTAGTATGAATAATGTAGTAAATTTGTTTGGTAACTCTCAGGTATTTAACGATAACGATTATGGTCCTGCCGACTTTGACATCGCTAAGGCTGATTTAGTTTATTATCCTGACGAATACACAGAATTAAAGTCTACTAAACATATTCTATACCGGACTGATACTGGTGCTGAGTTGGGTGTTCACGGTTCAAGGTATTCATCATTATATGATTTATCTTATAAGCGAATGATCGACAATCAGCGATCCATCATAGCTAGGTCAGACTTAAATACTTCGGGTATTACTGAAGACATTCAAGTATCCCACAACGGTGCCAAATGTTTTGTTAGGCATACTTTGCCCAATGAGTTTATTGAAACTCCTGATGGCGATAATGCTTCATTAAACTTCCTAACTGTCAGTAGTCTTGATGGGACTATGCCCTTTGTCTGCACTGTTGGGGCTAATCAGTGGGCTTGTATGAATGGTCAGATCTTCGTGTCTAAAGCTGCCAGCATCTATAAGTCAAGACATACGAAAAAACTAGACATTGATCAAGGTGCCAAGCTAATCTCTAAGGCTGTAACGATTCTTCAATCGGAAGCAGAAATCTGGAAAGGTTGGTCTAATACTAAACTAAATAATCAGGAAGCCTTTCTGTTATTTGCTAGGGCAGCCGGTGCTACGGCAGTCTTTAAACGACTTGAAGAATACCCTGATGATAATTATGCAAAAGCTTTGTTGGACGGTCAAGTTATCAAGAACTCTGCTCTGATGTATATGTGGGATCGTTGGACTAAGCATTACCGTGGTGCTTTAGGTCACAATCAATGGTCAGTTTATAATGTATTAACTGATTGGTCTACCCATGCTCCAGCAGCAGGCCGTCAGTCTCAAGTTAATATAGCTTCAATATCTTATAAGCGTGGCGAAAAGGTTCGTGAAACAATTATTAATAACTTTAAGGAAGCAGCATGAATATAGATACCGATGCAGACTACGTACTTGAAGCTTACTGGTGGTCCTATAAACCAGTGAACAAAGTATCAAAGAGGCATAAAAAGTTTGTCCTTGCTTGTGTCACTGCTTACAGGGACTATCAGGATGAAGAAAGCGAGTGCTTGCAGCTTACAGAAATGCTACAACTAAAAGACAAACTTGTTGAGGTGTATCGCTATCACCCTGACGGTGAGGTTTGTGTTGAACTAACTATTAAACAGGAGTTCGTGAACGTATGAATAAGAAAGAATTAATATGGGACTTAATGGAGCTTAAAGAACAAGATATAAGTGGTTATCCTAATGACTATATATTTGGATACAAATGTGCTTTGGATGAAGCTGTAGATTTAATCATGCCGTTCCTACTAAAGATTAAGGAGAATGAAGCAATCGGCATAGAGTTCGTTAAAGAATCCTATGTCGGATTACTTGAAACATTCAATGGGTATGATCCTGAAAACGCTGACCATAAAGAAGATTTTTATAGCGACGAGTGGCATGTTGAATGTTTTGAAACTGTTTTAAAATACATACTACCTAAAGGAGAATCAAATGCGTTTATTAAGGGACAAAGGCAGAAACATCTTAGCCAGACTGACCTCTTTAATTAAAGACTGTATCGTAGATGTTTTAGAAGGAAACCTGACAAGACAGGAGTGGATTGCTTTATACTCCTGCGTTATAATAGTATTTGTATTCTTTATGGCGGGAGTAGCCTTATGAAAGTAGAAATGATTGATCTTATGGGAGGAGACTTAACTGTCGTTAACAGCGCGAGGGTTTCGTTTGATAAAATATCTACACAGTTTAAAGATAAAGATAAAGGTCTTATTAAATACTTAGCAGAGCATGATCATTGGACACCATTTGGTCACGTTCAGGCTCAGTTTAGGATTAAAGCTCCACTCTTTATTGCAAGGCAGTTGGTTAAGCATCAGACGGGACTGGTCTGGAATGAGGTCAGCCGAAGGTATGTAGATAGCGAGCCAGAGTTCCATGCTCCTGAAGGCTGGAGGAAACGTGCGCCAGATAAGAAACAAGGTTCACTTGATGAAACATTTACAGACCACGATGAAATAAGATTTGATGACAGGTACTGGGATTTAATTACTAGAATTAAAACTACTTACGACAACATGTTAGCGGCTGGTGTTGCCCCTGAACAAGCACGTATGATTCTTCCCCAGTCTATGATGACTGAATGGATTTGGACTGGATCGTTAGTTGCATTTGCTAGAGTAGTTAAGTTAAGATCTAGTAGCGATGCTCAGTACGAGTGTCGCCAAGTAGCCAGAATGATTGATGATGAATTTAGAAAATGTCCCCAACTTAAATACTCATGGAGTGCGTTATGTCGATAGGAACAAATGTTTTTGTACACAACACGGCTACAATTAAAATTAAAAGGTCTTTGGCTAATGATAAACAGTCTAAAGATACTTGGGATATTATAATTGAAGACGACAGAGGTGAGAGGGTTACTATCTATTGCTGGGGTGACGATGCTGTACTCACCGGAGACTTAACAGGAGAGAATGTATGAACCCTAATGAAGAAGCGTGGATAGAAGGCATGTCAGATTTTCATATTGCTTTTGATGACGCGTGGTCTAGGATGTTTGCTATGATCTTAGGTACGGCATTGCCAGACACCAAAGTAAAAGAAGCATTCCTTGAGTTTGTTAAAGAATGGTCTATGCACGTTGATGGTAACCTTTCTGCAAACGAGAGTGATATCATTGAACTTTTTCCTGACTTTTTAGATACCTTGGTGGATGATTAATGTTTGTAGAAGATATATTAAAACAAAAAGAGTTTCTTTTAAAACCTAAAAGAAGTGATAAGTTTGTTGTGCCTTTGTACAAGGATGGTTGGAGATACTGCCATATAAGCCTAGGAAACAAACACGCCTTTGTAAGGCCACTTACAGGGGATAAGCGCAGTAAAATATCTAGAAAAAAATTACAGGAGGAGCTATGTGATACTTATTGGTGGGCTGCTAGGTGCCACTCATCCCGTGGTCTTAAAAAGAAACCTAGAAATTGGCATAGAGAATATGCTTGATGTTCTTTACAGAACTGTTAAACTTACTAAACTTTAACTAAAGAGGAAAGTGTTATGGCTATAGTTTCTGGCGTTGCATATTGGGCGAGCATCACTCAACCAAATACAACTTATGAACCTGTATACACAGTGAACGTGGTTGTCGATGACGATACTGCTGATAAATTTAGAGCAGAAGGTTACACCGTTAAAGACAAAGACGAGGGTCCGACAATCGTTATTAAACGAAAAGTTCATGGCCCTAATGGCATGGTCAGGTCTGCACCTGATCTTATGGATCGCAGTAAAATGCCTATGGATTGCCAAGTTGGTAATGGATCTACTGTTAATGTACAGTACAAGCCTTGGGAAATTACTCGTCAGGGTAAAGTCTACAAAGGTTTGGACCTACAAAAGGTTCAAGTAGTTAACCTAGTACCCTACGGTAACGTAGATGAGTTTGATGTAATTGACAATGAAGAGGAGGCTCTATGAGCAGTTTTACTTACAAGACAGATGACGGTCTTTATGACGTTGAGTTGCTAGAAGATCAGGCTAAGATAGCATTCAACTATCTAGCTGAAGTCGAGGCAGAAATCCAAACCCTTGGTAAACGTGTTGATGTACTCAGGGCGGCTTCAAAAAGCTTTCATGAAGTCATACAAGGAAACTTAACAGAAGATGCTCTAGTGAGCGAAGAGGAGGATAACGGGGGCGAATAGCCCCCTTATTATTTATGAGCTTTGTAAAATATAAATTGCCATGTCCTAACTGCGGCGGTAGCGATCCAGTATCTATGAACGAAGATGGGTCTGCATGGTGCTTCAGTTGTGAAACTCGTTTTAAAAATTATGAGAAAGCTATGAACGGTGAAACAGTCAGTGACTTTAAAACTTATAAGAACAACTCAATGAATGATGTCGAGGGAGAATTTATTGCATTAAAGGACAGGTCGATATCTTTAGATACGGCTAAGAAGTTTGGGGTAAAAGCGCATACCAATAGCAAGGGCGAAATAGTTAAGCACTACTACCCTTATTACAACGCTAATGAAATTTCAGGTTACAAAGTACGTGAGGCAGGTAAGATCTTTAACTGGAAGGGCGACTCTAGAAGTTCTAGTTTGTTCGGCCAACAAGCCTTTCAAGAGGGCGGTAAGTATATAACAATTACCGAGGGCGAGTGTGATGCCATGGCTACCTATGAGCTTATGGGTTCTAGGTGGCCTGTAGTCTCAGTAAAGAATGGTGCTGGTGGTGCAGTAAAAGACGTTAGAGAAAACATAGAGTTCTTAGAAAAGTTTGGGACTGTTGTAATATGTTTTGACAATGACAAGCCGGGACAGGAAGCAGCACGTAAAGTAGCCAAGCTACTGACTCCGGGTAAAGCTAAGATCTTTCAGTTTCCCGATGAGTTTAAAGATCCTAATGACATGCTACGCAATGGTCAGCATCAGTCCTTTGTTACATCTTGGTGGGCCTCTAAGGTCTACACGCCTTCAGGAGTTCTTAACTTATCAGACAATCTAAATAAACTAAATCATCGAGAAAAGAAAGACTGTGTGCCATATCCTTGGTCAGGCTTAAACGAAAAGCTTTATGGGCTACGACAGGGTGAGCTGGTAACACTGACTGGTGGTACAGGCTTAGGTAAGTCTAGCATCACTAGAGAATTAGAACACTGGCTTATCAAAGAGACTCAAGACAATGTAGGAATTGTGGCTCTTGAAGAGGACTGGAAGCGAACCGCTGACGGTATCCTTTCTATTGAGGCTAATCAAAGACTATACATTGATCAGATCCGTGAAGACCTCGGTGAAGAGTATGACAATCTAAGTAATAAATTCTTTGAGCAGCACAAAGATCGTGTCTGGATCTATGCACATTTTGGTGCCAGTGACTTCGATGAAATCATGTCTAGAATTAGATACATGATTATAGGTTGCGGTTGTAAATGGGTAATTGTAGATCATCTTCACATGCTGGTTTCTGCATCAGATGAAAGTAACGAACGTATTTTAATTGATAGAATCATGACACAACTTAGGAAGCTTGTTGAACAAACAGGGGCAGGTCTAATCTTAGTCTCTCACCTTAGAAGAATCGAAGGTAATAGGGGCCATGAGAATGGTGTCGAGGTAAGCTTGAGTCACCTTAGAGGCTCTGGTGGTATAGCCCATATATCAGACTGTGTTATCGCTTTGGAACGTAACCAACAAGCAGATAATCCTTTAGAAGCACAGACAACCCACATGCGTATTTTAAAGTCTAGATACACTGGTGATGTTGGAATGGCGACTCACTTGCTATATGATAAAGAAACTGGTAGGTTATCTGAAACCTTTCCTGATGAAGATGAAATAGAGGAGATAGAGCTTTGAAGTCTTTAGTCTTTGACATTGAGACAGATGATCTTAATGCAACAAAAATATGGTGCTTGTCTGCCTTAGATATAGATACAGAAGTTCAGGTATCTTTCGGCCCTTCTCAGCTAGAGGAGGGCTTAGAACTTCTTAAGAATGCAGATAAGCTTATTGGTCACAACATTATAGGCTTTGATGTTCCTGTAATAAAAAAACTTACAGGCGTTGATCTGACAGATAAGGAGCTTGTAGATACTTTAGTTTTGTCACGCCTCTTTAATCCTGTACGAGAAGGTAATCATGGCCTTGAACGCTGGGGCTATGCCCTTGGTTCACCCAAGATTGAGTTTGAAGAATACACAAGATATTCTGAAGAGATGCTTAAATATTGTGAGCAGGATGTATTTCTTAACTACAAAGTTTACAATGAGTTAAAGAAAGAATCTAAAGGCTTTACAAAACAAAGCGTTGTTATAGAACATGAGGTATGTAAGATACTTTCAAAGCAAAGAGACTATGGTTTCTTGCTTGATGTAGAAGCCGCCTCTAAGTTACTAGCCCATCTTAATTCTAGAATAGATACAATTACTAATGAGATACAGAAAGTATTTGTACCTAAGAAAGAATACAAAAAGATTTATCGGCGCTACAGCCCCAAAGGTAAGTTACTTAAAATAGGTCTGGATAACTTTGGTAAAGGAGTAAGGCTTACAACTGAAGAACATAAAACTTTAGAGTGTGAAAGCCATGTAACAAGAGTATACACTAAAGACTTTAACCCCGGATCGAGACAGCAAATAGGTGAATACTTACAGGAGTTTGGTTGGAAGCCTCAAGAGTTTACACCTACGGGACAACCTAAGATAGATGAAAAGATATTGTCTGAGATTAAAGACATTAAAGAAGCAGAAGTAATAGCAGAATACTTAATGATTCAAAAAAGAGTTGCTCAAGTTAACTCTTGGTTAGATGAGTTAAATGAAGATACAGGAAGGGTTCATGGCTTTGTTAACCACAACGGAACCATTACAGGTAGAATGACACATAGAGGCCCTAACATGGCCCAGATACCCAGCTTGTCCTCTTCTTATGGTAAAGAGTGTAGGGCTTGTTGGTCAGTGCCTGAAGGTTATAAATTAGTAGGTATCGATGCCAGTGGTCTTGAGTTGAGAATGCTTGCTCACTACATGAATGACAAGGAGTATACCGATGAAATCCTTAATGGAGACATACACACCGCTAATCAAAAACTTGCAGGACTTGAATCAAGAAATCAGGCTAAGACTTTCATCTATGCCCTACTATACGGAGCAGGAGATGCTAAACTTGGAACAGTGGCAGGAGGAGGTAGAAATACTGGAAGGAACCTTAGAAAATCATTTATTGATAATCTCCCATCATTTAAGACTCTTAAAGATAGAGTCTCTAGAGCATCATCAAAGAATTACCTCAAAGCATTAGATGGACGTAAGCTTTACATTAGATCAGAACACAGTGCTTTAAACACATTGCTACAAGGTGCTGGAGCTATTGTTATGAAGCAAGCATTGATTTTATTAAAAGATAAGATTAAAGATTTAGATGCTCAGTTCGTAGCCAATGTTCATGATGAGTGGCAAATAGAGGTAAGAGAAGATCAAGCTGACGAGGTTGGTAAGCTTGGTGTTGAGGCAATCATTGAAGCCGGTAAGGTTCTTGAACTTAAATGCCCACTAGATGGGGAGTATAAGACAGGAGATAACTGGAGTGAAACACATTGATAGGACAACTAGATTTGTTTGAAGAAACATATGTTTTATATGGAGAGATGTACGCTAGTGATGGTGTATATATTCCAGATATAATTTGTACAGGAGTTTATGAACATTGTAAAATGGTTGAGGAATCAGACCCTTGAGACGAATACTTCTACACTTATATAGATTTTTATTCCGAGTAAAGAGTAACTTAAAATGAAACCAATTAAAATAACAGACAGAAA
>UEXM01003002.1_pt1 | contig 11289 bp, 7 predicted proteins | sample 1796661 | NCBI WGS metagenome assembly UEXM01 (sample SAMEA4772469, study PRJEB27181) | metagenome
CTTCCACATCCAGCCATAACGAGATGAATCAGTGCTAGTATTATCTAAACACCCATCGTTAAAATCAAACTGAGCAACACTATCTGTTTGCTCTGAGCTAGTAGCGTTTGCAAAGAGGGCTTTGCCTTGCGTTAACCTCGACATTACTTCTGAGTTTCCACCTGTAGTTCTCTTTCTAATAACCATATCAACAGGAAAGTTGCTGGTTAAAAAAGGTGCAGAACTTGCAGTTTGATTATCAATAGCAAACACCTCAGTCGCACTCTCAGGTGCTTTAGTGCCACGGCGGATGGCGATGTAGATGTAGGTTGAACCAGAGGCGTTTGAACGGTTGTTAGGGTCTATGAGTTTAAAACCCGTAGCGTTTGGTTCTAGGTAGTTAAGAAAAGCACCCTCTGCCTGTGACTGAGCAGGCCGTAAGTCTGGATCAATTCCACCAACAACCATACCCCTCATGTTATCAAACATTAACCAATCTTCGCTGGCAGACGATCTCTTAAGTATAACAAACTGAGGCTCAAACCCTAAGTCAATCTCAGGGCCATCACTAGAGCCATTACCAGTGTAACTCCCACACTTGATAATATCACCACCGTTAAAGCCGCCGTCACCATCGTTGTGGGCGAAGAGGTAGGCTACAAAAGTACGACCATTCCCATTAACATCTAAGGAATCGTTAAGAGTAAACTCTGTGGAGGTAGGTAAAGTACTATTCCACCTGCCAGAAACTTCTGCGCTTGTAGAGTTTAGCTGAAGCCTGTTTGTTGCAGGAGATGACAGCCCCCTGTGATATACAGACCAATCACCACTATGACTTGTACACTTAACAAGTATCATACCCGGGACTGATCCTAAATCATGACTGACAGTACGTCCTTCTGTAGAATTGCCAGTATACTCAACGCATGTAAAAAACTTAGGGGCTTTGCGGAATGTCCAAGAGGCGAAGTCATCTGTGTTTTGATTTACGTCTGCATAGTTTCCAATGGAAAACCCATTTGAGTTAAAGGACGTTAAAGCCTGAGCATTTGTTAGCTCCTCTGCGGTGCTGTTAGTTTTGATAAACTTAGTTGCGCCACGTTCAGTGTCGGTTAAAACGTGCTGCTCTGTAGTTGACCTGTCTTTAATCCAAACCAAACCACCTTCGCCATCAAGGTCAATGCCGTTGGTGATCGTTTGTGCTGCACCTGTACCCTCATACAAATAAGTGCTGAACACATCTTCTACTTCAAGGGGTTTAGCCAAAGTGTTAGCCGCTTGGCTCATTACTGTCTTAGTATTACTCATGCTATGTCACTCCCAGCTTTCTTGCCGTAGTATGTTGTACCGCCATCTGTTGTAACAAACGCATATACTTCTTTAGATGCTGTCGCTGTTGGTGCTGTACCACTAGGCCACTTCACTGAGCTAGGCCATGTGATAGCACTACCGTCACCGTTAATCTCTACAGCGAAACCTACTGCTTTACCTGATGCTGGTGCATTGGTGAATGACACAGTAGTAGCACCACTAGGGGTGAACGAGAAGTAGCTGCCTGTGGATAGGTCTAGGGTTTGGGTTAGTAAGGCTGTGGAGTATTGGAATACGGTGTCGTTACCGCCGCCAAGGATAAACATTTTAGACCCATCACTACTAAAAGAGAGACTGGATGGGGAAGTATCTTGACTAGCTACAGTAAAACTAACGCTATCGTATGAAGCAGTACTTAGGTCAAAACCCGTAGAAAGAGAGTACTGATACACTGTGTCATTTCTGCTATCAACGACAAACATCTTAGTACCTGCACTATTAAAAGATACGTCCATAGGGATGTCATCTTGTGCTGAGACACTAAATGAAACGCTACTATAAGACGCAGTATTTAGGTTAAACGCAGTAGACAGCCCGTACTGATAAACAGTGTCACTGTTGTCCCCTGTAATAAACATTTTAACCCCATCACCGCTAAACGCCAGCCCTCTGGGAGCAGTATCCTGAGATGCCACGCTAAAACTTACAGAGTCATAGGATGCAGTGCTGAGGTCAAAACCAGTAGACAAACTATACTGATACACACTGTCGTTAGTGTCTCCCAACAGAAACAACTTAGTACCATCAGCATTAAAGTTTAAATCTTCTGGTCTTGCATCCTGAGAGGACACGGTTAGCGAAATAGAGTCATAGGATGCAGTGCTTACATCATACGATGTAGACAAGCTGTACTGGTGAACATTACCACTATTCTCCCCCACTACATACATTTTAGAGCCAGAGGAGTTAAACGTCAAGCCTCTAGGAATAAGCTCCTGACTAGCTACACTAAAGCTAACACTGTCATAACTAGCAGCACCAAGGTCATACCCTACACTCCCAGCAGTCTCAGTACCACCCGTCTGTAGATACCTAGTGCCTACACTAAGTCCGTTCTTTATCTTAAAGTTCTTATCGTTAGCCATTCCTTCACCTTCCAGATTAGCTTAAGTTGTCAGCGGTTTTTACACCGACATAAGAAGTACCACCATCGTCAGTACTAAGTGTAAATACGTCTGTCTCACCTGTAGCTGGTGCTGAGGGTGCTATGCCACCTGCCCATTCAATAGAGCTAGGCCATGTTAAGTCTAAGTCTGAGGCTGCACGGATGGCTATGTATATAACGTCAGAGCTTGTACCAAACAAATAAGAGTGCGTATCAAAACCTGTAGCTGTCGTGTACTGGTATGCGTCACCTACAGCACCCGCTTCTACATCTGTTGTATTGGGTTCTAGTTTTTCATCAAAGCCCCTAGCAGTATCAAAGATATACCAGTCATCAACAGAAGAGGTTCTCTTCATTAACACCCAGCTCGGTGTCCATCCTAAGTTGATACTTGAATAGCCGTGGGAAGCCGGGGTTGTAAAGCTACCACACTGGATAAGACCATCTGCTGCATCATCATGTGCGAATAGGTAGGCAACGTAGGTTGACCCGTCTGAGTCATTAACATTTCCATCTGAACCTAAAGTAAACACTGTACTGGTAGGTGTAGTGCTATTCCAGTTAGCACCTCCATCCGCAAAAGATTCGTCAGTAGTGTTTAAACGTGCATAAGCACTGTTACCCAAAGACCTGTGATACACCAACCAGTTGTTAGCGCCACTTGTTTTCTTAACAAAGATACTACCGGGGACTGAACCTAAGTTGTGGGCAATCTCACGACCAGCAACACCATCCCCAGTGTAGGTAACGATGTCAAAGAACGAGGGTTCCTTCTTGAATGTCCACGAGACGTAGTCGTTACCTGTTTGGTTTACCATACCATCAACAGGAACAGTAAAACCTGTAGCTGTTTGACTTACACCATTTGTAGCAACAGCAGCCCCATTTGTATTTGACTTCAAGAATAAAGTCTGGCCTGATCCATTTTGTAGACTGCTAAATAGAAAGTGATCCTCTGCTGCGTTGCGGCACTTAATCCATGTAAGCCCATCTTCACCAGCAAGGTCAATTCCGTTGTTAATTGTAAGGGAGGCACTCGTACCTGCATAAGTAGTAGTACTAAAGTTCTGTGCTACTTCCTCAGTACCACCCGTAACCTCTAGCTGAAACGACTGCACATCACCAGCATTACTGATAGTGTATGTGCTTGCACCACTAGGGGTATCAGCGAAGTAGTTGCCTGTAGCTAAGTCAATGTCGTTACTCGTAACTGTACCAAGTGTGACCTTAGTAGGGCCACCGACTTCTACAGCGTTCTTTAAGAGAAAGTCTTTATCGTTAGCCATTACTTAGCTCCATCAATAGCGAGGACACCTTGGTATGTACTACCACCGTCACGAGTGTTGAATGTTACTACGTCTGTTTCACCCTTGGCAGGGGCTGTAGGTGCTGTACCTCCGGGCCACTCTAGTGTGGGATCGTAGGTTATCGTTGGTATGTTTTCTGCACGGATAGCCATGTAGATGAATGTGTCACCTGAGAAGTTTAGAACACGATTAAAGTCATCTATTTGAAAGCCTGTAGAAGTTACATTCAGACCTATCCCCAGCCCTTGCTCTGCATCACTGGTGTTTGGCTCAAGTTTTTTACTTGGGCTTGGCTCTATTCCCCTGACATTATCAAATATCATCCAATCGCAAGCTACTGTTTCTCTTACTGAGGCTGATGCGTTTTTAAACATTAGCCACTGAGGTTCCCAACCTAAGTTAATTACGGGGCCAGTGTTTGAACCATTACCAGTATAGCTACCACACTTGATTAAGCTACTAGCGTCAGTGTCGTGTGCAAATAGGTAGGCAACAATTCCATCACCTGAGCCGTTTGTTCCATTATGAGTACCTACAGTAAAAACTGTATCAGTTGGTGTTGTGCTATTCCAGTGAGTCGGGGCTGACCCAGAGGCAGCAGTTTGGTTAAGAAGTATCCGTTGATCGTTACCCAAGTCTTTATGATATACCTGCCAGTTTTCAGTGTCGTTCAAGTTTTTAGTTATAATAACAGCAGGGGTAGAACCAAGGTTATGCGCAATCTCACGACCAGCAACCCCATCCCCAGTATAGGTAACAACATCAAAGAACGAACTTTGCTTTTTAAATGTCCAAGAGGCGTAGTCAATCCCACTACTGTTAGTTATAGCATAGCCAGTAGCACTTAATGAAAAACCGTCAGAGTTTGCAGTTACATGACTAAGTGTTGTACTTGCATTATTATTATCTGACTGTAAATAAGACCCAAAACTATTGTTTTCACTATCAAATAGTGCGTGACTGTACCCTCCACTTGGTCTACCCTTAACCCAAACCAGACCACCGTCATTAGCTAAATCAATACCATTAGTAATAGTTTGTGCTGCACCAGTACCATCATAAAGAGTTGTACTAAACGTACTAGCTACACCTGTAGCCTCTGCACCCTCCAACAACAACGTAGCACCACTCACAGTACCACTAGCAGCAGGGTTGCTGAGGGTTACTTGTACGTCTGACGTTGGGGTGTAGTCAAAGACTGAACCAGTGGATAGGTCTAGTTGTGCTGTGGTTAGGGCTGTGGAGTATTGGTAGATGGTGTCATTGGTAAAACCTAATATATACATCTTAGAACCATCAGGCTTGAAGGTCAAAGCGTTGGGATTGTTTTCCTGAGAAGATAAACTAAAGCTAATGCTACTGTATGAAGCTGTAGATATGTCATAAGCTGTAGTTAAGTTATACTGAAAAACTGTGTCGTTAACATTGCCCATAACAAAAAGTTTTGTGCCAGTATCGTTAAAGGTAATATCATATACCGTACCATCCTCACTAGCGACACTTAAAGACTTGCTGTCGTAAGAAGCGGTAGATATGTTATATGCAGTAGACAAAGAGTACTGGAAAACAGAATCTTCTGTAGCACTTAGGAGATAAACTTTTGTGCCGTCTGGATTGAACGCAATCCCATAACCCTGCGAAGTTATTTCAGTTGGATCATAGTTATTAGATGAGTAAGATGCAGTACTTAAATCAAACGCAGTAGAAAGTGTGTACTCATATACTGCCCCGTAGTAATCTTGAATATACATCTTAGAGCCTGAGTTAGCAAACTCTAGTGCATATGGGTTTGCCACTTGTCCCGTAGGGTCAAACGACACGCTATCGTAAGATGCTGTAGATAAATCCCATGCAGTACTTAATGAGTACTGATAAACAGAGCCATTAGACTGTAGCAGGAAAAACCTTGTCCCACTACTATTAAACACAAGCGACAAAGGGGCTGTTGATTGCCCAGTCACACTAAAGCTAACACTATCATAGGACGCACCAGCTAAGTTATACCCCACACTCCCAGACACAACTGTACCCAAGCCCTCGTGATATACCGTTGGCTGAATACCGTTCTTTACTTTAAAATCTTTATTGTTTGACATGGTTCACCTTTCCCCTTGTCAGTATATCTTACAGCGTGATAGCTTTAACTGTAAACGCTGTACTATTTGTGCTTGCTGGTGTAGCCAAGATACGCACGTTACCACCTGAGATGTCTACATCATACGTAGCCAATGCAGTAGCAGTATTAACTTGTGCGTACTCAGTAGCTACAGCAGTTGTACCATCATGTGTGATAAGCAACTCAGTGATACTACGTTCTGTTGCTGCAGAGTCATGCGCTGTAATCACAACCTTGATGCCATCATACGTGGTTGCGTTATAAGATGCAACAGTTACTTGTGTTACAGCTGTAGTAGTTTGTGTCTGTACGTCAAATGCTTCAACTACTGCGTTAACCCAGGCTGAACCATTCCACTGCAGAAACTCACCTGTAGTAGCACTAGTGATGGTTACGTTAGAGATGTCATTCAGTGTGTTGATAGTAGGAATGCTATCGTTAACCCACGCACTACCGTTCCACTTCAAGAACTCACCAGAAGATGCACTCGTAATAGTGACGTTAGCAATATCGTTAAGAGCATTAATAGTTGGGATAGTAGAAAAGGTTACTGTACCTGCGCCATCTGTCTTGAGGAACTGCCCTGCTGTACCATCTGACGTAGGTAGGTTGACTGCTGTAATAAAGCTATTAAGGTTAGCGTCTGCAGTGTTATTAGCGTCATACGCCTGTACAGAAACACCAATGTTAGATGCTGAAAGCGCATTGGCCTCAGTTGCTAGAGGAAAACCACCAGTAGTAGTACCATCGTGTACCACCACTGTGTTCTTTGTTGAGTCGATAGTAATCTCGCCTGCAGCACCCGTGAACGTAGAATGCTCTCCGGTAGTACCACGGCGGCGTTGTATTTGAGTAGACATTTATAATGCTCCGTAATCTGCCGTTGAAGTAGGTGAATTGTTAATGAAACCATAGTCAGCCACAGTCGCACCTACAACAGCAGCTAGGGTAACTAAGTTCTGATAAGTGTCTTCTGATTTAGCTGCATAGTGTAGTGCTGAGTAGCCAGAAGTTACACTGTCTGACAAAGTATATAGTGAGTCTTCTGGGTTAATAGCAAGCTTCTGTGCGTCAGCTGCACTGTCTGCTGCTGCTGTAGCTGAACCTAGAATGCTATCTACATAGGTTTTGTTAGTCAGGTCAGAACCTGTAGTAGGCGCTGCTGCACCTGTGATCTTACTGCCACCCATAGCAATCTGACCAGTCATAGTACCACCAGACAGAGATAGCTTGGTTGCGATACTATTTGTTAAAGTAGTATAGACGTTATCATCGTCATTGATAGCTGCAGCAATCTCATCCAAGGTATCAAGTGTAGCTGGTGCGCCACCGATAAGGTTGTTGATAGCTGTGTCAACGTAGTTTTTCGTTGCAGCCTGTTGTGCAGTAGTCGGATCGTTAACGTTATTCAGAGTAGTGTTAGTAAAGTCAGCTGTACCATTAACTGTGATGTTACCACCAATGTCTACGTTACCTGTAGTAGTTACACTCTTTAGGAACGCATCTCCCCAGTAAGCAGAGCCTGTACCCAGTGTGTTAACACCATTAGTTGTAGGTACAAGAGCAGTAGTGATCTTAGCGTTAACTGCTACTGTGTTAGTATTAGCTAAGCCTATTACAGTGTTACCATCAATAGTAGCATTATTATCAAACTTAGCAGCACCAGTTACGTCAAGTGTACCAGCAAAGTCAGCGTTAGCACCAGTGAATGTTACAGCTGTGGTTGTACCACTCTTAAGTGTAAGGTTGCCTGAGTTACTTGTAAAGGTAGCGTAAGTAGTACCGCCATCCTTAAGTGCTACATCTCCACCATCAGCATCTAAGTTGATATTACCTGCTACATCAAAGTTAAGATTACCAGAAGCTACAACATAGTCATTGTTTGTGATGGTAGTGTAGTCATTGTCACCAATGCTTACTGTGTCAATGTAAGCTGTGCCATCTACGTATACGTTCTTAAACTCTAGGCTAGATGTACCCAAGTCAATGTCGTTATCCAGTACAGGTACAATAACACCGTCTTGAAAGCGTAGCTGCTCAGTAGAAACATTAGATACTTCTACAAACACACCAAAGCGATTGTCTACTTGGCTTACAATGATCTTATTCTTAGCATCTAGGTCAGCAATGAGTGGTACGTAGGAACCCTCATCAGATGTACCATCGTGTTTGTGGCCTGTAGTTCCTGTGTCACTTTGTGCAAAAGCATCACGGAGTTTGTTGTACTCTGAGTTGATAGGCGCTGCACGTACTACAGCGGTAGGTACAATGTCTGCAACAGATTGGCGTGTATAGCCTGACATGTTTTATTCCTCTCTTAGCGCCTGTCACCAAGGCCGTATGTTAGTGTGATAGCCTGGATAGTATGACTAGGTTTTGTATCATTTGCAACATAACGTACTGATATAGACTTAGCTGAGCCTGATATAGTCGTACTCTCTACAGGTGAAGGGTTACCATCGTAAATGTCTGTAGTATCGTAGGTAGCTTTATCATAGTATGCTGCAGCACCCTGTGTAGACAACTGATAGTCAGGCCCAATAGTTACGGAAGGATTACTGTAGTCATAATCAACAGCCATGTTAACAGTTACTTCACCCTCAGAGCGCATGTACGTATCTATGTCATAGAAGGTTTTACGTACTGCTGGATCATCCATGTAATAGAAGGGCGTTTGAAATAAGCTAAAGATGTCTCTACCATCAAAGTCATTACCTACTTCTTGGCGAAACACATACCCTACACTATCTCCATGTAAAACAAACTCTTCATCACCAATATAACCACTGTCTGCACAGTTGACTGACACGCCTACTAACTGACTAAACTCAAAGCCTGCTCCACCCTGACCACTGCGCCTGATAGCACCAATGATACCAAGTGAGTCTTGGTTAGTAAAGAATAATCTAAACTGTGACTTCTTCTTTAGGACTACTGTAGTCATAGTAGCCAAGTCTTCGTTAGCTGTGTAATCTTCAAAGATAGACTGGATAGGCTTAGACAATGTAGCAAGCTCAATATCGCCAATACGGTCTGTACCAGTAACAGGACGAATACCATCAGGTGCTAGAAAGAGTATCTCACCATTAAACTCAGCAACACTGTCAGGAGCTACACAACCAAGATTAGATGTAACTGTCTGTAACACAAAGTCAGCAATGTTATTACCAACTAAGCGCTTAATGTTATTGCGCCCAAAGATATACATCTCATTACGGAAAGTCTTGAGCTGTACAACTTCAAAGCCTACATTAATAACACCTGCACCACCAGCGGGAGTCCAGTCAGTCTCATCTACTGGGGCGCTAAAGTACAGGTTGTAAGGCTCAGAAGGATCACCAGCTAGAAATAAATGATTGTTAAATGCTGCAACTAAGCCTGGGGCGCTGGGCGCTTGTCCACCACTAAGCTGAACATATGTTGTACCATCCCACGTAGAAGCTGGGTTGACACCGTCAGCCATAGCAAACTTAGCTGTACCCCAGTTAAAACTCTCAAAGCGTACCTTAGATACACCAACCATAGTGGGAGAACCTACACTAGTAACAGCATCCCAAACCTCTGTAGTAGTGTTCCACTTATGAAGATAGTTGTTACCTGAGTCAGGCTTACGTGCAGCAAAGATACCATCGTTAATATCAGCAGATACATGCACACCTAGTACGGGTGTATTAGCTTCACCAGGTACTTCACCATATGTGTTAGCATAACCACTAATACGCCGATACCCGCCATTCAAGGCAGGCTCATAGTTAATCAGACGTAGTGCCGAACCAGGAAGCTGACCACCCTGAGTAAGGGGGTCTTGGTTAAGCACCAAGCCACCTAAACAAGATGCAGCAAAGGTACGTAGGTTATCAGCCATTAATTAGTACCAGTCTGCTTGTTAAAGTATCTACCTGCTATAACAGAGGATCTAACGTATAAAGGTAAGTCAAGAAGTAAGCGGCGCATGTTATCCATACCATCCTCAAACTTTTGCTGGTGTAGTGCAGCACTCTGCTCATTAGCACGAAAGCGCATAAGATACATAACAGCACCGTCAACTATTACTGTATTAAAACGGTCAGGTATTATACATACATCATTATAAGAGGTTAAATCAGCAGGATATGACCAATAGCGATACTCAATCTCATAAGCATCGTCAGGCAGTGGTGTAACACCAAACTTCATGTCCTGTGTTTGATAAGCGATATTAGGTATGCTATACCCATCTGCACCGCTAACGTCTTCACCTGAGCGATACTTACGAATGTAGTCCTCGTAGGTAATCACAGATAGCCTAGCGGGTGTGTTACCCTTAGAAGATAAACGCTTGAGGTAGATAGTGTCCCAGTCCATCTTAGAGGCATCTGGGGCAAAGTCATACACACCTGTACCAACGGTAAGGGTTTGCGTATATGTTGTAAGTGTAAAAGGCCATTCTTGAGAGTTCTGCAGGATCTCACGTATAGCAGAGTTAATACCATCCTTAGCTAGAGCCTGTAGGTTACGTGCATCAGCAAAGCCATCACCACCAATGTCAAGTTCAACTTCATTGACACGGCGTAATGCTTGGTTTACAAGTGTAACATAGTTAGCCATAGCTATCCCTCAGAAAGTAAAGAGGGGCCAGCCTCCTGAGAGACCAGCCCGACTTATTAAGTGTGATTAGGCAGCGTTGTAACGTGCTGTGATAAGTGCCTCTGGGCGCAGAATCTTGCGTCCGTAAAGGTGCATACCACGTACAATGTCAGCAAAGCTGTCTGGGTCACGGTAGTTCTCAACTTTGTTGATCTGCTCAGCAGAAGCAACAGCATCGTCCTGACCAGCTACCACAACGCCATAGTTAGCGTCTTGCGCACCTGTACCAGAAGTACCAGCACCCGTGCCTTTAGCAGGCAAAGCATTGGACACATAAACACGGAAGCCGTGAATGTTGTTCAACACCAGACCATTCTGCAGACCAGCACCACCGAAGTCACCATTCAACATACGTGAATCTTCGTCTTTGAGCATCTCTACAAACACCGGGTCAAGAACAACCCAACGTCCACGTGCGTCTACATTTGCTGTGTCCATCTTACGAGCCATACGTGCAAGTACAGTCAATGGAGAAACAGTTGTAGCTGACAGGGCAGTTGCACCTGGCAAACGTGGAGCCAATGGTACGGAGTCGCCTGCAGTAGCTGTACCAGAGATGGTCAAGTTACCGAAGTCAGTTGCGTCCAAGTGGTTTGCTGTGAGCAATTCACCAGTCAAGTTACCTGCTGTTGGGTGTTGTGCATCACCAGAAGTACCTGTGATGTAAGCACCTGCAGATGTGTGACCTGAGAGGTAAGACAATACGTCTGCATCCATTGCATCAGCCATCTTATATGCAGCACGATCAGCAGCCAAGCTGGTGAAGTCTACATTTGAGAACTGCT
>UEXM01003003.1_pt1 | contig 11286 bp, 13 predicted proteins | sample 1796661 | NCBI WGS metagenome assembly UEXM01 (sample SAMEA4772469, study PRJEB27181) | metagenome
AGATACAACCGCATAAAAATGCATTAATTAATGAATATTCAAAGGTAAATAGTTCTGTAAAACCATTTATCGCCCACATAAAGACACCAACCCAGAAGCCCATACACAAAGGACAATGAAATAATGTATTCCATTTCTTCGTATAATCCTTCTCTGGTCTCAGGTCTTCAAAGATTTTTCCATAGACCAGAACAAAAGTCATGCCGTAACAGGCAAGAATAAAATGTATCAATTCCATATTAACCTCTTAATTAACTGCGCTAGAATATATTTGACCAAATCTGTTAGATGCCGTGGTAAAGAGTCGCTTTTCAAAATCATCTTTGTTAAGAAAATCATTGCTATCATGATTTGACTTATACATGTCTAACAACATTTTTCCACCAGAATCATTTTTCTTTTCCAATGAATGACTTGTGGCATTGTTGGGATTATCTCTTCTATAGGGCACACGACAATCATCTTCGGGGTCTTGTGGAGTCTGGTGCCCTGTGTAATCAAATTCATCATTTCCCATAGCAGTTTTTCTTTTTTCATACTCTGCGCTATTTTCCATCTTTTTCCATACTCGTGCTGCTTGTGGAAGAGTTCCGGAGTATTTATCCGAAGTTAACCCAGCACCATCTGGCAAAGCAGCGAAAACCAAAGAATAAAGAAGGTTTCCAAATTTCTGACCTTGCAATTCAGGTTCAACAAAAATAGCGCCAATCTGAAATGTATTGGGGATACACTGTAATCTTTCATCACCAGGTTCTGTAATCTGCATAGCGGAAACATATCCAATAACATAGAAGTTGTCAACATATTTTTCTTTTCTATAAAGAACTAAATGGTGCTCTTCATCATCGTCGTCCCAATGAAAAACACAAAGATTTTTTTCTAAGAATTCATTCGAATATTCAATCTTTGGCGCACCTTCGTTAATTACAAACTTGCGCCATTCGTTAAGAATTCTCTTCATTAGTACATGTACCTTCCATACATGTATGGAGCAAACATATTGCCTCTTGTAATTGATCCTTTTTCTGCTTCTTGAGGAACTTCGCCTAATTCGGTTGCATGTTCTTCATCCGGATTTAACAAGGCATCATCCATTAATTCGTCGTGTGCTTCTAGAGAATCCATTGTTGGTTTTTCTTCTTTAAACCATTCCGCTATATTTAATAGAGCAGATTTAACCGGGTCATATTTTTTTGAATCTAATATGCTAGCTTCCATAGAACCATAGATATTACCGCCTTGAATAGAATCATAAGCGACAATTCCCTTTTTTCTTAAAAATTCAAACATTCGGGACTCTGCTCCGTAAACACTATCAGTCAGTATATCTTTCGCAAAAGCAACTACTTTCTTTTTCTCTTGCATAAGGACAATATCAATATCCTTATGATCATATATCATGATATCTCCACTTAAGTTTTCTCTAGCATTTAACTCAAACGTATATTTCTTCATTCTATTGTTAACAACAGAGATAGAAACAGAAGGTTTTACATTAACTTCTACATCTTTTTTGATATCCAAATCTACTTGCCCTTCTTCTTTTTCTTGTTGGGTTACAACATCAACTCCGGAAGGAGTTAAAACATTAACGCGAACCATTATAATTCTCCCATCAAATCTTGAATGTAGAATAATTTCTTAACGAGCTTCTCATCCAATGGTTTTTTATTAAAATCTTCCAAAACTACCGAGACTTTCTCAAGATTTTCACGCTTTTCTTGTGAAAAGGTGTCTATACTGCTTGAGAGTTTTTCGGAGAGTTTTTTCTTTAAATTTCCGACTTCTTCATTAACGAAGGATTTTAATCCAAGTCCGTTATCTGCGAAGGAAGTAATATAATTTGTAAGAAGTTTTTTCTGATTTTCCTTAAGGGAATTCTTGTAGGTGTCATTAAACTTACCAACAAATGTTTTATAGGTAAGATTGTCTATGTGTCTCATCTCTTTTTCTTGTGTCTCGGAAGGAACAAGCAAAGATTTAACCTTTGTCTCAACAATAAGACGAGACTTTGCGTTTGGGATATTATCCTGAAACCATGAGCCGACTGTGGCTATGTCTTTATAGTTTGGAACAAAGTTCTTGAACACACCAGCGCCGAGCTGTTGGTTTATCTGCGAGATAGCTTTTGTTTGTGCGTTAAATACAGACTTGCGGTCTATCTTATTGTAATCTTTCTTTGTCTCAACGAGAAAACGATCCGTGAAGTCTTTGGTCATTTTATCTTTGTTTTCCAAGATTGACTTGTATAACTCTAAGTCTCTATGCAATGGTGAACCATTCTTAAAGTTTTCTTTGATTATCTTTACAATCTTCGCCTTACGATTTTCTTGCTGTCTAACGACAGCTTTCGTGAGTTCCTTTACAAGAGATTCGTAAAGAAAAGCGGTATTTCTTTTCTTATTGTGTTTCATCTGTTTTCACCTTTTTTAGTAGATTTTTAATTAAGTTATCAACTTGTCTTGATGTTTTAAATAGTTTTTCTTCTTCTGTTTCCTTACCTTCGGTAATTCCACGAGCCAAAGAATCTAATCCACCAAAACCCGACTTTCCTTGGAATGTCGTTCTGTATGTATTCCCATATTCGCCGGTGGCTTGGTTTTTGAAATGTTTCTTCCTGCCTCCTTTTGAATATGAACTCTGATGGCGCTTATATTTGCCGCGCTTATATGTTGGTTCGTCATCGCGTTTAGCTGGTGGTTCAGCCAAGAGAACGTCGTCATTTTGATCACCCCCTTCGGCACCAGGGCTCTCGTCCCCAGCAGCCTCGCCTCCGGCATCACCACCTAAATCTAATCCTCCGGCATCATCTCCACCTAAGTCAAGACCTCCGCCGGAATCTCCACCACCCATGTCTAATCCGCCACCAGCATCACCACCACCGCCTTCAGCGGGAGGTTGACTAGCAGCTTCTAGATTAGCAGCAAACTTTTTATCAAAGAACATTTCTCGTTGCATTCTAATGAACTGCTCATCAGAAAGACCAAAGAGGTTCTCGGCTACCCATCGTTTTGAGAAATATCCTTCCGTAGCATTTGCAGCAACAGAGAATTTCTTATCCCAATGTTCAAGTTCTTGCAACTCAGCAATCTTTGATGGGTTATTTAATTGTAATTTAAAAGAAAGAAGATCATCATTACGGAATCCCATTGTAAATAAATGAATAATTCCAATCTTCTCAAGTTCCGCTATAACAACTCTTTGAAGTCTTTGTATTGTTCTAGCGAAACGAATGTCTTTTTGAGCAAGTGTTGTCTTATCTTCTTGCGCTCCGTCTCCCATTGTAAGATAGGATTGAGGAACTTTAAGAGCAGAGAACAACTTATCTCGTAAATATTTAACATCTTCGATGGTAGCAGTCATTGCTCCACCAGGAAGGTTTTGGATGTCTGTGTTTGATGTTCCACGAATAGGAATATAATAATCTTCTTCAATTGATAAAGGATTATAACGAAGATCAAGTCGTCCTGTTGTTGGGTCTGTAACTTGGTGTCGCTTCATTTGTGTCATTACTTTCTGCATGTATTGCTCTACATCTTGTGGTGGAATGTTACCGACATCAATTTTGAAAACTCTTCTCTCTGGTGCACGAACAATTCGGTAAGCCATCATAGCATCTTCTAAAAGTGTAAGTTGTCTCCAGATTCTACGAGCAGGTTCCAAGACAGATGTTCCATAGGGAGCATGCTTGTCGTTTCCAAGAATACGGAAGTGAGCCATTTGCCAGTTTTCCAAAGTCATACCCGCAGAGTTCCATTGATACTGGACATAATTTGGATTTGATTCGTCTTCACCTTCAAGTCTTTCAATTTCTTGTGGCGGGAGCCCAATAACTGCGCGGATACCCATTGCCTCTTCGATATCTAAATACATAAAGAGATCTCCGTACTTACACATTGTACGGCACCAACCGAATAGATTGTGCTCTATATTTAATACATTATGGTATAAGTTTTCTAAAATTGTCTTTATCTCATCGTTTGGACACTTAATCCGCAGCATCGCTTGTAGAGACGAATGAGTTGTCATTTCGTCTGCGTAAATATCCAATGAGGAAGCACACTCAGGTGTGTATTCCATCTGATCAAAATCAACATAACGCTCATTACGATTTCTGTTTGAAATCATATTCACTGCCATTATATTCATTGGGTTATATTCTTGTTTTTTGAATTGCTTTCCGGAAGCAGAATTGAAACGAGAAGCATATTGATCCAAGTGTTGCCTTCTTAACTGGCGACCTTGTTGTGTTCTTCTTTGTGTAATCGGACCGGAAAACAATTTTGTTAATGAACGGAAAAGACCATTCTCCGGGTTATAGGGATTCTTCCCTAAGTTTCTATTTTTCTTAGCCATTTATTATCCTTTGAATATCCATGCGAAATTTCTTGCATGACTTAACTCTTCTTTATATTTAGTTTCGAAGTCGGCATTATACCCATCTTGCCCTTTTATCGTTGTATTCATCACATTCTTTTTCATATACATTCCATCAATCATGGCCTTACGATATTCCAAATCTTTTTGCGAGACTTCCAACGCTGTGTCTCTTACCCAACACATGATAGAAAGACACATTATAATATCATCGTGATAAGATCTCATTGCTTGAGGTTTACCGTTGTTCCAAACAAACGTTCTGAATTCATCAAAGGCACGAGAAGAGGGAATCTTAATAATTTTGTTTCTTATGAACTCTTCAAGTTTCGCTACAATCAAAGGTCTGGTTTTTGTGGAAGTTGTAAATCCACCAATAGCATTGCTCATGAACTCACCTTGATTCGCATCAACGAATTCATGTGTGCCTTTGACTGAGTAGTAGAGGTTTTCATAACCAAGGTCTTTAAGTTTCTCAAATACAGAGATACCAATCCCGTTGTTCTCTACAACAAGCAGACATTTGCCGTATTCCGTTCCAGCAGAGTGTAACATCTGCGCATACATATCAAGAGACGGTTTGCCTTGATACTCTGCTACAACTTCCATTCTTCCTACATTAAGCACATGAAATACAGAGTTGTCAGCCCCGTCGCCTCTAGCAACATCGGCAACGAGCAAATAAGTATTTCCCTCTTGGTACTTTTCCCATATCCAAAAATTTCTATCATATCCTGTCCTATAAGTTGGTTCTACAATTTGTGATTGTAACCAAGCAATATCATCCGGATGAATAACTGTATCACCTGATGTATTGAAGTTACACTCTAATTCTTGTGCGATTTGTCTCCGAGACATGTTTTTTGTCTCTTTCTTAAACCATGTTTGATCTCTCTCTGGATGAACATCCCATGGGAGGTTTACCGGCTTAAAGTCTGACTCTCCATTATCCGCAGTCACATATGTCTTATGAAACCAGTTTCCAACCCCGTTAGGAGTACTCAAGGCAATACACCGACCACCCGTAGATAGTGTGGGATAAAGACCAGTCCACAAGTCATCAAGTCCGTCAATGTGAGCAGCCTCGTCAATAATAAGAAGAGACAATGCTTCCGAACGACCGGCATCTCCGGAGGTTGAGGCGGCTTTAATCTGAGATCCATTGGAGAGTTCAAACGATGTTCTGTTATCAATCTCAATTTTTGATACCTTCATCCACTCCGGAAGGTATTGCATAATATTCTTTACTTTCTTTACAAGGTTCGCTGCTGTCTGAAATTTAGTTGCAATCACGAGAATATTCTTGTCTCGATGAAACAGCATAAACCAAACAGCATAGGCAGCAGATATTGTAGAAATACCCAACTGCCTTGCTTTCAGAATCACAGTAAAGCGGAAATCGTTGAAATCATTTATTAAGTCATCTTGATAAGGATAAGTCTTAAAAGGAATAAGTCCGTGCATAGGATGCGAAATACGACAGTAGTTATTTATGAAGTATTGCGGATCTTTGCCGGACTTAACAATTTCTTTTACAATTTCTTTTTTTGAAAGAGAGAAACCCATTTGTTACCTTTATTCTTCGCTAAAAAAGCTTCCGATTTTTGATCCTATTTTTGACAACATTCCTGGATTCATTTCCTGTGCAATATCATCAATCAAATTATGAAGTTTTGGTTTTATTCCCTGTGTTACCAACATTGCTGCTTCGGAATCGTCTCTTCCATCAGCAGCAAAATTCATTATAGAATTGATCAATAACGTTGACATATCGGTATCAGGCATCCCAAGAGCCTTTCCTACTGCATCTAGTGATTCTGTACTGCTATCTTTGTGACTACTCACTGCGTCAAAAGCAGCCTTCATAGTTTTCGGATAGTCACGTTTCTTAGAACCATCAGTTCCTCTGCTCATCAAATTTTTTAATTCGGCAATAGCACCTTTTAAATTCTCTGACATGTTTTCTTCTCGAATCACTGATTCAAGTTCTTCTTTGATTAATTTTTTTAATCTTGCTGTTGTTAATTTCATTTTTTATTATCTCCTTTATTGATAAATTCATTATTTGGTCGTTTTGCAGCTTTAAATTTTTCGAGAAAATCTCGTGTAATCTTTCTGCTATCTTCTACCGCTGGGTCCATGATAGGTTCTTCTTTCATTTTGCTAATCTTGTAGTGCTGATAAGCTTGAACGAATGAACGAACACGGGAGGTTGATTGAACCAAAATTTTTGGTTCTCCGTCTGCCGTGAGAGTCACAGAACTACCGGTAATTGCTTTATATTCTTTTTGAAGGAACTTCTTAATCTGATTAAGTTGACTAACCATATCTCCCTCAAAGTCCTTAGACTGATAGACATCTTTTAAGCGAATATCAGATTGATATGTAATACAGATTTTGTTTCCGTAAAACTTAACAGAGAATCCATCATTAACGCGGCTATCCATTATGGGACACCCTTCTTCTCGTTTAAGTCCAACTTTGCGAACCTGTCCATCAAGAGAAAATCTCTCATCATGTACACCATCATAAGCATTTGCAGCTGCTTGTGAAAGTCCTTGTATAATTTCTAGTGTTGTTGATTCAGCCATTATTTGTTCCTTTTATTTAATCGTTCATATCTTCTAATTCTTCATCTTCCAAATCTTGATATGTCTTACCATAATTAGATTTATAGATTTCACTTTTATCTTTAATATCTCTTTTCTTGCCTTTCTTAAAATCAGCAGCAGCATCTTTGCTTCCGGAATCCATTTCTTTTTTGTTATCTAATTCTTTTTTGCTTAATTCTTCACGAATTAATTTTTTAAGCCTTTGTGTTGTTAATTTCATTTGGTCTCCATCCTTTATACCATCTTTCTTCGCGGCCTTCGATGTGTTGAATGTAACATTTTTCGCAACAATCAAATTTAGACATGTACACATCATCGTTTGATTTAAAGGAATAAACATTACAAACAGGGCAAGAACGTTTAGAATTCTTCGTAATTAGTTTCTTTGGGATAAAAACTCCATTTATTTCTTCTTCATTGTTTATCCCAGACTCTTCATATTTATAGAACCCTTTGAGATCTTCTAAATACTCTTTTTCTTTTTCGTCGTTCCATCCTTTCTTTGGATGCTGAACTGTGTCTTCGCCATATTTTTCTGTTATGGCTTTCTCAACCTTTACGGCATAGTTTGGGTCTTTACTTTTCACTGTGTTATTCCGGGTTTAACTGCGTACATAATAGCAATTGATACTCCGGCTCCGATAACGAAGCCACCAACAACAGGCAAAACATTATTTGTTGGTTTCAATTGTTTTATATGTTCGTCTTGTAATATAATTAGTTCATTAAGTTTGTTGATCTCCGCATCTGTCTGAACTTTTAAAACATCGTAGCGATACTTTTCTTCTATTCTCAGATTGTTGAGTTGGAATTCTGTCTTTGCTTCACACATCAAGTCCTTGGTAGCCGCATCTTCAACGAGTATTCGCATAGCCGATTCATTTAGCAAGCGACCGGCCCATGGGGCGATGTCTCCCTCTTTCATTTCTTTATATTTTGGTTCTTCCGCGAACAGAAGAGGTAATAGAAAAATCATTATTCAAACTCATATTTAAGTTGTTGTTTCAAAGTCAAAGCATTCATTACTTCTTTGTTATTTTTTACGTATGCATACGAAACGCTTTGCTTATGCCAATTGGCTGCTTTTTCTGGATAATCAATAGCAGCCATTCTAGCAGCATCTGAATTGTGTATCTTCCAGTCGCCTTTCCCAACTGCCCAATAGACTGCTGTATCTTGATTACAGTCATCGCTTTTATCATCGGGTGTCAATTGTTTGAATGGAGCCATTCTTTTTGAGCCATAAATAAACTCCAAACTATCATCGCTAATATCCATTCTTATTTTCTCTATATCACTTCTGTTGTTTAAATAAAAATCCCAAACATTTTTCGCCGCTGTCGATACCATGCCTCTATCAGAAGTAAGAGAAGCTTTTTTTCTATTTGTTAGATATTCCATCATAACATCATACAACATAGGACCCCAACCTCTTGCAGCCTCTGAAGACATAATTTCATATGTCTTGTCAACACATGTATAAGGAGCCATTTCTTCTGCTACTAGTTCTCCATAGATTCTTTCTGAATTTGGATCGCTATATAAAGCTTTGTAAGAAACTTCAACGAATGTTCCCCCATCATTGATTGTTACAGCATAATTTGCTGGGAGTTGATCTGGACCTTTCATGGCTTCGATGATCACTTGTTTGTTATTTTTTACAATTCTAATCTTCATCTTTACTGATTCCTTTTAGCGCTAGGAATTCATCAGTGTCCACCTTCTTTGCTTCCTCTTCTATCTTTGCCTTTTTTTCTTCAAAATCTAGAATGTTTTCGGCCGTAGAAGCCTCTTTGCCTTCCACAAGGTCTCCAAGGTCCTCCACCAACTCTTGTCGTTGTTCTTCCTCTAATTCTTTCCATTTTTCGTAGAATTTTACTTGTTGTTGTTTTGCGTCCTTTGACCGCCCAAGAAGATAAAAAGCAATGGCCGTGACTAACATCACGATCCATTGCCAATATTTTACAACAAAGTTTTTAACCTTTGTGATCATTACATACCCTTCCAGACTTTAGCAACATCAATAGCAGACTGTCCGCCGATATACATAGAAGCAATCATCGCCCAAGTATCAGGGTCAAGTCCAGACCAGACAAGAAGTCCTGTCGCACAAATAAATACAAGAAGCTTACGAGATATTGCTTTGCTCAAAACAGCATCAAGTGCTCCTCCCTTTACATGGGTACATTCTTGATCGCAATCATGCTCATGGCATTTACAATCACAATCTTCACAGCAATCACATTTTTCGTTTTCCATAGTATTCTCCAAATAAAAAAAAACCTATTTAGCTTTTACACTAAATAGGTCGTTATTGGTTAAATGTTTACTTTGGCATAGCCATCAATTTTATCAATGTCTATCGTCATGTCCACCACATCTTTTAGATGGTCGAGGTGAGAGATAATCAAGACAGTCTTAAATTGATTCTTTATCATCTGTAAGAGCCTTGTGAAGCCCTCCATATGTTCTTGATCTAATGCCGTTGCCGGTTCGTCAAGTATAAAGAGTTCAGACTTTGGAAGATTGGTTATCGCAATCATCGCAAGACGTATAGCCATAGAAGCAATTGTTTTCTCTGCTCCTGATCCCATAGACAATGGCCGAGGCTCATAGTTAGGGTGTTTAATAGAAAGCTCAAGTTTATTTGCTGTGTTCTCAAAGAATACCTCAAAGTCAACAATGTTAGCGAGAACCTTAGCAATCTCTTGATTGATAATTGGCAACTTCTGCTGGATGATTTCATATGAGATACCGTTAGGGTGCATACAGGTTGTGTATACATCGTAGGCTCTATACTCATTCATAACATCTTTAAACTCGTTTCTTTCCTCGTGGATAGAGCGAATCATTTCTTTTGTTGTTGCCTCTTCAATGAGATATTCTTTGGTAAGATCATCACACTTCTTAAGCAAGCCTTTGTTTTCTTTAATCTTCAGTTTAACCGCTTTCTGTTCTCCGAACAATTGTTCTTTGTTCTCAATCGCTTGACGGTTATCTTCATAATCTTTTGCTTTTGCTTCTAGCGTTGCAACTTCATTTGTTAACAGAGCAATAGTCGCTTCGTTACCTTTGATAGACATTCTACATCGTTCAATATTTAAACAAGCGGCATCATATTCTTCATTGAGAACCTTAAACTGCTCAATGTTTCTTTGTATAGAATCAATACCATAATCTTCAAACTTAAGTCTTGCAGCATGGAGAGACTCGGCGAGATCATCCATAAGATTCATGTTATCTGGTAAATCTGCTTTTGCTTTTTCCGCTTGTTTAACAAACTCGTTATCACAGCAGAAATTACAATTTGGATCATACTCATGATCATGAAGCAATGCTGCAGTTTTATCTAGATTCTTTACAACCATCTTCTGATGTCGAAGTTGCTGCTCAAAACCTTTAACAAGATCTTTTTGATGCTCTGCTTCTTTCTTCATTTGCTGTAAACGGCCAAAGTTATCGTAATCAAGTTCCTCTACACTAAGAGCCAAATATTTTTCAAGCTTTTCTATGTTATCCTGAGAAGCAAGATTCTGTGATAGAAGTTTAGTTTTCTTAACTCTCTTAAAGGCAATCTCTTTCTGAACAGCGAGTATATCTATAATCTCCGCAGGAATTGCGTTGATTGTTTCGTTAATCTCCGAAAGTTCTGATTCTAAACGCTCTATGGAACAGTTGTAGATTTTACATTTATCAATCTGTTCATCGATATCTCTTTGGATATCTTGAAGAAGATCATTCTTTTTCATGAGTTGTTCTTCAAATCTTTTACTTTCCATTCGCTTAATCACTCCACGAAGGTCAGCAGCATCTTTACGAGCCAACTTGTACTTCTGATCAAAGATTTGGAGATCCAAGAACTTAGCAATAATTTCTTTTCTCTTTGTTGATCCTTCTCGGAGGAAAGACATAGAGTCCATCTGTGTTGCCATAGATGTTAAGAAGAAGTCGTCAATGGTTCCGAAGTGCTTACGAATGTTCGCATCGGTTTCATTACGAGTTGTGCCGTTTTTAGAGTCAAAAATGCCCGCAGTTGTTTGAGTGAAGTCTAAGTCCACCTTAGCAGATAGAACCTCTTTGCCTTTGGATTTCTTTGAAGTCTTGTTGATATTCCGAGTAATCTGATAAGAGTTATTACCAGCATCAATCTTAATCTTGCACTTCGCATATTCTTTGTTTTGATTTACGATGTGGACGTTCTTTCGTTCTCCTTTCGAAGTTGTGTTAAAAATGTTATATAACACACTGTCGATAATAGAAGACTTTCCTGAATAGTTTTTACCAAAGATTCCGACAA
>UEXM01003004.1_pt1 | contig 11284 bp, 9 predicted proteins | sample 1796661 | NCBI WGS metagenome assembly UEXM01 (sample SAMEA4772469, study PRJEB27181) | metagenome
CCTAGTTTGAACAAATTTTAATCCGCAAAGGTCAACAGACCCTAATAGGAGTGACTATGACAGAGCATAAAAAACCACTGGTATTAATGATTTTAGATGGCTGGGGATACAGAGAAGATGAGCAAAGCAATGCTATTTTAGCTGCTAACACCCCTGTATTAGATGAGCTTTGGGCCACACGTCCTCATACATTAATTTCAGCATCGGGTTTAGATGTCGGTCTTCCTGATGGCCAAATGGGTAATTCTGAGGTGGGCCATGTTAATTTAGGCGCAGGGCGTATTGTGTATCAAGATTTTACCCGTATCACCAAAGCCATTGATGATGGCGAATTTGATACAACCCCTGCACTTGTTGAAAACATTGATAAAGCCGTTCATGCCAACAAAGCCGTACACATTATGGGACTGTTAAGTCCAGGTGGCGTGCATAGCCACGAAGATCATATTGTTGCCAGTATACAACTGGCTGCAAAACGCGGCGCTAAAGAGGTGTACTTTCATGCCTTTTTAGATGGACGCGATACACCACCGCGTAGTGCTAAAGCGTCTATTGAGCGTATTGAAGCCTTATTTAGCGAACTTAAATGTGGCCGTTTAGCCTCACTAATTGGCCGTTACTATGCCATGGACAGAGACAACCGCTGGAATCGTGTTGAAAAAGCCTATAATTTAATCACCTTAGGTGAAGGCGATTTTGATTATGAAGAAGGCGTAAGTGCACTAAATGCCGCTTATGAGCGCGATGAAAATGACGAATTTGTAGCAGCCAGCACGATCACTCCTAAAGGCAGCGAATCTGTAAAAGTAAATGATGGCGACACCATTATATTTGCAAACTTTAGAGCAGACCGCGCACGCGAAATAACCCGCGCCTTTGTCGAACCGGGCTTTGACGGCTTTAATAAGAAAAAATCGCCTGAGCTTAGCGGCTTTGTGATGATGACTGAATACGCAGCCGATATAGATGCGCCTGTTGCTTTTGGCCCCACGCCGCTTAATAACGTACTTGGCGAATGGTTTGAAAAACAAGGTAAAACTCAACTGCGTATTTCTGAAACTGAAAAATATGCTCATGTTACCTTTTTCTTCAGTGGTGGACGAGAAGATGAGTTTGACGGCGAAACCCGTGAACTTATTCCATCACCTAAGGTTGCAACTTATGATTTGCAGCCAGAAATGAACTCAAAAATGCTTACCGATAAGCTAGTAGAAGCAATAAAAAGTGGAAAATACGATGCCATTATTTGTAACTACCCTAATGGCGACATGGTCGGTCATTCAGGTGTATTTGAGGCTGCAGTTAAAGCCTGTGAGGCAGTAGATAACTGTATTGGCCGTGTAGTGGATGCATTGAAAGAATATGGCGGCGAAGCACTTATTACCGCCGATCATGGCAATGCAGAGCAAATGGCAAACCTTAAAACAGGCCAAGCGCACACAGCACATACCAGTGAGCCCGTGCCGTTTATTTATGTAGGTCGTGACGCACAAGCGCATTCCGGTAAAGCCTTGAGCGATGTTGCCCCAACCATGCTGCATTTAATGGGGTTAGAGCAACCTGCAGAAATGACAGGGTCGCCAATTATGGTGTTGAAATAACCTATGAAAAAAAGCGCATACCGCGTCATTGCGTGTATCTGTGTACTGCATTCATTAGTCACTGGCGTTGCCGTGGCTAATGAAGATCGTACTAAAAAAGACCTATCCCAAGTTCAAGTGGCTTTAGAGCAAAGCCAAGCTGAATATCAACAACAGCAAAAAGAAATAGCTAAACAGCAGCAAAAGCTAAAAGCACATGAACTCGCTATAGCGAAAAACGCTAAAGCACTCAATATGGCTGAGCAATCTGTTAAAAAAACACAACAACAGCAAGCAGAGCAACAACAACGCGCGGTAAAGCTTGAAAAACAACAAGCCCAATTTCAGCGTGTGTTAGCAGCACAGTTAAAAAGTGCTTATATGGCAGGTAGTGATGACTATTCAAAAATGCTGCTTAACCAAGAAGATACCGCTAAATTTGAACGTACGCTTAGCTATTACAACTACTTAAATAAAGCCCGCATAAAGCAGCTTGATGAACTTAAAGCGCTGCAAATAGAAATTGCGAAAAACCAAGCTGAGCTTGAAAAAACAAAAGAAAAGTTAGTTGCTTTATTTGATGAACAAAAAAGGCGACAAGCAGCGCTTCTTGACGCTAAAAATGAGCGCCAAGCCAGCCTAAAAAATCTAAAACAGCAGTTAAATAAAACAAAAAATTCAATTAGTTACTTAGAAGAGAACGAACAAACGCTGATCGCAACTATTAAAGAACTTGAAGAAGAAAAAACCACAAAAATTGAGCTATTGGGCCTAAATAAAAATAAAGGAAGATTAAGCTGGCCGAGTAAAGGCAAACTAACGCACAAGTTTGGCCAACGTAAGCACGGCGGAATTAACTGGAAAGGCGTGTTAATTTCTGCTGCAGAGGGCACTTCAGTAAATAGCATTCATAACGGTCAGGTGGTATTTGCAGATTGGTTAAAAGGTTACGGCTGGGTGATTGTTGTGGACCACGGAGAAGGCTTTATGAGCTTATACGGGCATGCACAAACCTTACTCAAAGATGTAGGGGATATGGTCAGAAAAGGTGAAAGTGTTGCTTTAGTTGGGCAAAGCGGTGGACAAGCCGATTCTGGTCTATACTTTGAAATACGCCACAAAGGGCGTGCTGTTAATCCCATAAAATGGTGCAGACGTATTTAATCTTAAAATAACTGCATCCTAGTAGAGGCAGTTATGATAAACACACACATTTGCCAAAAAAAAGTATCGCAAGCAAAACCAATGTTTTGGTTTTGTTTGCAGGTATTTTTTTTATTGGCACTTTTTGGCTTTATAAATAATGCTCATGCCAGTTCGGTCAAAGATTTAGAAAGCCAAAAAATAAATGAAATACTGTTTAATATCCATACCTACTACGTTGATGATTTGGCACTGCATAACAGTGAATACATTGAATACAACACCTCTCAATTTGAACGCTTATACTCTAAACTCGATCCCTACTCTAAATATTTAGATAAAAATGAGCTAAATGCGTTATTTGATAATACCAATGGTCGCTATACTGGCTTAGGCATTGAGGTCAAAAATATTGAGCAGCGCACCACGATTGTTAAAGTAATTAATAATTCGCCTGCTAAACAAGTCGGCCTGCGAGCTGGCGATATTATTACCGCCGTTAATCAGCGCCATGTAGAAAATAGCCCCATTGATATCGTCGCACAGCAAATTAAAGATAGTGCTAACGGCAAAGTACAGCTAAGTATTACCCGTAATAACAATCAAACACCGCTAATATTTAATCTTAGTAGAAAACAAATTAAGCTAGCCAGTGTTACCAAGCAACTACTTGACTCAGGTAGTGGCTATATTGCTATTAATAACTTTTCTAATCACACCTTACATGAGGTTGCTTTACAAATAGCTGCTATGCAAAACCATTACGGCCACGCATTAAAAGGCTTAATTATTGATTTACGAGACAACCCTGGCGGGACTTTAAAAAGCGCGGTTGCTGTGGCAGATCTCTTTTTACAAGATGGTCTAATAGTAACAACCAAAGGACGTTTTTATGATTCTAATCAGTCGTTTTACGCTAAACGCGGCGATATTTTAAAAGGCGCACCTATTGTTGTACTGATTAACGAAAACTCAGCCTCTGCAGCAGAAATACTGGCTGCAGCACTAAAAGAAAATATGCGTGCAAAAATAGTGGGGAGTCAGTCATTTGGCAAAGGGTCAGTACAATCACTCATTCCATTAGGCGATGGTGATACCGCCTTAAAACTAACTACCGCACGCTACTTTACGCCATCAGGTGAATCGATTGAAGGTATTGGCGTGACCCCGAATGTGGCGATTAATCAAACAACGCTTCCACAAACAAATAAAGCCGTTATAATAAAAAATGAACAATTAGAACAAAACACCGTTTTTAGCACTGAAGATTTAGCCGATATCCAGTTAACCAAGGCAAAACAGCTACTCAACATGCACTAAATTCGGTAAATTATTTTAAACACGACAAAGATAATAAAAATTATAAAACGTGAAAACTATAAATTTAATGGTGTTAGCTGGGCTGTTTTTAGCCTTATTTGCAACATCGAGTGCTGTTAAAGCCAAGCAAATAGCCATAGTGATCGATGACATAGGTTATCATCAACGGGATTTAGAATTCCTAAGTTTACCTGGGCAGTTGTCCTATTCAATATTGCCCCACACCCCCTATTCTCAAATATTTGCAACCCTTGCTAGTCAGTCAAATAAAGAGCTCCTGTTGCATGTTCCTATGCAGGCTTTAAATGGTAAAAAACTCGGGCCTGGTGCGCTCACTTTAAATATGGATAAAGCACAACTTCAACAAACGCTCGGGAATGCGCTGGCCAGTTTACCGCAAGTTAAAGGAGTTAATAACCATATGGGCTCTGCGCTGACTCAACAAAGCCAAGCAATGAAATGGACCATGGAAGTACTCAAAAAACGCCAGCTGTATTTTCTTGATAGCCGTACAACTGAATTAAGCCAAGCTCAGAATGCAGCCAACTTTTTGGGAGTGGAAAACATTAGCCGACATGTATTTTTAGACAATATAACGACCACAGAGCAACTACAATTAAGATTAGAAGAGCTAAAATCAAAAGCAACTAAGTATCAATTTGCCATTGCAATAGCGCATCCCTATCCCGAAACCATCGATTTTTTACGCCACGCTTTGCCGCAATTAAGTAAGCAAGGATTTGAACTGGTGCCAGTATCGCAACTGGTCGAACGTAAATATGTACAAATAGCTCAGCAAGAAGCTATTTCATTAAACTGATGGGGTAAGTAAACACCCTACCCCGTCAGTTAATTTAACTCACTTAAACGCATTATATTTATAAAATAAACGTCGCTACTTTGGCATTTAAATCTGTAGCTCTGTCTTTTAATACTTCAGCTTGGCTTAAATGCGCAGTTGCTGAGGTAGTAATTTCATCGGTTACATCTTTAATGGCGACCGTATTTCTAGTAATTTCATTAGTCACTTGCGTTTGCTCTTCTGCTGCAACCGCTATTTGACCTGCCATATCAGAAATTTCATTCACTGCTAAGGTGATTTCCTCTAGTGCATGAGCTGCTGCATTAACATCATCCACACTATTGTTAGCATACCCCTTACTGCTGTCCATCAAGCTCACTGCTTTTTTAGTCGTATTTTGTAAGGTTTCTATGGTGGTGTAAATTTCTGCTGTGGAGTTTTGCGTTCTTCTTGATAGTACACGCACCTCATCGGCAACCACTGCAAAGCCACGCCCCTGCTCTCCCGCACGGGCAGCCTCTATTGCGGCATTGAGTGCTAAGAGATTTGTTTGCTCAGCAATTTCTTGAATGGTAGTCAAAATACTCGATATAGCCTGAGCATGTAAGCTTAGTTCGCCAATGACGGTGGTTGTTTGGTCTATTTCACCCGCAAGTGAATTAATCGTGTTTCTGGTTTTATCAACTAACAGTTTACCTTCACGACTACTTTGTGCCGATTGTTGCGATGCGGTTGCGGTGTTTTCTGCATTAGCAGCAATCTCATGGGTTGCACTTGCCATCTCTGTGACCGCAGTGGCAACCATCGCCACTTCTTGTTGCTGACGCTGCAACTCACTGACACTGTTTTGATTGGTGATTAAGCTTTTCTCTGCATCAAAATCTAAATCAGTAGCTAACTGGCGAATATGGCTTATAAGCTCATGCTGGCTGCTTACAAAGCGATTAAAACTATCAGCTAGTACCCCAACTTCATCTTGTGTATCAACACTAATACGCTGGGTCAAATCACCGTTACCATCAGCAATTGTTGATAACGCTTGTGATACTCGGCTTAACGGCGCAAGCAACACACTTAATAACCATGAAATAGCCAACACGCTCAACAAAAGTGCCACACTGACTAATACGAGTTGAGTTACTAATAAACTAATTAGCGGTGCCTCTAAGGTTTCTTTATCCAGTACAAATAGCAACTGCCAATCGGTATTATTTATATTTTCACCCCAAACAAGCTTCTCTCGGCCTTCATCTTTGAAATAAAGGGGAGTAAATTCACCGTTTTGACTATTAGATAAAATGAATTGGTGATTTATTTTCGAGTCAATATGCGTAATATTTGCCATTACTTTTTTAGTGTCTTTATAGGCAATCACAGTGCCATCTTGATGCATCATGATGGCATACCCATTTGCCGGTAAAGACATAGTATTAACATCATTAACTAAAGACTCAATCGATAAATCACCCGCTACCACGCCACTTTGCGTGGTTTTAGCAATAGAAACAACCAACTGATTAAACGCAGTATCTAAATAAGGTTTGGTAATTACGGTGCCATTTTTCAGCTGTGCTTGTTTATACCATGGACGAGTGCGCGGATCGTAGCCGGTTCGATCAATACTTGGATCAGAGTCAGTCATTTTCCCGATACTATCTCCAAAGTAAGTTAATTGAAAACCACCGGACACTTGGGCTTGCTGTAATGCGCTGAGCGTATTGCCCTCAACCTTACTCGCAACTGACTCTATGATCTGCTGACGACTAGCTAGCCAATCTTCAATACTCGCAGCTTGTTGCTTACCAGACTGACTTACATTATCAATACTGCTTTTTAACAGTAACGCTTTTTGAGAGGTGTAGCTATTCCACGATAGCAATACAATAATAACGGCTAGGGCAAGAACCACCGATAGCAAGATCTTTTTCTTTAGTGAATATGAGTTCATATTGAGTGTATATACTCGCGTTAAATGAAATTGAAAGGCAATAAGCACAGCAATTAATAATTTAATTTAGGCTACGGTTTGAACGACAAGTCGCTCAGGTGCGCGAATATTTTCATATACCCAAATTAAAAACAAACTAAAATCATATATTTAAATTAAAACCAAACTTATTCATTAACTTGAACTAGGGTATATTTAATTAAAAGATATACAGATGTGATTAGAGGTAAGCAAAATAAGAAAAACGATACTTTTTGTTAACCTCTTTTTTTTAACTAAAAAAAAGCCCCGCATTTTCATGCAGGGCTTTATAACTTTTTAAGTACGATTAACTCATCGCGCTTTGTAATTTTTTCATTGCTGTTTTTTCCAGCTGGCGAACACGCTCTGCTGATACGCTGTATTTTTCAGCCAACTCTTGCAGTGTTGCTTTATCATCTGACAACCAGCGTGCGCTAACGATATCTTGAGAACGCTCATCGAGGGTTTTCAAAGCGCTAAATAATCGCGTATGCGACTGCTCTTGCCATTGTTGCTGCTCAATATCATCGGCTAAGTCAGCAGAACCATCCGTTAAGTATTGCACTGGTGAGTAAGTACTGGTTGGCGCATCGTCGTTATCGTCGCCCGTTAAGTCAAAGCCCATGTCTTGGCCGCTCATACGCGATTCCATTTCACGCACTTCTTTTTCACTCACACCTAGCTCGCTCGCTACTGTGCTAACTTCAGCTTGATTAAACCAGCCTAAACGTTTTTTGTTTTTACGAAGATTAAAAAACAGTTTACGTTGCGCTTTGGTTGTCGCAACTTTTACGATACGCCAGTTTTTAAGCACAAACTCATGAATTTCGGCTTTGATCCAATGAACCGCAAATGAAACCAAACGTACACCCACTGATGGGTCAAAACGTTTTACTGCCTTCATCAGTCCAATGTTACCCTCTTGAATTAAATCAGCTTGTGGTAACCCGTAACCCGAGTAGCTTTTAGCTATGTGCGCTACAAAGCGCAAATGCGACATAATGAGTTGCTTTGCAGCACTAAGATCGCCTTCTTCTTGAAGTTTTTTTGCAAGTTCCTGCTCTTGCTCAACTTTAAGCATAGGAATAGTACTAACAGCTTGAAGATATCCATCCATACTTGCGCTTTGTTGCCCAACTGTAAGTGCCATTGCGTATAAATCTTTACTCATTTTTCACCTCGGTGATAAACATTTGAAACCATCTTAGCACTCTTTTAGTAAGAGTGCTAACTTGAATTTAAAACTTTTTTGAATCATAAATCAAGTGGTTTTTTTAGTGTTAAGTCAGTCTACACTAAGCGACTGAATAACCTATGAATTGATTTAGCCAAAGCAAAGATTCATCTTTTTGCTTTGGCTTTTTTATAATTTTAAACTTAAAACATGACAGTTTTAAGAATTATATTAGTGCCCTAAACCTTATCGGGTTCTATTTCTGAGATGTAACGGTTAACCGATAAGTAAGAACCAATAAAGCCTAAGCTAGTGGCCAACAATACCAACGCGCCAAATTCATTAAGGCTAAGCCCTATTAGCGTAAAGCTGGTTTGATATACCCCTGCAACACTGCTTACTGCAGCAGATAGCCACCACATCATTAATGCTACACAAATAAAGGCAAACAATCCGCCTATCACGCCATACCAAATGCCAGTCCATAAAAAGGGGGCATGAATAAAGGTATTAGTTGCCCCTACGAGCTTCATTACCTGTATTTCTTCTTTTTTATCCATAATAGATAAACGAATTGTGTTGCCTATAATAAGCGTCACTGAGGTAAGTAATAATAGCGCAATAGTAATTACACTCTCTTTTAACAAACTGAGTAATGCATTTAGGCGCTCAAGCCAAGCAATATCAAGCTTACCAAAATCAACTTCGCGTTCACCTTCAAGTTTTTTAAGCAATAGCTTAGCCGCATTAGGTTGGCTATGTCGCTGGGTTGGTGTAACTAAAACTACATTCGGTAACGGGTTACTATCTAGGTATTCTAAAGCCTGACCAAACCCAGACATTTCTTTGAATTCATCCAAAGCCTCAGTGCGAGAAATAAAAGTCACACTTTGTATTTCAGGATATAGCGCTAAGCGTTTAACTAAAGTTTGCGTTTCTTGCTCACTCATATCCTCTTTTACAAACAAGGATATTTCGCTGGCTTGCTCAAAACCACTGCTCACTTGCTGCACATTTTTAACCACTAAGTATAACGTTGCGGGCAAGGTTAAACTCAAACCCAGAACAGCAATGGTCATCATAGAGGCTAATGGCGTGCGCCACATTTCCCCAAGACTGTACACACCTTGGCGAAAAATATTAATAATGAAAAAGTAACCGCCAGAGAATACGGATTTTTTTTGTTTATCATTACTATTTTGACGGCTTTTGAACAGTAAACTCATAATACACCCTCAGCCAGTGGATCTTGGCTCATCCGGCCATCATGAAGCGTTAAGCTACGATACTTCATTCGTGATACTAACCCCAAGTCATGGGTGGCAATTAAAACCGTGGTGCCATGCTTATTAAAATCTTCGAACAGGCGTAATATTTCCATCGATAACTCAGGATCAAGGTTACCGGTAGGTTCATCAGCTAATAGTATAGGAGGAGAATTAACAATGGCTCGTGCAATCCCTACACGTTGCTGCTCACCGCCAGAGAGTGTGGAGGGATGACAGCGTACTTTATCTAACAAGCCCACTTTATCGAGCGCGCCATGCACACGCTTAGCAATTTGCTTGTGGTGAGTCCCTTCAATAATTAAGGGCAAAGCAACGTTATCGAACACCGTGTATCGTTCTAATAGACGATGATTTTGAAAAATAATACCAATGTCGCGGCGTGCATACGGAATTTGTCGTGAATTTAACTTATTTAAATCCACGCCATTGATAAACACATTGCCCGCAGAAGGGCGTTCCATCAAGCTAATAAGCTTTAAAAGTGTACTTTTACCGGCACCACTGTGGCCCGTTAAAAAAGCCAGTTCGCCTGGTTTTATATAAAAACTCACTTTTTCAAGCGCGCGATGACCACCGGCATAGGTTTTACTTACTTGCTGAAAATTTATCATTTTTTTATTATGCCAACCTCATTAAACGTCCTAACGCAATTGGTATTCCTTGCAATTAAAAAGGGAGCAGGCTCCCTTTTGGTAAATTAAACGTCGTCCTCATCTTGGCTAAATAGCGCGTCAATAAAGTCATCGCTCTTGAAGGTGCGTAAATCATCAATACTTTCACCTACGCCAATGTAACGAATAGGAATATTAAACTTATCAGCAACGGCAAAAATAACCCCGCCTTTAGCGGTGCCATCAAGCTTTGATAGTGTGATACCCGTTAAACCTACACATTGGTTAAATAAGTTTACTTGGCTAATAGCATTTTGGCCTGTGCCAGCATCAATAGTTAGCATCACTTCATGCGGAGCATCTGGGTCTACTTTTTTCATCACACGGGCTATTTTTTCAAGCTCTTGCATTAAGTTATCTTTATTTTGCAAGCGTCCTGCTGTATCGGCAATTATCACATCAACATTACGCGCTTTAGCGGCTTGAAAGGCATCAAATACCACTGAGGCGCTATCAGCACCAGTGTGCTGAGCTATAACAGGAATACTATTACGCTCACCCCAAACTTGAAGCTGCTCTACTGCTGCGGCTCTAAATGTATCACCGGCAGCAAGCATTACCGATTTACCTTGGTTTTGAAATTGTTTCGCCATTTTACCAATGGTGGTGGTTTTACCTACGCCGTTTACACCAACCATAAGGATAACGAAAGGTTTTTTGTCTGCTGGTATTTCTAAAGGCTGCTCTGCTGTTTTCAGCATAGTTGCCATTTCTTGCTTCATTAATTCATAAAGCGCATCACCATCTTTAAGCTGCTTGCGATCAGCGGCGTCGGTCAGGCTATCGATTAGCTTCATGGTGGTATCAACACCAAGATCGGCAGTGAGTAACTGAGTCTCTAATTCTTCAAATAATTCATCGTCAATTTTTTTACCGCTGAAAATTGAGGCAAAGCCAGAACCAATATTAACTCGAGTTTTAAGTAAGCCTTTTTTGAGGCGAGAGAAAAAACCTTCTTTTTTAGGTTTTTCCGCTTTTATAGCTTCTTCCTTTGCAAGCTCTGCGGTCAGTCGCTCTTGCTCTAGGCGTTCAGACTCCTCTTCAGCAGCCAGACGCTCTTGTTCTAAACGCTCGTTCTCAGCTTGCTCTGCTGCAATACGCTGTTGTTCTAAACGCTCATTCTCAGCTTGCTCTGCTGCAATGCGCTGTTGTTCTAAACGCTCATTCTCAGCTTGTTCTGCTGCAATACGTTGTTGTTCTAAACGCTCGTTCTCAGCTTGCTCTGCTGCAATACGCTGTTGTTCTAAACGCTCATTCTCAGCTTGCTCTGCTGCAATGCGCTGGTGTTTTAAACGATAATTCTCATCTTTTTTCGATGCATAGTCTTATCACATTA
>UEXM01003007.1_pt1 | contig 11268 bp, 11 predicted proteins | sample 1796661 | NCBI WGS metagenome assembly UEXM01 (sample SAMEA4772469, study PRJEB27181) | metagenome
TCTTTCAAGCTTTTTGTTAGATCGACAGCCTTTTTTTCAAGTGATTGTATTAGTGTTAGTTGTTTTACTATTTCCTTTATTGATTGTTTTTTTATTTTCTTTTTTAATTTTTCTATTGATTTTGGACCTTCTTTTGAATCTAATTTCTCTATATGTTTATCTAGCTTGTTTAATTCATTATATGTATTATCTAATCTTTTTTGTATTTTTTTGGCTTCTGACTTGTTGACCTTATCTTGAGCAACAAGCAAGTCACTCTCAAGTTTTTCGGATAATAGCTCCTTAGCATTTATATCGTTTTTGATCTCTATTTTCTTTTCATGATATTCTGCTTCTGCCGTCTCAATTGATTCTGTCATCCTATCATATCCACCTTCAAATAACAAAGTGTTTGTTCTTTGGGTATTGCCATATGTCAAATCAGTAATAATTTGATCAAGTGGTTGACCAGTCGATTGCTCCTCTGATTCTACTTTGACTCGCAACAAATTTACTTTGGACGGATTAGTCTCCAACAAGCCGACATCATTTATCTTCCAGCCAAGATCATCAAAAGGGTCAAATTCTATACTCCAGTCTTTTCCGACAACAGAGTTATCCTCAGAATAAACCACAAATGAAACTTTCAATTGATCAATATTAAATCCATTATACTTTAGTATTTCAAAGCTATTTTGTATTTTTTCTTTAAGATCTTGGGTTTTGTCAAAAGTTAATTCTCTATTGTTGATTGAGTCTTCTATTCTATTTTTAGCATGCTTGTTTCTTACATTGGACAGACTACCAGATTTCCAATTATCCTCCCATGGTGCCGGCATGTTTTCAAAATCGTCTTCCACTTGCTTTCTAATCTCATCTTGTTTATCTGCTGGTAACGCCTGTATGACAACTTCCAGAGCTTCGGAAGCAAGAGAGCCTAGTGTTTTTTTAATCAATGTCTTGTATGCTGTGTTTGCTGTCATACCACGAAATAAACACTTGAGTAGAGTTTTTGTAAAATCTTTAAAGCTACACGGACTGAATGCATCTCTGACTCTTTTTAGAGTATCGACCCTAGACTCGCCTTCCCCCTTTTCAAAGCTCTTTTTAAAGCTCTCCAAGGCAGACATTATTGGTGATTTTTCTTTTATATATTCACCGGCGACGTTAATTTTGTCTCTGGCGTATAGGTTTAAATAAATCCTTTTTCCTAAAAAAGTTGAATTTTTAAAATGCTCTACATCAAAGCCGGCGTCTGGTACTTTGGTCCCACCATCGGTGTTATATTTGTTTGGGTCAAAATCCCCGGGCGTAGTATCATAAACATAGTCGTTACCATATAGAGATTTACAATTTGCTTTACTCAACTGGTATTCGAATGCCTTAGAGAATGTCAAAACTTCATTTAAAATAGCGTTGTTGATAGCGTTTAAATCACTCAGGCAAGAGTCCGGTCTTTGGTCTGAAAACTTAAGTGAACTACCATAGTCAATTGCTAATTGAGGGTATGTGAATTCTAAAATAAAATCAAGCCAAGGAGGTGTTTTTTTAGCTATAACTCTGGGGTGTATTTTATCTATGTTAGCAACATAACCTAAAACTGTTTGACTATCTAAGTCTCCAAACCTTTCTTGCCACCCTTTAAATCCTTTTCTGAGCCTAACAAAATTACAATTTTTTCTTTTTACTCTAATTTTTTTAATTTTAAAGGGCATCAGGGGATCAGACTTGTCAAAAAATATCTCAATGGTGTCAACTTTGGGCTTTGTAGAAGAAAATTCACTTAATCTAAATCCATTAAAATCTATTAAGCCACTAATTGTTTTTAAAAAATCATTCATTCTGTTTACTAAAAATTTAATATAAAAGGGATTTTGTGTTTCTTCTTCGAATAAATTACCATTTTCAGTTTGATAAAAATAAGCTTGATATGAGGAAAAAACTCGTAATGCTGCTGTTGTCTCTACCATAGCTAGTTCAAAATCGTCACCCTTCATTGATAGTTTTTCTACTCTAGTATCAACCTCTGGCAACTCTGGCGCATCAGGAACTTTGTCAAATATAAACGCTGGTATTGTGACCAATACGGATAGTATTCCATCCGGAGACAAGGATGAAAATTTAAATTCTGGTGTTCTGGCATACAACTCTAGGGCATCAAGATTTGTGGATTTTCCCAAAACAGACTTAATTGAATTATCAATTGATATCTCCTTATATGTTGAGAATTCTTCGCCCTGTTTTGTTATTATTTCTTTTTCTTTAACATATTTTCCATAATCTTTATCAAAAAGGCTTCCACATTCCTCGCCGAGGCTTTGTGGAGGGGCAGCGCAGATGATATCGTCTGTTTCTAGTTTGTCATAATGTCTAAGCATAATCCTTATTGCTGGTCTTATGTATGTCTTTTTTATTACGTCAAAAAGCAAATCTGGGTTGTCCAAGCTCGACGGCGTATAAGTGTCTCCAAACTGATTTATTGAAACGCCGACAGAATATTCGCACGTTTTCTTATTAAGAAATGGCCTATCCAGCGTCCACCACTCTGGTGAAACGAAACTTTCGTCTGGGACACATGTTGGACATATTCTGTCCTTTTCTTCTTCTTTAGGTTCCTTGTTTACAATTTCACAAACATCTTCCTGCTCGTCTAGGAACTCTGATTTATTCTCAATTGTCATTTTTTACCTCACGAAACAAATACTGAATTACTTAATATAGAATTTCTGCCACCGATAAAATCCAAACGCTCTAAGTCGGTCATTGCTCTAATTTCAGAATTCATCATAGCTATTATGTTATTCATGTAACCTTCTATATTACCCTTTATGTTGGCAGAAAATGGTCCTGCGCCGGAAGTCAATACTGTCAAAACAGCGTTTATTGATATTAAATTCTGTGCTACCGTGGCTAAACCTTCTCTCATTGCCACATGTTCTGCTTCTAGGCGATTAAGATATTTTTTAAGATTGGTTCCTAGTACCGCCGGTTGGAGATTATTTTCATTGCCGGCTATAAGCTCTATCTTGGGGCGAAACAATCTTCCACCAATTGAATTTGTTTCGCCATCCTTACCTAGCCCCTCTACATTCTGGGCACCTCCACAATAGATTCTCACTGTCTCTCTACCTATTAACCTAACATGGTCAGCTTTAATTCCAATCGCTGATTTAAATTTTATTACACTCTCTGGTGTTCTGTTATTTCTGAATCCAAAATATTCATCTATATTTATGGCCTTTTGGGTTATATAGATTCTGGCCGCATCTGTAATGAAATTAGGATGTAATCTTTCCTCGTCTCCGACTGGCTGGTGTCCTTGTTTTAGCTCGTTAGCAGAACTAAGTGCTGCCATTCCAGCAACAAGATCAATCATTCCGCACTGGGTGTATCCTATACCCCCTGCTCCGGAAACAAGATTCCCGGGTCTATCTCTTCCTAAGATTATAAAGCTATTATTTTTGCCTTTCACGGGAGCTACTTCACACATGGCTGGTTTTCTAAAAGGTATGGGCTCTCTAATATCAGTACAAAAACATCCATCGACATCGCCTGAATCAATTTGTTTTTGAACAATATCATCTATATTTGGTATTTTAATCGGTGTAAATGCTGGTAGCATGAGTTCTCCTTGTGATTATGGTGTGGTGGTGGCTGGAGCGGTAGTATGTGCTGGCATTTTATCCAAAATAGAAGGACTTCCTGCTTTGTGTTTTTCCAATTCAGCGGCAACTAAATCATCCCACTCTTTTATTTTGGCTGCGACTTTTGCTGGGTCGAAAGCATCGCCTGCTGCATTTTTCAATCGACCATAGGAAGCAATAGAAAAGTGAAGGTGTGGCGGATTCGGCTCCAATATACCAGATCTTGCTCCCATCAACTGGCCAATTTGTAACATGTATTTAGTCTGTGGTTGGGTTAGCCATGAGGTCGTTCTGATGTCTACCGAAGTTCCTGTTCCATGGCCTTTCGGGGTTCTTCTTTTATGGTAATCTTCTAAAGTATCTATTGTACATTCCCTTTGTCCTCTAGAGTCGGAACGACAGTCTGCGTATACCTTGTTGAGATATTTTTGATAAGACTCAGAGTACACACTAACATCACCGGCAGCTAATTTATTATATTCTGCTGTGGCTTGACCTCTAGGGCCTCTAATAGCACTGGTGACAATTACGTGGAAATTTACCAATTTGACAACTGCGGCTAACCAACCATGGATCAAGTCCGAGGAGGGTTTTTCGTTTGTTAATTTCCCCGGAGGGCCACCTTCGACTTTTGATCTGTCGTCCGCTATAGCCATTATAGCTTGTCCACCTCTGTTATAGAAATAGGTCTTATCAATTGTAGCTAAGGTGTAATTCTTTTTACTTGTGAGCGGCTGCTTTGATAGCTCAATGGTATTCTTATCCGCATCCCCTAAAACATCGCCATTTGTAAATGCAATAGAGGTCCAGTCGACTTCGTCACCTCCAGAAGAAAAGCATGATCTAGAATCTGAGCCGAAAACATCTTGAAATGTTTTTAATTCAAATCTAGCACTTCTAAGCTTTCCACGTTCATCCGGGCCACCATCAACAAATTCAACGTAGACGTCTCGTCCAACATATTCAGTTGCTGCGGCTGGATTATCCGAGGTTCCGGGAACTGCCGCTGAGGATGCGACGGCAGGATCGGCATTTGTTGTATCCACCTTTTGTTTAGAAATTGCTGAAATGTGATTAAATTTTAAAATATGCCCTTTGTTGCCTTGGAACTCGCAGGCCTCATCTATACAATGATCATGTATCTTTGGAATTCTAATAAATGCTCTTACAAACCCGTCCGATCTTAGTTCTGCCTGTATTACTCTGCCCACTGGTCTTCTATCTTTTTGGTCGCTGTATTTATCGGCGACCAAGTCAACCAATTGTTCTTGCTGAAGGTCTAGGCGAGCATATTTATCGTGCAAAGTATTAAAATATGCTGTGTATTTATAATCATTGGCCATCTTTTGTCTCCGGATTGTTTCCATCATCGGCTATAGCATCATATATATCAGCCATATCTTTTGCTGATAGTCCCTCATTGGTGGATGTTTTCGACACCATTCCGGCTATTTTAACCAACTGTTCGTTAGACCTTTGTAGTGTCTCTACATACTTCGCCATTACAACACCAACTTCCTTGTGGCGTGACTCGTCTTTGGAAAGCCACTTTATAGCGTCACTAAGAAGTTCGCTGGTGATTTCTCTGTCGTTTCTGATGTTTGTTAAGGCTTCATCAATATAGGTTTGTAGTTTTTTGCTCATATCACCTCTAAGTAGAATACAATTAAATTTTACCCTCGTCCCAGTCTTCCTTAAAAAGTCTGTATCTTTTTCTAAATTTGTTTAATTGGCAGACAATTTGTTTTGTGTTCATCCCCGTTATTTCACGAAGATAGAGATAAATTGCTTTTTTATTAAATATTTCAATTTCTTCAACGGAGCTTAATATTTCTCTAATAGCATCATAGACTTTCTTTTCATTGTCCTTCATATCATCAGTGCCCCAGCCATCCATTTCGATATTTAAATTATGCCAGAAATCTTTGTTTTCTTGTTCCTCATGATAAGGATTATAGCAGACAATTTTAGATTGGTCAACCTCATTTAGGGCCTTTTCATAATCAACCTCTCTTTGTTGGCGCTTTGTTGTTTTCTTAACCTGATGTATAAACCAGTTCTTTGTAATTACACTAAAATAAGAAAAGGCCTTCGATCCCTTGTTGGGATCATACTTCTCAAGTATCGTTGTTAACCAAACCTTACACTCGCATCTTAGCTCGTCTATGTTTGGAAGTGTAGTGAATTTATATGTAAATACAATCTTATCGACCATCTGGTCAAAAGCAGGTTGTATCCACCTCACATACAATCTGGTTCTTAATTTATTACACGTAGTATTACAATAATCAATTATTGCTTGTTCGTGTTCCTGCGTAAAATACATCTTGTTCGGGGATCGTCGTCTCGGCATCGTTATTTATTTCCTCTTCGTTAATAATTTGCTCTTCTGTGCTCTCTGGTTGTACTCCTATCGAATAAACATCCTCAAAATCTTCGAGCAAATCACACAAGCTTTTAGTGTGATCAATTAAAAATTTTAGAGTTTCATCTCCATAAAACATTTCCATCTCATAAACAGACCTTAAGTGATTTCTATAGGCGGTTATCATTTCGGCTAAATCGCCTAAATTATCGCCCACATACATTAGCCTACCTAACACTACCCTAATATAATAAAAGGCTATAAAATTAGCAACTACGGACGCAGAAAGCGCCATAATTAACCAAAAAGTTAAGTTAATCGTCATAAGTTTGATTCCTTGCTTCTTTTTTCATTTCTTTGAGAAGCTGCTGGTTTTCTTCAATATAATTGTTTGTTATATTCCCGACATCGTTACTGTCTATTTGTTCCCTTTTTATAGTCGGCATTTGCGGGACTTTAGTGAGACAGCCACTTTCAAGACACAATTGGCACGATTCTTGCATTTCTTTCATTCCATGCCAAACTTGAAAATAGCCGCTACACTTTTTACATGAGTAGACATATCTAGGCATCAGCTTGTAACAACTTTACTAGTTTCCGTGGTAGTGGTTACTGGTGATCCTTGTGATTTTACAACGGGGGGATTTGTCACGACCAATTGGCCAGAATCGTCTATTTGTACATTAAAATTACGCAAGACTGGTACTATGTCTGTCTGCTCCAGTAGCGATTTTTGCAAAGCCATCATTAAGGCTCCGACTGCTTGGTTTGATAATTTATAATTCATTTTTTTGCTCCTTATTAGCTTGTTTATTAATCCATTTATAAGTCTTTTTCATACCATCTATCAGTGGTTGGGAAACTTCCCAGCCAACCTCTTCACGATATATTTTATTATCAGAGTTTCTTCCATTAACACCTATTGGGCATTTATGTCCATATTTAGATCTAAATTCTTCGCCGTCTATATTACAAATTGATAATTCTTTACCAGATATATCAATAGCCATTTGTGCGAAATTGTTTATAGATATCATTTCTTCCGATCCAATATTGACAGGGCCTGAAAAATCGGATTTCATAAACCTATATACCGCCTCAACACACTCACTAACATGCAAAAACGATCTAGTTTGAGTTCCCGGGCCCCATACCTCTATCTGTTCTCCCGCTTTAGCCATTGCTGCTTTGCGGCAGAAAGCAGCAGGCGCCTTTTCTCTTCCGTTATTCCAAGCTCCCTTTTCTCCAAAAATATTATGAAATCTAGCTATTCTGACCTCAAGCCCCTTATTTCTCATATAAGAAAGATAGAGCCTTTCCGAAAACAGCTTTTCCCATCCGTACTCCGAATCGGGGTTTGCGGGGTATGCTGAACCTTCTGAACAATTTGGATTATCTGGGTCAGACTGGTTGTGGTCTGGGTACATACATGCGGAGGAAGAGTAGAATACCTTTTTAATTCCCTTTTTAGTCATCTCATCAACAACATTTAAATTAATTAATGCAGAATTATGCATTATGTCAGCGTCATTTTCACCGGTGAAAACAAAACCTGCGCCGCCCATGTCTGCTGCCAATTGGTAAACTTCATCGATGTCACTGCTGATTACTTTTTCCACCACAGAGGGGTCTCTCAAGTCTCCAATTATAAAATCATCTGCATACTCGTGGACTGGTTGAAATTCATTGAGCCTTAAATCAACACCCCGAACCCAATACCCCTTGTCTTTTAAAAATTTAACTAAGTGGCCACCGATAAACCCACCTGCGCCGCAAACTAATACTTTTTTCATTTTTATCTCCTTATAATAATATTTTAAATTTCAGAATAATAGCCGCCAATTATATAGGACTTCCCAGTAGTAGCGGTTTTTCCTATATAATCTGGCTTGTAGAATTTTCTTGGAAGAACCCTAATATCAAAACTAACTCTGGTTATTCCGGTTTCGTTATACTTGTTCCCGTGCTCGCACCTATTTCCATTCCATAAAGAAATTTCTCCGGGATTTAATTCCAATGGAGAATAATCTGCTAGGCCCGGCATGCTCTCTTTCCAGACCGTATTGGTACCAAACATTCTAGTTAATGGTATCATTACATTTATCTCTCCCAAAGGGTGACCATGGGTGCCATCGTTATCATAGTGCCATACCCAAATAGCCTTAGAGTTTGGGTATTGAATTCTAAATGAAGGAAAAGATTGATAAATAATTTTTTTCTCTTGTTTAAAGATAGGCTTTACCACGTCTATTATAAAACTTTTCCATGTATTGTGAAAATCAACCCAGTTTGAATTCATGTTTGCATAAAATATGTTGTGAAATTTGCTATGTGTATCGTTGCCTAACTCAAGCTCCTCTCCGGTCAAAATGGACTTATTTTCTAAATTTTCATGTAGCGCATCCAAACGATTAACTTTAAATTTATCACACAAAATTTTAGGAAAATTATATCTTTGTAAATCATATTCTATAACATGAGCAAATTTGTTTTTACTTTTCATATGATATTGCACCTTTAGTTACTTTATTTTTATACGCAGCAACTCGCCTACCCCACCATAAAGTTTCCTTACCATAGTTAAAGAAATTTCCATCATAATTTTTACCTTCAAAGTGCAGCTTATTGTTATTCATGGACAACTTTTCACCTTTGTGTATAACATCATGAATATTGTATTTAAAACTATCATTCATCGGATAAATCTTTTGTGGATCTAATATTGATAAATCTTGATATTTTATCAAGTCCTCTATAATATCCGCCGATATATCAAAATGAATTGCTAAGAAGTGCCTCATTTCATTAAAAAATAGTTTCTTATTTTTCATTATATCAATAACAGTTGCCTCTTCAAAATCCCAAGCAAAGTTTTGCCTAACAGAATCAATAACTCTACCCCATGGCGCCTTAGCTTTCATTATTTGTTCCAAAGACTTTTGTGTTTTTACTAATTGATCGCCTAAAAATCCACAACCATTCATTGATTTCATAAACCTCATAAACTCCATATAAAAATAAGAATAATCAACTCCCAAATGCCTGTTTATGAATCTAGAAATAAACTGAGTTGTTCCTAGGTAGTGGCCAAACATAAACATCCATCGATACACGGTGCACTCTTTGTAATCTTCCATTGTCATTGTATTGTTTGAAACAACCATATGTTCTCTTTCAAAATCATTAATACCACTAACATCCACATGACTAAAGGCAGGATATGTATCAATTATTTTTATATTGTATTTTTTTATATAGGCAGGGTCCCCAAAGGGAGTATTTGGGAGTGCTGTTAAAGCATAAATTCCAATATAGTTGTGTTGTCCCAATTCAATAACTTTACAAATCCCCTCTATGAATGATTCCTTTGTTTCTTCCGGGAGACCTAAAATCAATTCAACGTAAGACGGAAGCTCCTCATCACTATACATTTTTAAAAACTCTTTTAATTTTCCACCATCAACGTTTTTTCTCTTAACCGCTTTTAAAGTCGCAGGATTCATTGATTGCAGTGCTATCGTTATACCCTTATCCATCTCAGCATCATAGAAAATTTTGGCCAGTTTAATAACTTTATCGGCTTGATTTTTAGACCAGTCACACCTGTGTTTCTCCGGGTATCCAGTTTCTTTCTTTTTTTGTACCAAATACTCAGTAACTGCTAGATGATCTTTCAACATTCCAAAATTAGAATCAGCATTATAAACAAACACGACTTTATTTTTCGATAGCCAATCAATTTCAGCATATATCTTTTCCAGCTTGTGAGTTTTTATTTTTTGATAATATTTGGTTCCGATTTCGCAGTATGTGCAGGAGTACGGACAACCTCTTGTTGTTTCTATCGTCGCTTCCAAATCATATACGCAGTCCTTAATCAGTTCATCGAAAAGACCATCCAAATAAGGGCTGGGCATGGAGGCCAAATCTGCTATTCTTTGTTGTGGTGCTGTGACAAACGTATCTAAATTTTTGGAGAGTGCAACTGATTCGAGTTCTTTTGATTTCAATCCAAAATCAACCATATTACTTCTCATAGTTTTGTCTATTAATAATTTTCTAGGTATCGAACAGCCCTTAACGGAAGACCAGTCTGGATGTTTTTTTAGTGATTCTAATAATATATTGCTGAATACTACTTCGCCCTCTCCGTGTGCCAAGATATCAACAAAAGGATATTTATGAAAAAACCCTTTTGATCTGTCTGACATTGGGGCTTGCCAGCCGCCAAATACTATAATACAATTAGGATATTTTTCTTTAATCTTTTTGGCTAACTCTACGTTGTTGTTCCAATTCCATACAAAACAACTAAAGCCAACAATGTGCGGATCTTTGATTTGATTCATTATTGCCTCAGTCTCCTGTCTCCACCAAAATAATTTATCCAATTCAAAATTGTTGTTTATATCTTGTATTGTTCTACAATAAGACCAAATAAGACCAGTTGAATAAGGTAATTTGGCTTGATTTGTTAATATGTCATTAAGCTCAAATAAGTATAAGTTTTTTTTCATTTTAATCTCCAAATATCTTATGCTTTCTTAAATCATGATAAGTTTCAGAGCCACCGGCATCCGGATTGATTTCTGGTAGCTGTTCAAATAACAAAATAGCCTTTGCGGCTTGTTCGGGGGGCATAAACATATTCCACCCAATTATATCAAAGTAATCATCTTTGTAAAGCCTATCTACGTGGCGACCTATCTTAGAGGCAGATTGGAACCAATTATATGCTTCTTCGTCGTCAGTCAGAATCATTCCCCCCTTACCTAATTTTAAGACCTTTTTAAGATGAAAAGACAAACAATGAAGGGTTCCCTCTTGATACATATTTTTAGTAAATCTTGTAGCGCCATCAACAATTTTAGTATTACCTAATCTATAAATGCCAGTCCACTCTTTATCAACAAACTTTGGAATATTACCAGCATGAAGAATCGCAAAAGGTACAGAAACATACGTACATGCTGGTATTTCTAATTCAGTATTTTGTATTTTGAGATATTTCATACATAAAAACAACGCATTCGTACAATTATCCATGGCAATAGCATACTTAGAGCCGGCATAAGAAGCCACCTTCTCTTCAAAAATCCTTACTACATCCCACGGGTTTTTTATATCATAGCCCTGCTTTTTTAGTAGGGGAGTTACTTCGCTTAATTCAGTCCACATTTATTTTCTCCTTAATTAATTTATACATTTTATCATCGGGCGTTTGATTATTTTTTTGTTTTTTCTTTTTCTCTACTTTAGCTGGCGTCGAAATGAGAGGGT
>UEXM01003008.1_pt1 | contig 11267 bp, 12 predicted proteins | sample 1796661 | NCBI WGS metagenome assembly UEXM01 (sample SAMEA4772469, study PRJEB27181) | metagenome
AAGTAATGGGTTGGTCATTTAAAGACGGAACACCGTATTCTGGAGACACACATACTCTAGCTGGTAATGTCTACAGTGGACGCACTCGCACTCCTAGCTCTCGCCCGCTAGTTGAGACTGTTGATACTGTTGACAGAGTTGTTTCTAAGCCTAAGAAGGCTAAGAAGAAGCCAGCACCAAAGCGCAAAGGTGCAACAGCTTGGGATTAGCGCTTACACAACAAGACAGAAACCTTCTTCGCGGAATAGTGAGGAAGGTACACTTTGCTCATGTAGAGGCAAAGCATGGCAAGTCTTTTGTTACTGATATGGAATGCGACAAGCTGATTGACAGCATAGGCCCAGAGGTTGCCGAGCGCATGATAAGGTTTGGTGTAGATAAGGGTTTGCGTTGATTGACTTTAAGTACAAGCCAGATGGCGATGTAATTAAATCATTCATGAAGGACGATACGTTCTTTCGTGGGATTCGTGGCCCTGTAGGCTCTGGTAAATCTGTTGCATCTTGCGTTGAGGTATTCCGCAGGGCGTTACAACAAGAGAAAAGCCCTAATGGAATGCGTAAAAGCAGATGGGCTATCATCCGTAACACCAACCCACAGCTTAGAACTACTACTATTAAGACTTGGCTTGATTGGTTTCCAGAAGAAAACTGGGGTAAGTTTACTTGGTCAGTGCCGTACACTCATCATATTAAGAAGGGTGACATTGACCTTGAGGTTATCTTCTTAGCTCTTGATAGGCCCGAAGATGTTAAGAAACTTTTGTCATTAGAACTTACTGGCATCTGGATTAACGAGGCCAGAGAGATACCTAAGTCTATTATCGATGCGTGTACCATGCGTGTTGGTCGTTATCCTTCTATGCGTGATGGTGGGCCTAGTTGGACAGGCGTAATCGCAGATACCAACGCCCCAGAAGAAGATCATTGGTGGCCTATTATGTCTGGTGAGGTTCCAATTCCAGACCATATACCGCGTGAGCAAGCCAAGATGTTGGTCAAACCAACTAACTGGGAGTTTTTTACGCAACCCTCTGGTATGGTTGAAACCAGAGATGAAGACGGCGAGATTGATGGTTACAAGCCAAACTCTTTAGCTGAGAACCAAAAGAACATGATGAAGTCTTATTATCCAAACCTAATACAAGGTAAGACTAAATCGTGGATCGATGTCTATGTGATGAATAGATTTGGTCACATTCAAGACGGAAAGCCTGTATATCCTATGTTTGCACCAGAAGTTCACATCGCCAAAGAAGAAATACCAATCGCAGCAGAGATACCTGTGTATGTAGGGGTAGACTTTGGGCTTACACCAGCAGCTGCTATAGGCCAAAAGGTGCGCGGAAGGTGGCTAATACAGTCTGAAATTGTCGCTGTAGACATGGGAGTAGTCAGATTTGCAGAGGTTTTAAGGAACGAACTGTCTACTCGTTTCTTTGCATGTCCAGAAGTACACATATTTGGAGACCCTGCTGGCGATTTCCGCGCTCAAACTGACGAATCTACACCATTTCAAATACTCCGAGGGGCTGGACTACGTGCATTCCCGACTCATTCAAACTCAGTAGACCTTAGGCTTGAATCTGTTTCTTCTCAGCTAATGAAGATGACAGAAGGTAAGCCAGCATTTCTTATAGATCGACGTTGCAATATGTTGATTAAGGGCTTTGAAGGTGGGTATGGCTACAAGAGAATGGAAGTTAGCGGAGAAAGATACGCTGATAAGCCTGATAAGAATATGTTTTCTCACATACACGATGCGTTGCAGTACCTAATGTTGGGTGCTGGAGAGGGTCGAGCATTGATGAATAACCAAAGGCCAGCCCAACCTACGATTGCTAGACGAGACTTTGATGTCTTTAACAAAGGGCCAAGTAATAAAAACAAAAGAAGGCAGGGACTTTGGGCTCGCCTATAATTGTGCGTTGATTTTAACTGTTTCCTGTGATTTGAAAATTATGACTTAAAGAGGAATGTACAATGTGTGGTGGACCTTCACAGGCAGAAAAGCAAGCAGCTGCCGATCAGCGTATGGAAACTGAGTTAGCTAAAGCTAAAGCTATTGAAGAAAAAGCTGAAGAAAAGCGTGAGGACATTAGCGATGCTCTTACAGCAAGGATAAAGCGCAAAGGTCTTAAAGGCGGTGGCTACGGCAAAAGGTCTTTAATAAGCTCTGGTTCTGGTGCTGGATTCTTGCAAAGGTTTGGTAGCTAATAATGGACAACATTGCTAAAAAGTATCTTTCAAAGTTTGAGAAGGCTAAAGCGTTCCGAGAAAATTGGGTGTCTTTGTTTGAAGAGTGCTATGAATATGCGCTTCCGCAGAGAGAATCTTTTTATGCTGAGACTGCTGGTCAACGCCGCGATGATAAAATATTTGATGAGACTGCGGTAGTTGGAGTACAAGAATTTGCCAGTAGATTGCAGCATGGTATCGTTCCTAACTTTGCTAGATGGGCTGACTTTGCAGCGGGTAGTGAAGTTCCACCAGAAGATCGCGACCGCATAGATAATGAGCTAGACGACGTAACCGAGTATGTCTTTGATATCATTCAAAATTCTAACTTTGGTCAAGAGATTCATGAATCATTCATGGACTTAGCTGTCGGTACTGGCGTAATGGCTGTTGAGGAAGGTGATGCTCTTAATCCAGTAATTTTCTCTGCTATACCTTTGCCTCATGTTGTTCTTGATACTGGCCCTGATGATCGCATCGATCATGTGTTTAGAGAGAGGAAGAAAGTTCCGTTTGAGCATTTACCTCTTATGTATCCTCAGTCTTCTTTCGATCCAAAAGTTATGGCTCTTATGTCATCCAATGGCACTACTGATGTAGTCGAAGTAGTTTGTAGAGATTACAGTAGACGCAATGAGGAAGCATACTTTCATTACGCTATATGCCAACGCACTAGAACTATTCTTCATCAGAAAGAGATGGTTGGCGTAGGATCTAATCCCTATGTTTGCTTTAGGTGGACTAAGTGTGCTGGTGAAGTGTACGGTCGAGGGCCGCTTATTAATGCTCTATCTGCTATTAAGACAACTAACCTTACAATTGAGTTAATACTTGAGAATGCACAGATGGCTATCTCTGGCATTTATCAAATGGAAGATGATGGTGTAGTAAATCCTGATACTATACAACTCGTTCCGGGCTCTATTATCCCAAAAGCTATGGGCTCTGCTGGCTTGCAGCCTATCAATGCTGCTGGTCGCTTCGATGTTGCTCAACTTGTTCTGGGGGATATGCGTCAAAATATTAAGCGAGCATTGTATAATGACATGCTGGGCAATCCAGACAAGACTCCAGCAACAGCAACAGAAGTTTCTGAGCGTATGGCAGACTTGTCTCGTCGTATGGGCGCTGCGTTTGGTCGCTTGCAGTCAGAGCTTGTTCAGCCAGTATTGCAACGTGTGGTTTACATTCTTAGGAAGCAGGGCCGCATTGAATTGCCTACTGTTAATGGCAGAGAGATTAAGGTTCGAGCTACTTCTCCACTTGCGCAAGCTCAGGCAAATCAGGACATATCAAGCGTTGCTAGGTTCCTTGAGATGGTTGGTGGGACGTTTGGGCCTGAGATGTTACAGCTACTAATTGACGGTGAAGAAGTAGCCATTCACCTTGCGAAAAAATTTGGTGTGCCAGATAGCTTGATTCGTGATGAAGAACAGCGTAAACAAATAGCTGCAATAGCGCAGCAAATGGCGCAACAACAGCAACAGCAAATGTTGCAAGAACAAGGAATGGAAGTTGAACAAGAAGGTTAATATTGGGGTTGATGGTATACAGCGGCCTCAGAATCGCGACATAGAAATTAGCCAGAATATAGCCACTGTCTTCTCTAATCCTACTGGAAAAGAAGTCCTTAGTTACTTGCGCTCTATTACCATTGAAATGGTTCATGGGCCTAATGTTACATCTGAAGAGTTGCGTCATCATGAAGGTCAACGCTATCTTGTTGGCTTGATCGAGCAGCGAATATCTCACGCGCATAGGAGTAAGCAATGAGTGAATCATTAATGACAGATCAGGTTGAGTCAGATCAATCTGAACAGACGGAAGCCACAACGGTTGAACCAGATTCTCCCTCTGATAGTAGACCTGAGTGGCTTCCTGAAAAATATTCTTCCCCAGAAGACTTAGCTAAAGCTTACAAGGCTTTAGAATCTAAGCTTGGAACTAAAGAGGAAGACCTTAGAAATAACATTTTAGAAGAGTTACAAGCTGAAGCTTATGGAGATAGGCCAGATTCCTCTGGTGATTATCAACTTCCTGATTCAGTTGATCCTGATTCAGCTGTAGATAGTGAGCTTATGTCTTGGTGGGCAGAGCATTCTTTTGAAAATGGCTACGGTCAAGAGGAGTTTCAAAAGGGCATTGAGATGTACATGCAAGCCACTCAACAGGCGCAGCCTGATCTTGAGGCAGAGTCGGCTAGGTTAGGCGAGAACGCTTCTACTCGCGTTGAGTCTGCCAGTGCATTTGCTTCTAAGTTTTTTCCAGATGAAGTTATGCCAGCAATCGAGAGAATGTGTGAAAGTGCTGAAGGTATTATGGCTTTAGAAGTCATAATGGACGGAATGAAAGACGGATCATTTTCTGGCAATACTTCTGCTCCCGGTCAAATAACTGCTGAATCATTGCAGACCATGATGCAAGATGACAGATATCATCATCCTGTTCGAAGAGACCCTGCGTTTGTAAGGCAAGTTGATGAAGGATTTAAAGCTCTTTATGGATAAGCCTCTTATCAAGTATAAAGAATTTGAATTATACAAGTTAAGGGAGGAAGACATTCTTCCCTTTTCTCGAAACCTCTCAAAGCAAAACGTGCGTGAGTTTGACGTACTGTACAATACAGACCCCTATAGCGGTCTTTTAAGTATGCTTGAAGATGATCTATCCCATGCCGTAAAGGTTGATAATGAAACTGTAGCTGTATCAGGTGTGTACGAGCAGATATTTTATGCTATGTTTTCTAAGGAAATCAAACAAAACTGGCGTGGTTTGGTGCGTGGATCGCCTAGATTGGTTAGTTATTACCATAATTTCTTTAATGAGCTTCAGTGTAATATCTGGACTGAAAACATTTTTACTATGAATTGGGTCTGTCGTTTAGGTTTTGAGCCTAAACACAAGTACATTGACGTTAGGGGAAACCCTATAGTGCATTTTGTGCGTTGCAAATATCGAAAAGATAATGTTGATTCTGAATTGTCACGGCCCGTGATGCACTGAAAGGCCCAATTGGATACCCTTGTTGATGTGAAAAAAAGCGGACACCCGTTGAAACGTAACTTCATATAGGACTGATAAAATGGCTAATACTATTGACCAAGCCTTCATTAAGCAGTTTGAAACAGAAGTACATGTAGCGTATCAGCGTATGGGCAGTAAGCTCCGTAACACTGTTCGCTCTTCAAATGTATCTGCTTCAGTAGCTCGCTTTCAAGTAATTGGTAAAGGCGCCGCAACAACTAAATCTCGCAACGGCAATGTAACACCTATGGATCTTGCACACACAAATGTGGAAGCAACTATGAGTGATTACTATGCTCCTGAGTATATCGACAAGCTCGATGAGCTAAAGATTAACATCAATGAGCGTCAAGCTGTAGCGCAATCCGCTGCTGCTGCTTTAGGCCGCAAAACTGATGAGATTCTTATTGCAGCTATGGATGCTGGTGCTAACTCAACGCAGATTCATAATACAAGTTCTGCTCTTGAGAAGGCTGATTTGCTTACACTGTTTTCAACTTTCGGTGCTGCTGACATTCCAGAAGATGGCCAACGCTATCTTGCTATGTCTCCAACTGGATTTGCTGACTTGTTTGCAATTAATGAGTTTGCTTCTTCGGACTACGTTGGGCCGCAAAACTTGCCGTTTGCAGGTGGAATGACAATGAAAGAGTTCTTGGGTTTCAAGATTTTCTCAACGTCTGCGGTAGCTGGTGGCAAAAACTTTGCATACCATACTTCATCAGTTGGCCTTGGCATTAATGCTGATGTCACTACTGAAATCAACTATGTAGCTGAGAAAGTATCTCACCTTGCAACATCTATGATGTCCATGGGCGCTGTCGTTATTGACGATGATGGCATCTATGAAGTCTTAGATAACAACTAGGAGGCTAATTAATGGCTTATGCAGCAAGTGGACTAGCTAGAATTGGTGGTGACTCAAACGGAAGTTTGTGGATGTACACAACTACAGATGCAATTGCGACTGTAAACACAGCAGGTTATTTTAATAGCGCAGCAAATATGCTGGCTATTCGTGATCTGATTATTGTTTGTGATACAAACGTACCAACAACTAACTTTGTCAATGTTCTGTCAAATACTGGCAGTGTAGTCGATGTTTCGGACGGCACTGCTGTCGTTGAAACAGACGGCGATTAAAAAAGGGATGGGGGCTTCGGCCCCCAACTTACTATGCCAGATATTGCAAACACAGCTATTAAAGTATGTTCAAGAGCATCTATCCTTATGGGTGGCTCTCCAATTGTTTCATTTACAGATGGTTCTGTTGAGTCTGAAGTTTGTGATGCTATGTATGAAGATATAGCCAGAGCTTCTTTGACTAATACAAGATGGGGATTTGCTACAAATCAAGCAGTTTTAAATCGTTTAGCAACTACACCCACAGGAAGGTGGGATTCTGGCTATCAACTTCCGTCAGGTACTCTTAATGTTAATACGGTTACAGTAAATGACTATCCAATTGCTTTCGATACTTACGGAGATAACATTTATTGCGATGCCAATGCTTCCGATCAGCTAGTAGCAGATTTTATATTTAGGGCTAATGAATCTCAGTGGCCTTCTTATTTTACTATTGCTGTGGAGTATGCAGTTGCTTCTGTCTTAGCTATTTCTGTAGCGCGTGATCCTTCACTAGCACAGATGATGGAACAAAAAGCTTCTCTTTTAATGACACAAGCCAGAGGTAGAGACTCACAGCGACAGACTACAAAACGTCTTGATACTTCAAGGTTTATTGCTCAAAGGCGCAGTTAATGAAGAAGACAAGAATCCCTCAAAACAGCTTTCAGTTTGGTGAGGTTAACGACGCTCTCTCAATGAGAACTGATAGCCCTGTATATGCTGCATCAGCATCTAAACTAGAGAATATGATTGTTACCTCTACTGGGAGCGTAAAGAAGCGCTACGGTACAAAGTACCTTTATGACTATAGCATTGCTTATAATGCCAGTTATCCTACTCAGTCTCGCTTGTTTGACTTTTCTTTTTCAGATGACGAGCAATATTTAATTTCTATAGAACATGCTAAAGTTAGATGTTTTTATTTAAATCAAGCTACTGGTGCTGTTACTCTAGTAGAAACTATAACCGCAGATACAGCTTCAGCTGCGCTTCCTTTTGATAGAGACTACTTAAAAGAATATACTGCTGCTCAGTATGGCGATGTAATGTTTATTTGCCATCCTTTGTTTATGCCCAGAATGCTTGTTAGAACATCTCTTACTGACTTTGAGGTTACTACGTTTGCTTTTGATGAAAGGCTTGATGGTGATAAACATTATCAACCTTATGCTTCATTTCAGTCGTTTGGCGTTACAATGGACCCAAGTGGTGATGGTGGGGTTGGTGGTGGAGGTGCTATGGCTTTGACAACAAGCCAAGCGCACTGGACGCCTGACCATGTTTATAGCTTTATTAGATATGATAATATTGAGATTTGGGTTACTCACTACGTAAGTCCAACGGTCTTAAATGGCGTTGCCACTGAGCAATTAAAGTTAAGATTGGAAATTTTAAATCCCCTAAGAACCACAGACGGAAGTGCAGAGGTTGAAGTTACTCATTTAAATCATGGCTATAAGGGTAACACTTCTATTGGAGGCAATACTAGTAATGGAGAATCCATTACAATCTCAGGTGCTTCTGCTGTAGGCGGTATAAACACAAGCTCAATAAACGGCACGTTTACTATTGAAGATGTTATTGATGAGAATACTTATACTTACACTGCGGGCGCAGCAGCAAATGATTCAGAAGACGGTGGTGGTAATGTTAAAATAACAACTCACGCGCCTACAATTAAGTGGTCTGAACAAGCATTTTCTGCTGTTAGGGGATACCCTGCTGCTGTTGTCTTCCATGAAAATCGTCTTTGTTTTGCTGGAACCATTGCACAGCCAGACGCAATCTGGATGAGTGGAGTTGGAAACTTTTTTAACTTTGATGTTGCAGAAGCTGCTGATGCAGATTCTATTAACCTCATCGCTGCCACTGGTCATGTGAATGAAATAAGATACATGATTTCAAATCGGGACCTTCAGATCTTTGGCGCTGCTGGAGAGCTTTATGTGCCTACATATCTAAACCAAGCAATTACTCCAACAAATGCTCAGATTAGATTGCAAACTCCATTTGGATGCGATTTTACACAGCCAGTATCTATTGATGGGGCAACAGTGTTTGTTCAAAATGGTGGTAATGTAATTAGAGAATATCTTTATACTGATGCGGAAGACGCTTACACATCTACAGCTATATCTACTATTGCATCACATTTGATAAGCAATCCTAAGTTTATGACTGTATCACATGGAGCATTCCAAGGTTCAGAGTCTTATGTGTTTATGACTAATGGAGATAACAATATTTCTTTGTTTAACTCTAATCGCGCTGAAAGACGCGCAGCATGGACGCAGTTAACAACAAGTGGCAGCTTTGATTCAGTCTGTGCACTTCATGATCGTGTCTTTGTTAATATATACGACCCTGATGGTAACTTGGTGTTGTGTGAATTTGAGGGCGATATTGGTTTAGACAGGTATATTACTACAAGTGTGTCTGGCAATTTTGCAGATGTTAGCTCTGCTTATTCTGTTAACGATGTAGTTCAAGCTGTTAGTGCAGATGGTTTAACTTACTATGGTGAGTTTACTGTTGTTAATAATGGTGGCACTGCTTCTATTGCAATTACGCTAAGTAACAGTACTTCAATTTGTGTTGGTGTAAAGTTTACAGCAAAAATTGAAAGTAATGCTATTGATGCTGTTTTGCCGGGCGGTGCAATTACTGGAGACATTAGAGGCATTAGTACAGTTGTAGCTGATTTAAAAGATACTCGGTCAGTAAAAGTAAATAATCGAGTAATAACTTTATCTTCTTCTTCTCCGTTTTCAGGTAAGAAAGAGTACAGATTGTTAGGGTATAGTCGTGATCCTAAAGTTACAATTGAACAAAACGAACCACTGCCTCTTCATGTTAAAGGCTTTGTATCGGAGGTAATTACATAATGTCACTAGGTCTTATTTCTTCTGGTGTCTCAGCTCTTGCTAGTATTGCTGGAGGGATTAGCGCTAGGCGCACAGCTAGATTAAATGCTTTTAACTTAGGCACAGAAAGAGTGCTTAATGAAGCTGAAGCAACTCAGAAAAGCAACATGAGAATGGAAGCTTATCGTTCTAATCTTTCTTCTAACATCGCAACTTTTGCTGCTGCTGGTCGGGATGTTGGACTTGATAGGTCTGTTAATGCTTTCCTCGGTAAACAGAAAGAAGTTGTAGGGGAAGATATAAAGAACATGGAGTTTATGAAAATGATGCGGTCTATGAAGCTTACAAGCCAAGCTCTTGCGGTTTCTAGGGAGGGTCGAGATGCCCAAACAGCTTCATACATTAATGCTTTTACTACAATGGCTGACGGAATTAGCAAGTTTAACTCAACTAAAACATTATAGGAAAAAGACATGGCTGTTATTCGTGAAAAACGCCAATTTGCAATTGGCCCTATTGGTGTAGCTAGAGTTTCGGATAGCGGTTCAATGGTTGCTGACGCCGTAGTCCAAGGCGCAAATCAAATATCTAATACCTTGTTTAAGAAGGCAGCAGCTAAAGCTGAACAGGTTGGTAAGGATGCAGCCCTTTCTGTAGATCGTGAAGATACTATAACTTTAAATCCAATTACTAATGAACCAGAAGCATTTACTCCCCCAGAGGGGTTTGGTGGAATTGCTACTGAAGCTTATCAGCGTGTGATTAGAGCTCGATTCCAAGAAAACATTGGTGAAGAAATACAGAATAAGGGTAAGGAGCTTGCTGCTCGTTTTGATGGAATGCCCAATGGTGTTTCTTTGTATCAAAATGCGCTTTCTGAATATCTTGCTGCTATGAACAAAGCTTCTGAAGGCCCATTTAGAGGTTACATTAAGGAGGTGGGAGATAGTTACTTAGCGTCTACTCGCGCTAGTATGGCTGCTAGGCAAATAAAAAGAGAAAGAGCAGCCATTAGCAATGCAAGCAAGAACGCTATTGCAAACGGAAATGCAAATACTCGACGTTTAGTAGCAATAAATGGGCTTCCAGAATCAAAAGAAACTGAATCTTATGATCCTGTTCGCGCAATAATGGGCTCTACAGCAGCGGCTGTTGCTGATGGAGTAGGGGCTGGGTTAGAAAACTGGAATCCTAAATCTTTAACTATAGATAACTTATTTTCAGTAGCTCAAGGAGCTCTTGAGTTTGACCTTAAACAAGGTGCAAGCTCTGAAGATCTAACAATACTAAAAGCAGCAATTGGCTCTAAGCAATATAATTTAATTCCTGAAACATTTGAAACTATTAGAAAGTCTTTAGGAACTTTAATTGGTAGTGGAGCAAGTTTTAAAGATCTTAATAAATATGAAAAGTTTGCTGATGAAGTACTGCCAGAAGCAATAGAACTTGTTAAGGTTTTTGAAAGCCGAGAGGCCAAAGTTTTAGAAACTCAAGAAAAATTAATTGTTAGTAAAATAGGCTTTGACACCCCCGGAAAGTCCATGGCCGCAATGGGGTCTGCTTTTGCTGGTGCTCCCCTTTCTGCTGCTACTAATGCTATAACACAATTTCAAAAACAAACAGAATTAGTGCAAAAAACTATTCTACTAGGCAGAGATGACGAAGCTAAAGCAATTAAAGAACAAGCAACTGCTGTTCTTAAAGGTACATTAGATGCTCTTACGACTAGATCTCTTAGAGGCTTAACCCCGGAAGCAGCTAATGAGTTATTGCTTGCAAGTGAAAATAAAAACTATTTGTTAGCACCAAAAAGTTCGCGCCCTGCTTTTGCTGCTATTCAAAAAATAGCATTAAAGACTGGTCTTAATTTTGTTTTAGAAGATTTTGAGTCTAATGTTAAATCATATAAGGAAGGTGGAGCAAAAGCAGTTAAAGCAATGGTAAATGCTCAAGCTATTCAAGATGCTTTATTAATTGATACTAGCATTTTAGAAACTTCAAATGATATTGATAC
>UEXM01003011.1_pt1 | contig 11242 bp, 28 predicted proteins | sample 1796661 | NCBI WGS metagenome assembly UEXM01 (sample SAMEA4772469, study PRJEB27181) | metagenome
CTGTTTTCTTTTTGGGCTTCCATCCCTTCTCCATCAGACGTTCAGCAATCTGCTTACGACTTGCTATATTAAAAGGTATTTCTTTTGTCTTTGTCTTTAGCTCTACAATGGTAGGTGGAAACATATCGTGAGCCTTCTCTTCAAGAGAGTATAACTCATCCATAAGTTTAGCTTCCAGTGTCATGCCCTTCATAAGATTAAAGGCAAAGCCATTGCTCTGTTGTTTGTCTACGATGCTACGAACCTTCCGTTCCAGATCGTAGGATTCATCAGAGAACTTCTCACCCTCTACCTGAAGATAAGCCGAAACCTCCCTTGTAAGTTGCGTATCAGTGTAACAATATTTAAGCATGTCTTCGTTGAATGTAGCGAAGTCATGGTAGTCTCCTTTCTTATGTCCTAAAAAATTACCCCACGCCTCAAGCGAGTGTCCATCATCACGAATAGGATTATATAACTGTGACTTAATAAGTGTATCATCAATCTGATCTATCTTAATATCAGAACCAGTAAACTTATTAAGTAAGGGAGCGTCGAAGCTGATACCGTTGTGCATAATAAAGGTATCTATTTTCTTTGACCACTCCCCAAACTCACGGCACTGATCTCCTATCCAATGTCTTGTCTCTCCTGTATCAGCCTTTCTTGCTACAATACAATGTATCTTGGTTGCGTTGATAGCATCTGTTTCTATATCAACTACTGCTCTCATTTGTCATGTCCACTAAGTATGCATCTTCTACGGGAATATGAAAGAATTTTTCGCCCTTTCTTATCTTATAGTTAGAGGCTTCTTTAACTTCACACTCTAACAATGTGTTACCATCTACGTGCCATGCCATAGTGCAGTCATGGTTGAAGACCACAAAAGTAAGTAGGTCATTGTAACATTCCTTCTTCCACTTGTCAAGAAGCCTCTGCTTACGATGAGGAATACGTAACTCTTTCCAACTGTCGGGCCACTCGTTACCCTTCCAAGAATACTTCACCTCCACTTCATAGAGATGTCTTGGAAGGTCTGGACCTACTGTTGAAACAATATCAAAGTAAGTTGTCTCATTAGTATCTATGTTAGTATGATCTTTATTTTTTAACCAAGAAACCATAGCTTCTTTAGCTTCTCTGTCAGCTTTCTCATATAGATTGCGATCAAACTTCTTTCTAACCTCACTCATTGTCATCCTCCACAAAGGGGTTGTCGATCTGTGTCATGCGTCCTGTCTCACCATCATAGTGAAGGTGACAAGCTATACCAGTGTCACCTGTGTACCTGTTCTTCAGAACACGGATAGATGTAGTGTTAGCTTCGATAGGATCGTCTGCCTGTTGGTTACGCTCCAGTGCAATCACTGCATCAGATAGGTGGGCAATAGAAGCAGAGCCACGTAGGTGTGACAGGGTAACCTCACGGCCATTCTCATGCCCATTGTCACCTGATGGGCGACGTAGGTGGCTGACCAGTAGCAGGGCAATGCCTGTCTCCTCAACAAGAGAACGAAGCTTGGTCATCAGGATGTCGATAGACTTACGCTCATCGCCGTTGTCTTCCTGACCTGATACAAGGATAGATAGGTGATCAAGAAAAATCCACTTGCAATCAAGAGCCTTTGCCATGTATCGGATGCGACTAAGTATCTCATCGTTCTCCATGCTGCCAAAGTGATCAAAGGCAAAGAACCTGCCAGAGTCAATCGTCTTGGCTTGCCAATCATCCAACTGTTCCTGTGTGTACTGGTCACGTATCTCTTTGATGTACAGTCTAGCGTTGGCCTCCACACTCATAAGATTGAAGGCAGTCTGCTTCGTGTTCTCCTCCATAGCAAGCACACCAATGTTATCTTTGGTATTGTGCATGATATGATACATAAGCTCACGCATGATGCTGGACTTACCCATACCTGCACCGGAGGTGAACGTGACAAGCTCTCCTGTCCTGATGCCATAGGTCTTGTCATTCATACCAGACCACGGGTAGGGACAAGTCTCGTTGTGCGTCTCATCGTAGAGGCTACGGCCAAGGTCAGCAAGGTTAATGATACCTGCTGGTGTGTAGGTACGTGCGCTCCACCATGCCTGAGTAAACTTCTCACGCTGACCTGTCTTCAGATACTCATTGGCATCCTTCAGTTCAAGGTCCATGATCTTACACTTGTTAGGCTCAAACAGTTTAGCAACAGCCTGTGCTGCATCTTTGCCCTGCTTGTCATTATCAAAACAGAGGACGATGGTATCGAACTTGTTAAGATACTCCAGTGACTGCTGACAATTCTTCACGGCAGACTGTGCGCCATTCTTGATAGACACTGAAGGCCACTTCGATCCCATCAGTTCAAAGGCACTCATGGCATCAATCTCGCCCTCGCACACCGTGACAAACTTACCTGTCTGACCAAAGATATTCTGACCAAACAAACCACACTTACCAAGATCACCTTCAGACCAGAACTGCTTGTCGCTGGTGCGTCGGAACTTGGAAGCAATGTGATTGCCATTCTTGTCATGGTACTTGTACATGTGCTTGTCTATGATCGTACCGCTCTTGCTCACAGTGACACCATACTTCTTACAGGTATCAAGAGCGATCTTTCTATCAGCAATAGCTGAGAAGGTAAAGGATGATGGGTTCTCGTTCTGCATTTTAATAACCTGTTTTGGTTGGGTATCCATTCTCTCTCCGTTTCTGTAGGGTTTAGATTCTTCGCAGCTAAAGCATTTAGTTCCCCACTCGTAGTATGCCAGTGCGTCTGACGAACCACAGTCGGGGCAGGGTTGGTGTGTTTTAAGTTCCATAAACTTCTCCATATTAATTGAGCCTTAGTAGTTTCGTAGAAACTCTACTACTAAGACTCAATTAAGTTTACCATTTACCTTTACTGTTTTCCATAAGTTCTTTACATAACTCTTGTCGGTGTGCGGCTATATCCTTTTCTATTGATACCAGTGTCTCTATCTTATCAACCATTTCCATACTACGCCACGGTGCTTTGAAGCAGGTCTGAATATGGCCCCTGTCTTTTGGCTTGTATATTTCAACAAGAACATCCATAGCTTTATCCTTTCTTGATTTGATAAACTCTTTCTGTAGGTAACCCGGTAACATGTTGAGTGAGTTGCTCACGGTTTTCAAGTTCTTCTTCTGCTTCTTTTTTAGTAGTGAAAGATTTAAGCTCCACATCTCCCCACTCCTTTCTCAACACTAACTTCCACATAACGCACTCCATGATTCAGGAAATAACTTTTCCATATGATCTCCGATAGGTTTAACTACGTCACTGGTTTCAACCTGTGCATCCTTACTGCATCGTAGCTTGTATACCCGTGCAAAGGCCATCAGTGTACCAGACCAGTACCACTCTGTCAATAGACTTTGTGGTAGTATTGCTCTGGCCTGTTCCGCACATACGCCTGAACCGATCATAGCTTTATAGGCATCTTCGCAGTGACGCTGTGCATCTTCAAACATATGATTGATAACACTTGGTGAGGCAACTGCCTCTCTTGATGATCCCTGCTTGACATCTTCTGCGCTCTGTCTCCAGTAGTCAGGGGACCAGAACTCTGGATCAGTTTTAATATACCTACGGCTCACCTCATTCCAGACCAGACCAACCTGATGCTTCATAAGCTGACGTGCTACAAAGATAGGTGCCTTGATCCTGAACTGTGCAGAGCCATGGCCGAAGGGTGTCCAGTGATTGTGCTTGGCAAGATACTTTATTAGTTTAATATCTTTATCTTGCAACACTCCCTTAGTGGGACCACCAAAAGGTATTGCCTCCCAATCAGATTCTTTATCAAAGCTAACCCGTGCTGCATTGACAACACTTAGATCACTGCCCATATGATCAATCAAATCAACAGTCATCAAAGGTATCCTCCCACAGTTCATGCACAAAAGAAACTTTATCTTCCATAATATTATCTGCTTCTTTCTTTGCTAACTTCTTAGCTTCTTTGTAGGCATAACCTTCATCAACATACTCTCTGATCAGGTCACGCATTAAACCGCTGCGTTCTTTCTGCCATAAATTCTTAGCCATCTCACTCTAAGTCCTCTAAATCTTTGAAAAATTTATCTCTTTCTTCTTGTAATGTTACATCATATCCTGATTCTTTCATCATCAACCATAGCTCTTCATCATATCCTAAAGATTTTCTCAGTACATCTTCTTTCTGAAGTCGGTGCCAATCAAAGTCATAAACTTTTGTCATCGTGTTCTACCCATCCCGTGTTAGCGTTTGTTTGTTTTTCTTTTGCTAGTTCTTTTCTAAGGTCATCTATTAATTTTTCCTGTTCTTTTATTCTAGCTTTTAACATCTTAATATTAGTATTTAATATATCCCAAGCTGATTTTAAGTTACTGTCTTCTGACATATTATACTCCTGTCACTGGGTGTTGTCAATATAAAATACATGGTTGTCTATTTGCCCTACAAGTGAGAAGCGTTCATCCAATGCCCAATATGGTGTGACATAAGAGGCATGGTAGTGGGTTGCTCCTTCAGTGTGGAGTAATATAACACCCTGTAGGGCAAGCTCTGCTGCGCTGACTGCTTCAGCGTAAGCATCTACATTTGCAATAGTTTCTGGCTTACCATCACACCAGTATGAGAAGTGACACTTGTTTCTGACAGGCTTACCCTTCCATGTCTTGCCCTGTCGTACCACATCACATATATTATCTGGATATCTTTCTGATTGTACTCGTTGTAGTACAACATTTGCCACGGCAAGTTGTGCCACAAAAGACTCTGATCTTGCTTCAAAGTATACTGCCTCTGCCAGACATGAAAGGTTGTCTGCCCTTACCTGCGATGCAAAAACAGAAAGGATAATAAAGAATATAAAGTTAAGTATAATAATCTTTAAGTAGTTCATTGCAATCTTTCAATCTTTATGTTAAAGGGAAATCCACCAGATAATTCCTTTATACCGTGACACATAAGATATGCAGCGGCATCTTCATATGAAGGAAAAGTATACACCTCTTCTTCATCTTCGTTTATCATTAAGTCAATGTCATCTACATCTTTAACTGTATCTTCTTGAGCTTGTGTTATTATATAACTCATCTACCTTGCCCTCTATACTTTTTAAAGCTGCGTCTCTTATGTTTATTGTTGGGACGGGAAAGAGTTCCCGCCCCTATTGATGTACGCTTCTTAAACCTATTAAGTGTCGGGTCGTACTTGTTGTCAGCCTTCTTTGCCATTAGGCAACCTCCAATTCTTTCCAGTGTGGTGATGCCAACATCTTACGTACCTTGTCTTCACGCAGTACACGGGTGTTAGCTTTAGGTACATGGGTAGACCATGCTGTAGCTGCCTGATAAGCAGTCCATAGTGTGCCTTTAGTCTGCTGACTATAGCCTTCGTAGTGACCACGGCCAATGATGTGACGGTTCTCTTCGTCAAAGGTTTTCATCAGGTTGGATAGCATCACCTTGTTAGGAACCTGTGCTTTGCTTACATTGTCCATACGCTTTGCAAGTGTATTACTGAACAGTGAGATCGCAGTGTCACGATCAACCGTTGTATTATACCACACTTTCATCTGATCCATACCATCATTGGCAATGAAGTCAGACGCAGCCCTGATCTTACTGGCAAAGCTGGTGACAGAGAAGTTCTTTGAGTGACGACCATACACATAGGCCAGCTTGTTACCATCAACAAGAGTATTGTAACAGGCTGATCGGAAGTAACCCATCATCCCGTTGTTAGCCCATGTTCTGTTGTGGCTGGTACGGAACTTGAACTGTGGTGTAACCAAGTCATTTCTTCCATCAATAGTAGTAGCTTCAGCGTTGAACTTGGCAGTAAGTTCTAGCTGTTCGCCATGACCAATCACACTGGTTTCAAACTCAGCACCATCAAGATCAATACCTGACATAGCAATAGACTGTTCAAGATTTTCTACAAGATTAAGATACTGTACTGGCTCGTATGCTTCCGACACAATAGCTATGGGTTGCTTAGTATCAACACGGCGAAGACCAACACCAAGTGACGGGTCAATCTTTCTCTCGTCAATGCCCCCAAAGTCGTTCGGCCTGAACGCACTAAGGTTAAACTTCTCCACACGAAAGTTAAGTACATCATGGTTAAACATTTTGGTTCTCTTTCATCTTTAGGTTGAAACGTATTGTATATAAGTGCTGAATGCACTGTGACACTTTGTCACTATCTTCCAGTTTTACTGAGCCATTCAACTGAAGCTGGCTTAATACTTCAAGAGTTTCTTCTATAGCCTCAAGCGGTGTCATCGTTCCAGCTTTCGTAATCGTCTGAAAGGGAACGCATCTCATGCTCAATCCAGCCATTCAGTTCTTGAATATTAATATCTTCAGGATCAACATCATAAGCAATGAGTTCCATATATTCTTCTACCATTGGGCGGCACCACTCATCACCACCGTAACGCAGAAACCTTTCAACATCTTCGATGTCTTTAAACTCAGGAATATTCATGTCATTCTCCTTTTAGTTGTATATCTTTCAGTGTGTACTCAGCCAGTATACCATTAAACGTATTAGAAATCAAGCACAATCCATTCAAAGCAGAGGGTGCGTTGGTCATGGTAAATGTCATAGCTGCCATCAGAGATTCCTCTGCGATATTTAGGTCGTCCATGTTTTCTTCTTGTAATAAACTAAGTTCATTATAAACTTGCTCAAACACTTTCATGTTCATGTTGTAGCTCCTCCAGTATATCATGCCATGCGTTCATTCTTCATCCTCTGACTCATAAGTTTCTTGTATCCACACGTAGTGTTCCGGTGTTCCCGGCTTGGGTGGCTTTACCATACCGGGAATATTCATATCATACAAGTCTATTTGTTTTTTCAGCCACTCACGATCTTCTTTACTCATCAGTTGCCTCCGGCTTAACATCCTTCTTTTTATTTGGAAGGATACGGTTACGAAACAAAGCTCTTTGAAGAACCTTTGCTTGTGGATTTCTGTTCACTCCATGTCTATTGTGGGCTGGCCCCAGCTTGTTTGTGTCTTTCTTTCCCATTCCTCACACCCCTTTCGATAGGCTTGGTACTGTGCCTCGCACTGTTCCGTATTATACCACCACTTTGGCATCACGTTGTAGGATAGCTGCTGTAACTCATCCCATTCCTGTTTAGATAACATAGCTTTGATCTTTCTTCAGCCATTCCAGTTGCACCATAGCTATATCATAAGCTTGTGCTGGTGTTAAGTTAGTAAGCGAATAGATGGTGTACTTTAGACCAGACTTCTCGCCTGTGGTCTTGATCTTTTTACGTAGGTTTGTGTCCCATGTAATCTTCCAGCTATCACCACCAAGTTCTATCTCTACGAAATCAACTGTCTTCATTTTGTACCTCCATGTCAGGGACAAAGCCTTTGTCTGTGAATAAAGTTAGCTCAAAGTCTTTGTCAGTTTTATCAGTGACAGTTACCGTTATGGTTGTGAAACTTTCAAAGTCGTCACGTTTTACTTTGATGTTATCTACGCTATGTATTCTGAGTCCGTTCATTTTATTTATCCTCTTTAAGCTGATTTAATTTAAGCAGTATTAGACCAAGACCCAGACCTAGACCTAGACCCAGACCAAGACCAAGATCTAGACCAAGACCCAGACATAGACCAAGATTCAGACCCAGACCAATACCAAGACTTAGACCCAGACCCAGTCAAAGACCCAGACCTAATCTTATTTCGTTTTGTTCTCATTCTACTTCATCACACCGAACGACTCGATGCTCTGAATTGCCACATACCAATCGTTGGGCAGCGGCTGATAGTCCTTCCACTTCTTCTCGTTGAACGGACCAGTCTCATAGACGATACCCGAATTTTCCAGCTTAACACAAGAGGTATTCACACCGACCAAACGGCCAGTGTAGATGTAGACACCACAGAATAGTGTAACACGCTGCCCTATAAGAGCATCAAGACCTTCATTCTCAACTTCAGTTACCATAACTTTCATCTCATTTCTCTCTTTCTTTTGTGTGTATATGTTAAAGATACTACTTTACTACTCAAGATATTTTAAATAGTTTCATTAGCTCATCTCCAGCCATTCTGATTCAGTTCTACGTGCAGCTTCCGAGTAGGTTTCATTGCAGCCTTTAGGCCACCCATCCAACTCCAGATACTCCACCCATAAGTCAAAGATATTTTCTTTGAGCATTTCGTTTTCATGGTTACTCATTTTTTAGGTGCCTTTCATAGCCGTCGTGAGGCCAGTTGCCGAAATCCATCATCATTAAAGATGCTTTGTAAGTTTTACCACAGTCTTTAGGCCACCCATCCGACTCCAGACGATCTACCCACGCTAAATAACATTCAAATCTCTCTGATGTCCTTTCATGGTTACTCATTTATTGTCACCTCTGCTTCAGTTTCAATCCACACTTTAGCACCACAACTCAGTGGCTTGTCAGGACTATATACTATTTTGCATGGTCCGTCAACATAAACTTCGTGAGCATAGTTATTATCTTTGTATGTCTTCACGGTTATCACTGGCTCACGTTCGCCACTCTTGGCGTTACTCTTGATAACGTGTTGGTTTATGTGGATAACTTTCTTCATGTCGATCTCCAATAAATTAGGTGGGGGTGAAGGGAATCGAACCCTTCGTTAGGTAGCTGTACCTACCTTGCTGAGTTTGTCCAATATTATTACAGTAATGTCGGATTCTTCACAACATTCACTCAAACCAGAACCCCCATATTTAATAGGCGTTATACAGTATCGTAAGATACTCTACTGTATAACACCTATTAAGTCAAGCGGCAATTGCTGACGCTTTCTTCTTACTTGTACCATGAGCAGGAAAGCCAACCACTACATTCCTATCCCACTTCTCACATAACATACATGACGCACATGATACGTCATCTTTGTATGTAGCAGGACATACCACAACCTTTCTACCTTTAGGTGTAACAGTGTTAGTTGTCTGTTCAATCGGCAACACAGTTGCCACGGGAGCTATGTTAAGATCGCATAGCTTGTCAGCATGTTCAAGATTGTTGGCAGACACATTAACAGTGAAGCCTAAGTGGTTCATAATATTGACAGTTATGGCATTCTGGAAGTTGTCCAGTACGTCATAGTGTGTATATGTAAACCCACGCTTGCCCTTATTAGCTTTGGCAAGCTCAATACACTTCTCATCGTCCAGCCTCTCCATGTCACCGGGCAAGTCGCCAGCTTGGTTGTGCCGCCACTTGCTACCAGTGGGCAGGTCTTTGATCTTGCTAATGAACGTAGACCAATCGTCGCCACGTTCTTTCCGGCTAACCTTGTCCCAATGTAGTTTCAATGGGCCACTGTCTGCGTAGCAGCCATTCGATTTGAAGGGACACGAAGTGGGACATGTTGTCGCAGTGCTAGTAGTGACTGCCATCTTGCCTACTTTGGCGTTCTTTGATTTAGGTGTAATGTGAAACATTTATTTCCTCCAAAAAATCTTCGGTTTCAAAGTAACGTACATCAGCGTCGGCAGTAAAGGCATTTTTATTTTTAATGCCTTCCGCAATCCGTCCATTGAGTTCGATGCGTTGTTCGACGGTCAGTTCCTCAACATAGTTGATAATCATAGATTTTTACCATAGTTTGCACATAAGATGGGAACCTCTGACATTCCCATCTCTGTATAAACTAAGCCGCTTCGGATACCAGTTGTGCTATGGCCCGTGAAGTATTTTCTCCAGATTTTAGCACCTTGATAAGCTGCCGTGCAATGACACGCTGATGGTCACGCATCCGACCACCGTCTACCGACTTGCGATGCCGTGCCAGCTTTGCTACAGCCTTGTCAAACCTACCCCAGTTACCAATGGTAACATTTTCTTCAATAAGCTTTTCAAGCTTGGGATCGGCATAGAGGTTATACTTGCCACGGCGTTCGGTGTACTGAATTGCAGGAGTTGTCATAGTATATATCTTTCTATTTAGGTTAAGAATAATGCAAGGCTTCTAATGAAGGTGCCTTGCCAACCTGCCAACGTCTTAAATTTAGAGCCGTTTGTTGGCCTAACCACGTTTATACTCGTTCGGCTTAGTTAAGCTACGCTCCAACCATTGCCGGATCAATAGTCATAGCTTTGGCTATGATATTATTAGACCGTTTGTGAGCAGCTTCCAGCTTTTCTTCCACAGCCTTTGGCTTAGTGCTGGTGGTTGGTTCAGCTTCGGGCAGCTTGTCACCGTTGCGGATGACTTTGAAGTTCCCGTTAGGGTGTACAACCCTGATAGGAACGCCGGAGTCGGCAGCTTTGCTGAATAAGTCTTTGCCTTTATCAAGTGCTACCCACTTGTCAGCTACGAAAGTTTCCATTGTTGCCATGATATAATCTCCATCAGTTGGCGGTTCGGCAAAATTGCCATAGTTTAATTAACGTCTTACAGTATCGTAAGATACTCTACTGTAAGACATTAATTAAGTTAGTCGCAGCCTTCTGTAAGCCACGCACACAATGCTATGAATGCGAATGGCAATGCAAAGAGGATTGGGAAAGTATCCCAACCTCTAAAGCAAAAGCCATACATCCCGACAAGGACTGCCGGAAACATCAACAGCAAAGCTGTATTTCTAATTTTCTCAAACATAATAATCCTCATCCTCATAAGGCTCCGCCTCTTCGTTTCTCTGTCTGAAGATGCGATCTTTGAGCTTGCTTGCATGAATCTGAAATTCTTCTTCCTCTTGGAAGAATGCACAGATTGTCAGATGGTCCTGATCCTGATTTACAGGATGGTTTTGTAACTCATACAAGTTATACTTGTCTAGCATAAAACGTAACATATTAATCTCCGATTAATCAAACCTAAACTTTAAGTATTTGTCGTCCATTGAGTCGTCAAAAACATATTTATCAATATGTTTAGGCGTACCCTTTGCAAAGACAACGGTATCACCGTCATCCACATCTGTAAAAGTTCTGGCATCATAAGTAACACTTATGATATCAGGCTTTCCAAATATCCTAACAGCGGAATCGTAAGATTCCTTACTACGAAATCCTACAAAAATTACATCGGACATAATAACCTCCGGTTAATGTTTTGTAAAAACTTAATCGAACTATCCGGCATCAACAGATGCCTCTTAGCGATGCTGCATCGTATGCATCCAATGCACCATCCCGGCCAACGACGTGACTCGCTGCAAGGGATTTTAACCCATGTTTGCCGGATAGCTCAATCAAGTTTTCACTAGACTAATTAACCCTTCATAGTATCGTAAGATA
>UEXM01003012.1_pt1 | contig 11242 bp, 18 predicted proteins | sample 1796661 | NCBI WGS metagenome assembly UEXM01 (sample SAMEA4772469, study PRJEB27181) | metagenome
AATAATCCTTGCAACACCGTTGCAAATATTTCACTAATTACCATTCACACACTCTGCATTGTAATTCAGTTTACTTGTCTTTAAGTTTTTTAAGCTCATAATCTTCTGATAACCAAAACACCATCATACCAAGTGCTATAAGAACAACAACACCACCTGTAACATGTTCTGCTTCTAAGCCTAATAGTTTACCAATTGCAACTAAACCATATCCTAGTGCTAACATTATGCCTACACCTGCAAGAACTGCACCTAAGCCTTTGACAATATATTTTACTTTTTCCATATTAAAGTCCTTTCATTTTCTAACTTTATACTTAATAGTAACACAACATATTGTGTCTGTCAACCTTTATTTGCATATTATTTTACAAATCTTATCTTACGTCTTACACCGTTGTTATCTGTGAATGTGATAGTACTATGTGAATACACTGTGCTTTGTGTTTCAGTGTAGGAAGTACGTGTAGTGCATCTGGTTTGATAGCTGCCACCTGCGTTCTGTTCATTTTGCAAGCCTAGTAGTCCTCCAATGATAGCACCAGCAGTACCGCCATCTGGTAAGTTTTTAGTAACATTGTTTCCGATTATACCACCAATAATTGCTCCTGATAACATGTTGTCAGGACCAGCAGTATTTCTATTAGGAACATATACTTCATTACACACCTGTTGGTTGTGTGGTGTTTGGTGTACAACACTTTTGTAATGATCTTGTATGTGTGCATTCACTGAGTCAGCTCTTGCTTGTTGAAAAAACACAGCAATTAATATTGCCGCTACAATCGCACCAATTACTATCTTATTCATGTTCCCCTCCTGGATCATTTTTATCTAACTTAACCTTTTTGCCATTTATCCACATGTAGCCTCTGCTTCTGCTTGGTGTGTGATATAAACTATTTAAGAAAAAACCTGGCTTGCGTTTAGCAGTTTCAAATATAGCAACTGTTGCAACAATTCCTGCAATGATTAAAGTGTGTGCAATAGTGGTATAAGCAAATACTGTAATACTGCCCAAGCTCATGCTAAAAATAATACACCACATCCATGCAAGTACCTGCATAACCATGTGTCTAACGTTGGTATCTGGAATAGCACTCAGTGGATTTCTTCTGTCATCCATAATTACATTCCAACTGCTTACTATCCATTCTCTCACTGGATAAACTCCTTTTTCAAATGTTACATTTAAAGGATAATTGGCGTCAACTATGTCTTTGAAATCAATTGCATCAAATCTATTGTAGAAATATTGTACAATTTTTGTATCACGCCAATAGCCAGTAACTCTATACACTTAATTATCCTCTAACTCTATATACAGTATATGGCTAAAACAGTGATCTGTCAACCTATAAATATGCTTATGTTAAAAAAGTTTAAACAATGGCGTGAACGGTGGACAGTAGATCACAGTGTTGATGTGGCAGTAGATCTTGTGCTATTGTTAATTGATGTTATTGCGTCACCAGTGCTTATCGTAGTAAGACTTATACGTTATGTGATTGGTGATTATATAGTAAACAAGATCAAATCCGGAATAAAGATTGCAATACATTGGTGGGAAAAACGTTCTAAGCCAGTGCGCCGTTTGTTGCTTGTATTGTTTTTAATCGTATTGCCATTTGTGTTGATAACGGTGTATTTTTTTACAGAAATTGTAAACATGTATTTTGAATACAATTGGAATGATTAATTGGCAGAGGACCAAGGAGTCGAACCCTGGCTTAGTGGGTTGGAGCCACTCGTGCTACCGTAACACTTGTCCTCTATAAACGGAAGTATAACACTATCCGTAAACTGTTTATGTGCATCCGAACTAGGATGATTGTCTCCTGCAATGGGAAATCCGCTTTTGCCTATATTATCTTTTACCCATTCATATATACCATCTACTGGTAAAAATTTATCAAAGTCAATGAGATCATATAAATGTTTTGTATCCACATGTGCATTAACGTTATATAGTACATCTGCTGTATAGGTGCTCATAAAATATTTTATATTATTTTGCTTCAAATACCATTGAGTACGCAGTATATGTTCTAGTGTGTTTATACTTGCACCAATATTATCATGAAACATTCCATAATATGTTTTGGCATATTCATTGCTCCAATTGTGATTTAGAATTACCCAATTCTTGTGTTGTATAAAGCCTGTTGGATTTTCCATCCAACCATCTTTATTTGTACCAATGTTACAGTCTGCTAGATAAAAGTCATGACGTAGAGGACTGCTCCATACTATGCCTACTAGTAAGTCTTTATTGGTATGTTCTGTACAAGCATGTATTATGCTTCTGCTTATAAGTCCATTACCTTGACTGCCCATGCCTTTACTAACGTGTTGGTAATCGGGCATAGCTCTAGCAAGATGTCTAGGCCATGTATCGATATGATCTGATATAGTCTCAGAAAAACTACATCCACCAGTGATTAAAACTTTATTCACTACACAACCTTTGTTTGGTGAACTGTGAGAGATTCGAACTCCCGACCTCTTGATTCGTAGTCAAGTGCTCTATCCAGCTGAGCTAACAGTCCGTAATTCTTTATATGTTTATTGCAACGTAAACTAATAAACCAAATATGCCAATGTTGATTAACATATTAATATAATGTGGATTTGGTTCCATTGTATTCTCCTAAATAAAAATACATTATAGCATCTTTAGAATAAAAGTCAACCAAAATATACCTGATATAATACACCAATTGTTATTGCACATATCACACAGTTCAATAGATGTAGTGCTATGTAATCACCGGGTTTCATCAGTTCTTTTCCGCCACTCGCCATTGCGTTTAAAATACAGTGCATTGAATAAGCTGTAGTGTATGCTATTGAAATAACCGTACATCGGGGCTTGTTTTTTGTACCACCATAACCAATCTTTTAATATTATTCCCATGAATTATATTCCTTGTATTTTTACTTGATCAACTGTTTTTTGAAACACACTGTTTTTTAACAGGTTGAGATTGTGTTCAAAGCGACTCTGATTGTTTTTTATAAACTTGTGTACAAGATCAAAGTTTTCTAACAAATTGAGGTTACGTTCTATAGCATGGTAACAACGATCAGACGGATCTTTTAAATCTTGGTAACTGTGATCAACAATATCATCAAATACATCAAAGCCAAAATTACTTAATGCGTCAGCACATCGCCAACCTCCCACCCAAATTGGCAATGTTCCACTGTATATACTCATGATTGTTTTTTCAGTTAATATGCTTTCACGTTCAAAGAAAACAGGTTCTGTTATTAAACTTATACAACTTGGTTCAAACACCGTTGTTTTTAATAATTTGTCATATGTTTCAGCATTCTTAAAACTACCATTCCTAATACCTTTGTCCATAACAACTTCAGGACCAAATTTGTAGTCAGTAACCGGAATACTGTTTATATTATTGTGTTTCCATGGAAGAGTGTGTGTATAGTTTATTAAATTAAAACGTTTAATTAATTGTAATAAAATTTCTCTATGTTTTCTTGGCTTGTTAATCATAAAGTTAAATGTGCAATTACGTTTATTCCAATCAACTTTGATAGATTGCTGATTAAATTCATGTTCTTCTCTTACCATAAAAGAAGGATAGTATATTATATTATAACTTTTAAGCACATCATCATGGATAAGAACATGGTCAAATACCAATTTGTGTAATTTTGGATCACAAGCACTAGCTTCTAAAAGTTTTTGTATATGAAAGCATTTGTCTTGTTCATCATAATGATGGTCTTGAATAAAAATTACTTCTGGTTTGGTTAGGACTTCTCCCTTATATTTGTATGTGGGTCCGTGTATTTTAATCATTAAGAGGACTCTTTGTGTTATCTATTTTATGCTTTATGTATTCTGCATAAGATAAATGTGCTGGGCGGAAAAAATGCCCACGTGGTTCAGCGGGATAACTGTGTCTAGTACAATAACCTATAAATTCGTTTATTGGACCATTTAATGGGCGATATACTGTACTTGGATATGCAAAAGATCTAATGCGTTTTTCATGTATGCCGTCGAAGCTATCGATATTAATAACTTTAGTGCCTCTGCTCTGTGCATACACATTTAAGGCTAGAATATTTTTGAGTTTGTTGTTGTATCCACGTTGTTCATTGCCTTCAATGGCAAGCCACTGTTTGCCGTAGTGTTCATACATTTGTTTATCATTAATTTCAACACCAACTGGTATGCCCTGCAACAGATGTTTGTTAGGCTTACGAACAAAGCTGTCACCTTCTCCATAGTTAATTGGTACCCATTGTTCATGTGTTGGGTGAAAGTATTCTCCTCTGTCTTTACCTGTCCAACAGGCAATGATTAAATCATAGTGTTGTTCTTGTTCTGTAAATATTCTAAACATTGCATCATTTGATCCACCTGAGATAGCATGGTTATATGCAGTGTATCCAAGCATGTTTGCAAGAAGTACAGGATAACTGTTTTGTGCTCCGTATTCAGGATCCTCATGCATTAATGCACCAGCGGCATGCGAACAACCAAGTATGAGTGCATCAGTCAAGTTACAGTCCAATCAAGTTCGGGATATTTTATATCCATTTTTGTTTCGTCAAGTATTAGTTGCCATTCACGTGCAAAACAATCCAGCAACTGTTTATTGGTAGTTGCAGCCTGCTCAAATCGCTCGTAATCCCTGCGTGTGTATTGGCGGGTAACAAACGTCTCGAGTTGATTAACAATCGTATCAAGTCTGTCCCAGTGATTTTTAACAGTATCATATTCATTATCTACTATATCATCTAGTACATCAAAACCGTGCGTTCGCAGTAATTCTATGCTTTTTGGGCTACAATATAACAACCATGGACGTGGCATTTGTAATGCTCGAAATATCTTTTCACTGAATACAACAACATCATCACGGATGTAAGTTTCTAATATTAAACTGACATTTGAATCAATAATACACTGTTCTAATGTACCATGTGAATTTACTGTATCGTATCCTTGTGCTAGGTAACTGACAAGTCCTTTATCTATAATATTACGTTGCTTGAGTATATCAAATACCCTGTCTCTATCCCCTCGTTCACGTGCCATAAAACAGTTGTAGCCAATGGTCGAAGGACGATCAATATACACAGGATCAAATCTCCATTGATGCCAAAACTCTGGCAACACGCTTAGTACACGACCTTTGTATGGGACAAGTGGATGATTATCTGTAACAATCAAATCTGCATCCTCCACTAGATCAACAAGTCTACTTGCAAGTGTTATTTGGCCTTTTGAGAACTGTGTTGGATAACCGAAGTTATCGTTGTTTGGGGTGACTGGAGTATAACCACAGGCACTGATATAATCTGTTAACTCTTTAACAGTTTCTCTCTCCTTCTTATCTGAGATCCAAATTCCATCGGTGTGTGTTTTCATTGCTAATTAGTTATATGGAATACTGGAAGAACGGAATAAAAACATACACACAAACTGTTTTATCTTATCCAAAAGACACAGATCCTATTGTTGCGGCTTCACACAACGATACACACTGTCTGTTCTATGATCCTGGAGTGCATAAAGCAAGGATTCGTTATAGTCAAAGTCTACAAGATATATGCGACTGGATTAATTTAATAGTGAAAGAAAATGGAATCGATCACCTTATTGGCGAACCTACTCATTGGTATGATGTTGCTAATGTTGTAAAACTTAACATGTGGGTAGAGGATATCAAACACCAAGGTATAGTAAAACCAATGATGTTGTACTATGATGGACAAGATCAGTTTGGCATCAACAACGGAGAAAGCAGACTACGTGCTTTAACTTGCTTACCAGATATCCTACATCTCGAAAGTTTTATTTCTACACATGTGAAGTATGCTGACAACTTTAAACATTTACCTTTAATTGAAAATTTTGAACAGTTTTGTGAAATATGTAGGTCACCAATTGGCACTGAATACTTGTTTACAACCACTGACCAAGATGCTCCATATGGAATATTTTGGTATGAGTACAATAGCCAAAAAACTGCACCTGTCACGCCAGGCGAACAAACCTGTAGAAAAACTTTGAGTAATTATTTAAAACAAAATTCAAATACTGTGTTTACAATTGATTGGTTTAATAATCCAGTTGATTGGACTCTGTATCTAGAAAAACACGAAGATAATTTTTGGCTCTAAACCTCGTAGGTCCAGTAGTTAATTTGTAGACAACGCCGAACTGTTGGAAAGTGTACCAGCGGATAGTCATGCAAACTATGCTCACCAGCCACAAAGAAAAAACACCTGTTGTCTTTGCTTTCTACTCTTGTACCGTCGCCTAGTCCTGTGCCTGGATACAGTTGCGTATAATCTGTGTACAACAATGCACTAAGTTTCTTTGCTGGACGATCATAGTGCGGTTCTAACCAAAAGTCTCCTATATCGCTTATCACTTCTACCCTTGGAAACATACCAGTGTAGTCAATACCTGTATAGTATTCAAAAAAAGTTTTGTATGCTCCGTTGCGTAAACTGCGATAAAGATGATGTAGATTAGGAAACTGTTTTTCATGTTCGTCGGTAATGAACAATCTTACACTGTCTACACGTTTGCCTGGCTTTGCTTGTTCTACTGTATGTTCTACTGATTTAACTTCAGCCAAGGTGTCCTGATCGAGAAAGTCATCAACTATCCAGTGGAGCCATGGTTTGTTATATATATTTGCCTTCATAAAAACTCTCTTTGGCTATTTGTTTCCAGTCTGCCATTCTATCGTTGGTGGCTTCAAAAGTAGGAAAACTATCGTTTGCATGTCCTGTGAAGCCCTTCTTTGTATATATTAGATCTTTGCTCCACCTTTTAAGAAAAGCATTCCGTATTACTGGCTTACTGAACGTACCTACCTTTAGATCAAACGGTAAGTTTAATGCAAGTTGCATAATAGGTTTAGTAAGAAATGGATTACGTGTTTCAATTCCAAATGCACCACTTATGAAGTCTCCACCTCTAGCATCTACAGCAGTAATTTGATGCCAGTAATCCATAAGCAAGGTTGCTTGTTTGTAGTCACCACAGTATGCTTCTACACAACTATGCCACAGTTGATTGCTACTGTGTGTACTGTATGGACTAGTGCTTTTCAAACGCGAAAACTCTAAGTCACGGTATAAATCATATCCACCAAACAGTTCATCAGCACCTATACCGGTAAACAGTACACGTTCTTTGCACATTTTATTAACTACCCATGTACCAACATAACTCCAAGACCCAGCCGGCATACACAGTCTATCAAGCATCTGTACATATTCTTGATGCCATGAAGTTTCATCTAATTTGCAAACAGTTAACCGTTTGTATTCATCTTCTGTGAGAAACTGATCTATATCGTCTACAATAGGATCTTTACCAATACAGTTTACGGCATACAACGATGTTGCATTTATACTATTAAGTATTATACTGGTATCAAGTCCTCCACTGTAACAAAGTCCAACAGTGCATTCGGGTTGCATTTGTTTGATTGTTTTGTTCCAAACATAATCAAATTCCTCACATGCAGTTTGCAAATCAGTTATGGTAGGTCCAGTTATCCAATTATAGATGCTATCAATATTTTGACACCGATCGCCGTTTATGTATTCAGCTCCTGGACTGATTCTTTCAATACCATGCCATGGCGTAGTATCTAATATGCCCCAATTTTTATTGCTAAAAGGATGAGAGACTTTTACGCCTTGTATATATTCTAGTATCGGAGCAACTTCAGAACAAACTATTATTGTATCTGAATCCTTATATTCGTACAGTGTTTTTTCACCTTGCGGATCACTTGCATATCTAATTGTGGTACCGTCGGTCCAAGCCCATGCCCATGGACCATAACCATCCGCAAGTTGTTTTATATTATTATTAACTGCATGATCTACAAACTCAATATCATTATCAAAAGAACCAAATCTTTTATAGTCATATATTTCACCATTGTATGCAAGGAAATTTTCATGTTCAGTATCATAGTAGGCAGAGGTGCCGGTGATATGCAATACAACTTGTGCAATAAAAATACCGTTTTTATACTGATAACGTGTTCTATCAGGTCCTCTGCTTTTTAAAACATCTAGTGCTTTTAGATGCAGTTCTAAAGGCAGTTCCTGTTTACTTTTAACAAGTAAGATGCCACACATATTAGCCTACACAGGTGCTTAGAAACTGTAGCATTTCGCGGTTACGTGCGGCCCACGGAAGGGCTAATACTGTGAGTATGCCAAACACATACCACATTGCATAAATCATTGTTGATACTCCATTGTTACTTTCCAAGCAGTGCCATCTTCTAATTCGTCTCTGCTGAATTGGCAATGTGCTATGTGTTCTAGCATTGGTGTACGATCAAATCCAAATTGATTCTGCCAATGTTCTACTGCACTTACACCTAGCACTTCAACAGGCTTTCCTAAACACATTGCTTCTACTGCTCCTATACTATGGTGTGTGATTACTTTTTTAGCCTTACGCATTATATCTGGCAGTTCGTCAAAACGCATCGAACGACTTGCACGACCACCTGGCTTATCACGTATTACCAATGGCACACCTGTTGCTTCTAACCGTGCTATGGTTTCTGCCCTCCATGTGTCGTAATTGTAGCCAAACCAACTAAAGAATTTATTATCCAACGGAGTCATAAACAGATTATAATCTCCGTCCGCATTCCAATCTTCAAACCTATCTAGTTCTAGTGTATGTATTCGACTTTTTCCTGGAGTGCCTGGTTTTGCATTTTGTAGATTGTTATGACATATTCTCACATACCACGGTTTCTTATAATTCCAATTGCCAATATAGCCATTGTCCATGTAATAGTATTCTAACTTGTGCAGTTTTATAGCATCATGTATGTACTGATCAAAAGGAGTGCCCCATACAACTATTCTGTCGAGGTCTACTTCTTCGGCATTATTAATTATTTTACAGTCAAAGTTCTTAAGCAGATAAGGGAAGTATTGTCCTCTGCGCCTAAGTGTTTCTGCTGGAATTTGAAATCGCACTACTTACTGTGACTTGGCATTTTGGTCTCTATAAACCAAACATGCTTTTGTAATTTAGGATGATACTTCTTTACACGTATCTTTTTACCTTCACGTATCATACTAACAGTTTTGTGTGCTAGATAATGATAGGTTGCATTTTCACGTTTCTCGCCTTCGGGTATCATCCATGCTTTGGAGTCTTTGTTTTTTTTAGCTGCCATCTACTGTTCCTGTTATTGTCATTGTACGTCTTATCTCTACACCTGCATTCACGCCACTGTGTAGTATTTTCTGCCAAGGTGTAATGTCAAACACATCGCCTGCACTGTAATTAGTTACAACTTGATCATCACCCATAAAAAGTGCATGACCCATTTTATAGTTACCACAGGGTATCCAAAGCCTTTTTATGTCTCTGTTTACCCATCTATATTTTTTCCGTGACTGTGTATATGCATCAACATGTGGTTCAGTAAAACTTGCAGGTGGCAGTTCAATTACTCTAATAAGTGTTTTTCCGGTGTATCCTTCTGATGCTAAAAATCCGTCTGGTAACCATGTATGAAAGGTATCGCTGGTATAACAATGATGGGCACAGTTATCTGTGTTGTAATATTTTTCACCATCAGCCATCATCTGTCTAAGTGTAATGTGCGGAGCCGGCTTACGTTCACAGCCATCTTCACGGTCTAACCTATCGTTAAACCATTTCCAATCTATATCTAGTCTACTATGCGGCTTCAGCAACTTCTTCTCCAGTAACAGTCATAACTCTACGTGTGTTTATTCCTATATTAAATGCACTATGCATGATGTTCTGCGGAAATTCAAAAACATCTCCTGCTTTATAGTCAATTACAACTTGTTTCTCAACACAAAGTATATGACCAAACACATAGTCCATACAAGGAATCCAAAGGCGTTTTACTTTAGCATCAGTGGCTAATCCAAACTTGCGTTTGGCACTATTATATGTGTCCATGTGAGGCCATGTGTTTGTTCCTGGCGGATGCTCAAGTATCTTAATTAACACATTTTTTGTGCTTATATTGTTACGTTCTAAAAAGCCTTTAGGCAGTAATGGTACAAATGTATCTGACTCATACATAATTTTTTGTGCATTAAGTTGGTTAAGAATTGCTTGTAGCTGATCAGGTATCTGTTCATAACCTTCTTTGTCGTACACATTTTCTAACAAGGCTCCTCTACTGACTTCTACATCAACTCTTTTGTCTAGTTGTTTGTTAAATGCTACCCAATCAATATCTAATGTATCTTGTTTTAGCAAACTTCAACTCCTCTAAAGCCTTTACGGTCTAGTGCTTCGCCAGTTACTGTGATTATTCTACGTGTTTCAACTCCGATGTTACCAGCACTGTGCAGTATGTCACCTGGTATCTCAAACACATCACCTGCTTTATAATCTGTCATAATAAAATCATCACCAACACAAAGGATATGTCCAAACTTATAGTCTGTGCATGGTATCCACAATCTTTTTACTGGTCCATCCTCAGCAAGATCAAATTTTTCTTTTGTAATATGATATCCATCCAAATGAGGTTGTGTAACAACTCCTGGCTCGTGTTCGAGTACTTTAATAATTACACGCCCATCCATGCCTACGGTTGGCCAAAAATCTTTAGGAAACATATCAACAAAGTCATCGCTTACGTATTCTGTGTAAATGCAAGTTGCTTTATCATAATGATGTTCATTCACTTTGTAGTTGTTGTCGTATGTTTCTTGTTTTAGAGGCCAGTTATATTCTGTTGGTTTTTTGACCACTCCATCTATGTTGTCGATCCTAGTATTGAATTCTTGCCAATCAATATCTAAGTGTCCTATTTTGTCCATGTTTAGCTCCTATGTATTATATATTTTTATAAGTTCGTTTGCAAGTTTTTTATCACTTAATTTGTTTATCTCTCTTTTGTGTCTATCGCCAATACGATTGATTTTTGTTTTAAAACCTTTGTATTCTACTTCAGAATAGTCTACACCTTGATGTTTAGCAGTACTTACATCCTCAAAACCGTTCGGAATAAGTTCTTGTTGGCTATATATTTCTAAGTTATCTATATCTATAAACCAAGCAAACTTGCCTTGGCTTACTAAAGGATCAAAGCCTGTGCGACATTCAGGAAATATTTCAAAAAACTTTTCCATACAACGTGCATTTACTAACTATATCCCATCGATCAGCTACTAAAAAATTGCCTTTTTCCATTGGGTACTTTGC
>UEXM01003013.1_pt1 | contig 11242 bp, 2 predicted proteins | sample 1796661 | NCBI WGS metagenome assembly UEXM01 (sample SAMEA4772469, study PRJEB27181) | metagenome
AAGCCTTTAGTACTGTATAATATATTATAGAGTACTAAGAGCCTCAGAGAAAAGTTTTTTTACCAGAATCCCGAAGATTGACACTTTTCCCTAAAACCTGTATCTTCTGCCTGTGGCGAATAAGCGTTTCAAGAGGCTCCCGTCTGGCCGTATCCAATACCACGGCGAGACTTTTGCGGGCTTCAATAAGCCGAAGCGTGCGCCAAAAGGATCGAAAAAGAAATTTGTCGTTCTAGGTAAGGAGGGCGACAAAATCAAGAAAGTCGGCTACGGCCACCGAGATTACAGCGATTTTACAAAACACAAGAACCCTAAACGTCGAGCTAATTTCCGAGCTAGGCACAACTGCAAAACTGCAAAAGATAAAACAACCGCACGCTATTGGGCGTGTAAAAAACTTTGGTAATTATGCCTGAAAAAGATAACAACCCTGTTGATAACGACAAAGAGAAAAGAGCAAAAGCAAAAGCTGCGGCTGCGGCCTCAGCAGAAGCAGTAAGGAAAGAAGCAGCAATATCAGCAGAAGCAGACGCAAAAATAAACGCGGCTTTTGATGCCAATATTGAGGCTCAGAATGCTAGTGCTACAGAGCCTCCTGAGGTAACGCAAAAACGAATTGCAGACACACAGGCAGCAGAAAAACAAATAGTAGACACACAGGCAGCAGAAAAAGAAAAAGAAGCTGCCACATTAGCTAAGAGAAGGGGGGTCGCTTCCGGTTTACAATCTTTATCTAAATCTGGTGGCCTCACGTCTGACTTAATGGGGGAAGCGAGGACACGAGCTGCTGACGCAGGTGTGACTGATGAGCAGTTTGAAGCCTTCGTTAAAAATAAAGGTATAAAAGAATCTCTGTCTCCTGAAGAAGCTGCTCAGAATGTCATGTTCCAAAAAGAGTTTGGGTCTGGACTAGATGCTTTAGCTGCTATGCAAGACCCTAACTACGAAGTTGGTAGTGGGTCATCTCTTTTAAAACCCGCCCGTTCTATTGGGCCGAGAAGTGGCAAATTCCGTAGAGCTTCTCGTAGGTTACGGCGTCAGGGTTATGGTGCTGCTGCCCAGCAGATGGCGATGGCTGGGGAAATGGCTCGGATGGGGGAACCTTCAATTGACACACCCGCTGCTCGTGGCCAGAGAATGGCTCAAAGAATTATAGCTGGTCGAGAAGCCCAGAAACAAGATAAAATCACGGCAGGTTCTAGCAACATGTTTGGGGCGATGGGGGTGGAGGAGCCACAATCGAACGACTCTATCCAACAGCCAAAGAAGGCTGCAAAATATGAATCTCCTTTAGATAAAACACGAAACAAAAAACCATTCGGTGTTAATAGGAAGGAAGACCAACGGTCAAACCCCTACTTTCCTGAAATGATGAAAGTGTAATAAACTTTTTACGATTAAAATGGCCATCAATTATAACCAAGACATCGCACCACTTCGCCAGCAGTATTTTCCAATGCTATCTGGAGAAAGAGGTTTTGATGCTGCAATGAAGTACCGCCAAGAAGTAGTTATGCCAATGAGGCAGCAGACTATGAAACTGCAACAACAGGCGATGGCTATGCAACAGCAGGAAATGGCTTTTGAAAAGCAGCAGTTTGATTTAGGGAGGGCTAGAGAAAAAGCAAAGCTTGAATCTGAAGCATTTAAAATGGCCCCAATGATCCAAGAGAAAGTAAGTTCGTTGTTAGATGAAGCTACAGGAACTCCTGCTGAACGATTTGCTGAGTTGGGTAAGTTGTCAGTGTCGATTGCGCCTTACCTTACCGCAGGATCTCCGTTGAGCCAGATGATCAGTGCTACTGGTAACACCATTAAGTCTCAAGATGTTTTTGTTAAAGAAGAAGAGGCCAAGGCACTCCGCGCTAAACAAGAAGAAGAGCGTCAGGCGCAGCGTGATTTGACTCTTGTTCAAGGGTTTGCCGCTCTGGGTCAAACAGACAAAGCACAAGAAATAGCTGCTCGAATGGGTGGGGTTTCTGAATTTGAAGAGTTGGGGATGGCTACAGGAACACAAACTTACATGAGTGGAGTTCAAGAAGCCGCAAGTCGAGAGGCTGGAGCAAGGGCATCAGCTCGACAGAAAGACGTAGCTAGCTACCTTTCTAGACTTGATAAATATACTACAGGTCTGAGTGATTTGGAATTTGTAGAAACTTACGCTGTAACCGAAGGTGATGTGACAACAAAACCCCCAGAGACTGAGTTACAACCGGATAGTAAAGCTAAAGTAATTGGCACCCTTAAATTTTTAACTGGTTTGAGTGACGACCAACTCGAAAAAAGAATAGGTGAACAATCGGATATTAAACTTATTAATCTTGCAAAGTCTCTAATTGCAGCACGAGAATTTGAGCTTACTCCACAACCATCTTCTTCTTCTTCTTCTTCTTCATTGTGGAGTCCTAATCCACCACAGTAACTAAACATATACATATACCCTATCAGCTATGTCTGACCGTTCCATTTCACAACTAATGGAGGACTTACAGCCTCCAAAACGAGATAATTTTTTTACATGGTCCACCGGACCACAAGGCAAGGATATCCTTGACCCAGTTGAGAAGAGATTACAGTTCGCTAATTATATCCGCCAAACTGATATTGATGCTGGTAATGTATCTACTGAAAGTGAAGTTGAGGTCCAAAAGGGTCTTTACAAATCACTTGTTGAAGGGGGGTATCTTGAGCAGGGGGATACTGAAGGTTTCACAAATCTTATTCAACCTCCTGACGTATCCTTCAATACAAAACTTGATCTAGTTCAGAGTCAGGTCAGTTCCGATAATCCAGATTGGGAATCTGTGACAGAATATAAAACAGCACTATCTTTATATTCAGAAGACGACGAAAGAGTCACACAAATTAAACAACGATCTGAGGAAGCCTTAGATCGTATGTATGAGATCGCTAAACTAAAGATGCTGCGATCAAAGAATCTTCCATTTATTTCGACCGAAAACGAAGAGGGTCAGCGGATAATTGTAGCAGGTGATGCTGCTTTAGGGATGGATCTGGGCGAAGCATTGAAAGCTTCTAAAGCGGGTGGTGTTTCTCTTTCAGACGCATACCTTGCTAAGGATCAACTTGATGCTGTAGATGGAACCAACGTTCCTACGTTTAAGTTTAATCGATATAACGAAGCTAGGTCGATGGTTAAAGAACTAATCGGTCAGTCGTCACGCTTAGAATTACAAGTGGATGCTCACGCCAAGAACCGCGTGGAGAGCGAAGAAGGCGGTTTCTTGGACGGCGCGAAAGGGTTGGTGGATGACGCGGCAACTGCTATTAGTAGTATATTTTCTGACGAGACTCGTTGGAATGCGGATGCTATAGAGGAATTACAGAAGACTCGAAAAGAATCCGTGATCCGTTCTATGCAGGACAAGATCAATAACTTTAGTGATCTTCCTGAAGGCGAAGAATATTCTTATGACGAAGTTGAGGCAGCTTACGACCAAACTGTTTTAGAGAGGGGTCAGGAAAAAGGATTGTTTGAGTTCTACGAAGGCGAAGAGGCGGGTAAAAACTTAAGAATGACTGCAATGGGGGTTCCAGTTATACACCCTGCGGCCATTGTAAACGAAAATGCTTTCAATGACATGGTTGCCGCAAATCCTGAAGTCCCGAAAGGGATTTTAGAAAAAGTTAAAACAGAGCGTGCAAGAATTCTCACTGAAAGTTTTGATGACTATGCTGAACTCCTTAGCCGAAGTGCTGTGAGTGATGCGTGGAACGAAGCTAATACGCAGGGGGTTATAGCTGGAAAGAAAAAACACGAGATCTTAAATGATTTCCTTATAGACGAAGACAACTATAATGTTTTCAAAGAAAAAGCTAAAGGGATTGGTTGGTCTGTTCTTGATGGATTGGGGACATTACTAGCAGCAGTTCCTGCTGTAGTTGGTAGTGATATAGCTCGTGAATATTTAGCGGACTCAGCACAACGAACTTCTGATAGAAGAGAAGTCGCCAAATTATTCAACCAAGATTACGGCGTGAGGATGGATGTTGGGGAAGCTGTAGCTCCGCTTATAGCGGATTTAGCTGCCACAGGCTTTCTTACATTGGCAACAACACCCGCAGCAGGCGCGGGGGGTGCGCTTTACGTAGCAGCGAGGGCTGGTTCGGTTGCTGGTGTTAAATCTTTAACAAAAGGTCTTCTAGCTAATACTATTAAAACAGCTCCAAGAATAATTGGGCGAGGGTCACCAAAAACATTAGCTGAGGTTATTGAAACTTCCTTAAAAACAATTGACGGGAAGCTAACCACCGACGCACTCAAAGCATCTAATGGTGCAATAGCTCGAAAGCTAGGTATGCAGTCGGCTATATTCATACCCGCAGCTACTCGTTCAGGGGCGTCAACATACGGAACTATCACCAATCACTTAAGAGCAGAGACGGATTTATCAAAAGAAGAAATCCACGACAAAGCTTTGGGGGCTGGTTTAGTAAGTGGAATGGTGACTGGTATCATCACCACTGGTTTTAGTTTACTTGGTCGAGGTGGAATAGACGACGCCCTTTTGAGAGGGATGTCTTTTAAGGAGTTCAAGACAGTATTGAGTTCTCTTGATGACTTTGCAAAAGAGTATTCAGACAAAGCTGTTGGGCAGGTAATTTCAGGTGCTGTTAAAGAAGTGTTCAAAAAGGGTGGGAAACTTTCGCGATCTTATTCTCATGTGAAAAACTTCTCTGATGAATTTATGGAGGAGGGGTTGGATCAATTCGTGAACAGTTTTGTTGAAGACATCACGTTGGATAAAGACACACCATTACTCGAACGTATATCATCGGCAGCTTATGCCGGAATGATCGGAGGTATTTTAGGAGTAGGCGCACCTGCCGTCCAAAAAGTAGGGTCTCGTTATAGATTAAATGCAGCTTCAAAACAGCAACAGGCGAGGGATATTCAGACAGACGTTTTAAAACGCGCTAAAATAAAACTTGAAGAATCTGGTAGCCCAATCGCGGCTGAAGTATTCGCAGCTCAATATGCTATTGCAGCTAGGGTGCGAAAGGAAGCTCCTGCTCAAGAAGCCCCGACTCAAGAAGACGCCCCTCAAGGGGTTTTAGCGGGTAAAACTATTGAGCAGATAGCGCAGCTAGCAAAAGTTGCTGACACAGCAGAACCTAACTCAGTCCTCACTGAAGAACAGAAAGCTGCTTCAGACTTCATGAAAGGTCTTCTTGATCAAGATTTTCTTTCTGGGTTCCCTGACCTTTCTTCTTTTGAAGACGAAGTCAAGGGGGTTGACGTGAAGCTCCTTGAAGGGAAATCGTTACAGGATATATTTAAATTAGCTGAAGTCGCCGACGCTACCGACCCGAATGGGGTGATAACCGAAGAGCAAAAGGCTGCGTTAGATGTCAGAAACTCTCTCCTTAGTAAATTGGGGCAGACTTCTAAACCTGAAGAAACAGTTGAAGACGATACAACGGAAGAAGTCCAAGAAGAGGAAGAAGTTGAAGATACAGAAACCCAAGAAGAACTTAAGGAGATTAATGACAACCTTCAGGCTACTTCACAACAAGCTTTGCGAAGGAAGGTTAATTCAATTCTCTACAAGAATTCTCCTGACAAGCTTGAGTCATTCCCTAATGCGAAGACAAAAGAAGCTCGTAAACAAGCTAAAACTGCGACAGGTCCAATTAACCTTGAAACAGAAAAACCATCTAAAGTTACTGAAATAGAAACTGAAGAGGTGAGAGAGAATGTGTTCTTGGATGAACCAACTCTCGATACTTTTAAGACCGGAAAAGATTTCTCTCCAGAAGATAATGACGCTGCTCAAGCCGTCCTTGATCTTGCCGCAGCAGGATTTCCGTTACGTTTCAATTCGAATCGGACCTACGGAGTCCCCTTCAACACGAAGAAGTTAGCGGACAAATCTGAGTTTCTTGCAAAACTAATTTTCAGTAAGTATCCACTAATCACTACCAAACAAGCTACCGATAAGTTCACAAGCTTAAGGGCTGTAACACGGTTCGACCCTGCGTCAGGTAAGACTGTAAAGGGGAAAGTTAAAGGGCAGCTTGATAAGAACGGTAACGGAGTATTCAACAACGACCCTGTAGTCATGGCGGAGATGCTTGCACACGGCCTCCGTATTCCTGTTTCTGACGACATAAACATTTTTGATATTAACCCCTCGATCAAAGTTCAGGGTGGTTTTGTCGTAGATGTATTAAAACCGTCCGACACTGGTGTGGGGGTGGAGTCAGCCGTCGATCCTGTTTCCGCAATCAAGAATTTAGAAACTGATTTTACCCAAATCCAGAAGTTATCCCGAATCCCCTTCCAAGAAAGAACTAAGGATGAGCGGGTCATGCCTTACGGCACACGGGCCATTAATGAAATAGGGATTACTCAAGACGTATCAGATACCTCACTTACGTATGGGGAGATTCGTCAACAGTTAGACTCATTTATTAAGGGTGCTTACAATGACCCTAATATCGTAAAGCCATTACTTACTACCACCAGAGGGTTTGAGTCACTCGACTCTACGAATTTTGAGAAGGCTTTACTTGAAACTCACCTTGAGTATCGCCACCTGCTCCACATGTTTGAGTTAAGGGGTGAGGTCATGTCTCAGTTGAAGAAGCATGTAGATGTTGTCGGAGGTGTTGTTTCCGTTAAGAACACTAAAGCCAGCCGTAATGCTATTAAGAAGGCTCTCATGGCTCGTATGCAGAACGACTCGCTAGCTGAAGTAGCGCAAGCAGTTCAACCATTCGTCAAAGGGGCTAAGAAAACACACACGGAAACTATAGTTTCATTTGTCGAGAGTGAAGCTCTGAACAACGATAGCTTTAGCGCAGGTTCGATGCCTACGCTTGATACCGTCCTCAAAAAGAAGGTAAAAAGGTATGTCTCAATGGAGATAGTTCGGGGAAGCCAGCAAAGGCGTAATATAGAAGTCACTAACACGGACCTTGGAGTTGACCAAGTAGAGAATCCTCTTGATGATGTTTATGGTGAAGGCGATCAAGGTGTAGGGTTCGATGGGAGTATTGGTTCTATCGATTCATCGGAGAGCCTAAGCGACGAGGTTTTCTACAAGACTCTCAAAGACGCTACAGTTAATCTCATTAGTTCTATTGATGAATCACCACAACTCAGATCTTCTATAGAGGACTTATACACGAGGGCTTTACATCCTGAAGCAACCCAGCGTCAACTTAGTATCATCTCTAAGATGAAGACGGAAGATCTGATTGCTACGTTAGGGACTTATCTTGGAACAGGAAGCCATACTTCAAAACCAGAAGTATTGGAATTTGTTAAGCAACTGGAGGAAGCTTCAATTGATTCTGGTGCTGATCTCAAGAGTGCGCTCTACCTAAACTTCCTGACGTATCGTTATGAGGGTAACCCTGTTGAGAATCCTGAGATAATCCAAGAGGTTCAAAGACTGATGACTGATTCGATTGGTCGGCGAGTTACACGCGCTGACGCAACAAACTTCATCAAGGCAATGGACACGGCAGTCCGCCGCCGATTCTCCCGCTCACATGTAAGTGAAGACGTTAGGGCAGTGTTAGAAAGCCTTAATATCGCTGATGTTGAGCGTTTAGGGATCCAAGACGGGGACGCTGAGTCTGTAATTACCGCCCTTGAAAGGATAGCTAGCACAAGTGATAACAAGTCACATAAACTCGTTGCTGAACTACTGCTAGAAGATAAAGAATTTATACGGTCAGTCGATTTCACTCTGGGTAGCAGCGTGTATCCTGTAGCTGGTGAGTATAACCTTTTGAAAGACGGTAGCCACAACGTCTACATTAACACCAGAACTGGCAATGGTCTTGGTCTGGAGAACGTCCTTCTTGAGGAGTATGTTCACGCCTTCCTCTCAGACATTTCTAATAAACCTGAAGCAGACTTAAAACCAAATCAAAAGGCTGCACGTCAGCGACTCAAAGGTTTGTATGAGCTTTCTAAGAAAGAATACCAAAAGTCAGGCTACACATCTCCTGTTCTCGAAGACGCCTTTGAAAACTTTGATGAGTTCCTCGCGAAGTTCCTACTATCACCACATCTTCAAGCCCACATCAAAAGTATAAAAGCTCCTGAAGGGCAGCGTGGTTTCTTTAGCCGTATCATTGATTCGTTGATGTCTATGTTCCGTAAACTTACAGGGCGTGAGAAGACTCAATATACTGAGGCATTAGCGGATATCGTTACCCTTAGTAAAACGACAATTAGATCAACAGCGGTGCCTGCAACTCAAGCAGCGATGGAAGCTGCTGAAAGTGCCTCTAATGACGTTAAAGAAACAACTGATAATTTAGAATCGGAAAAGAGGTTACCTCAAGACAAACCAACTGTTAAGCAACTCGAAGAGCAGCCTGATACTGATCAACAGAAGCTCGACCAAAATATTGAGCAGGTTGTTGAAGAAGTTAAACAATCTGGTAAAATCGCCAACAAGGATCAGAGGAGAATGGAGACTTTAATGTTCCACCTCAAGTCACGCATGCCGTTAGGTCTTACCGTTAAACGGTATGAACCTGACTCAACTCAAAAAGACGACTCGCAAAAAAGAAGATCGCCTGCATGGGTTGAGGGGAATGTAGTTTACTTGAACCCTCCACAGTTGATGGCGGAAGTTGACGGGTTTGATTCAGTTGGTGCAAGGGTATATCTGGAAACTATTCTTAACCATGAACTAGCACACGTTGCATCATATAACGCTTTAACCGAAGCTGAGATTAATGAGTTCGTAGACTCATTAGATACAACTGAATTTGTCGCGATTGCGAATACTTATTATCGTAACGACGCAGATCGTGGGGCTTCTGTAGCTCTACTTCAGACAGAAATAAACGATGATACTGCTCCTGAAACACTTAGGGAGATAGCTAATGAGAAGTTGAGATTAACCGAAGAGAAGTTACGGATGCACCTTGAGAAGGTGACCAAAGGGACAACGACAGAAGAAGACTTAGATTTCTGGTCTAGTAACCCTAATATCTTCCGTATGCTAGCTCGCTATATTCGGGCGGCTTTCTCAAAAATGGTAGCAGTTCGTGAGATGCGAGGAGGGTCTAGTGCGTTAGATGCACTCTTACAAAAAGTCCACAACGAGTCTATCCTGTTGAACGTAGGGTTTAACCGGATGGCTAGCTCGGTTCCGTTTGACACGAACGACCCCGCTGCTTCAATACTAGAGTTTGCCCGTATCTCTAACGACGACCCTCTTGCGGAATCAGAGGTTGAGCAAGAAGCGGTAGACAGTGCTGTTCGTCTTTTTGCTTCTTCGATCTCACCGGACTTCCCTAACCGGATTATGAAGAAGGCCAAACTCAGAATGACTGATGCGTCTGAGTTTGTGGTCGATGATACCGCAAGCGAGTTTGAAGAAGTAGACACTGAAGGACGCCAGTTTGATAGCCAAACTAACATGGATCACGGCCTACTTCTAGATCTAGCTCAGAGCCTGAGCAACGACACTCGTGATGTCACACCTTCGATCTTTGAAGAAGACGAAACAGGTATCCATTACCTAGAAATTGAAGTTACAGATAAGGAAGGCAATCAGTTAGCTACACTTCAGTCGGAGCTTAGGTCTGATGGAGAAGTGTTTATTGAGTATATGGCTAACTTGTCGGGTAATTCTGGTAATAGTTTTTCATCTGACTTCCTTACAACATTAATTGCTTACAGTAATCAGATTGGAGCTAAGAAAGTTACGACCGAGGCTAGTGGAGATAACGGAAACATCCACAAAAAGCAAATGACCAACCTGTATAATCAATTCTTAAATGTATTGACTGAGACTGCGGAGGATGAAGATGTTGCCGTGCTGAGGTCAATGACTCTTCCTCAATCCAGAGGTATGGATGGATATTATTCGTGGCCGTCTCTAGGATTTAGTCCTGACAATGAAAGCAAAGTTGAATCAGCTCTTTTTGATTACCGTGACCGTGAGTTGATGGAAAAAGAAGTTGGGGCGTTCCGCAGAGAGATCGTGAGTAATCAAGAGGAAGCTTTAAATAAACTTCCTGTTGAGACTAAAGAATTAATCTTGAAGAAGATCGGCGAGATTGAAAGTAACAGAGTCAATTTAATTGTCCAAAGTGCTGAGGAAGTTAGTGAAGCAGGACGTACTTCTGAGGGTGGTGTTGATCTTTTCAAAGCTTTACACGAAGGTAACCCATCGCAGAATAAAAACGCGGCTACTGCGTGGAAATACTCAGGGTCTACTTTAAACATGACGTTCGATTTGTCGGACGGGAGTAAAAATATCCAGTCATATGCAAAAAGAACTCTGAGACCTATCTTACGTGGGAGGAAGGTAGAGGGATTAAAAGATCTCGTAAGTGAATTCAGAGAAGCACGAAACCAACCGGATGCTGATGTCGAAGCTCTCCGTGAGGTTTACAACAACCGCGCACAGAAAGAGGTAGGACTTAGCTTTAAACTATTCGCAGTTAGCGGCACAAGTATATCAACCACGAGTAATCTAGATTATTCTAACGTGATTAAACTGTTGGAAATCCCTATGACGGAATTCCAAGCTTACAAAGCTCCAAAAGGATGGTTGTCTAGAATATTTGCAGGGGATGTAGGTGCGCCCGTCAAAACTCTTGTTGAGCAGCGTGATGAATTTAAGAAGGCTACATTAACTGTCTTGAAAGGATTCCAAGATAAGTTCAACGAGGCTGCGAAGAGAGATAAGATCGACATAAGCAACCCCGCAGTTAGGCAAACGATCTCAGAAGCTCAAGGATATATCGACGGCGACTTAGTGGACCGCGACGTTTACGACAAAATAGAGTCTGACCACCAGAAACGGAAGGCGGCTATCGAAGCCGACGACACTCTCACTAAAGCTAAAAAGAAAGCAGATATCAAAGCTTCACGACAAGTCCGCGACAATGAAATCGGAAGAGCGGAAGATGCCGCAGTAAAAGATGTTGAGACTAAGCGGGATCTTGCTATCAAGAAATTGACAGCGATGTCACCAGACATGGCCGTGTTGATTACCACCATGCGGAAACAATTGATCCAGCCACTCCAAGAGAAGTTAAAAGGCACTGGATTATCCAAAGGTTTAAAAGCACGGATCGACCAGACAGGCGGCTTCTACATTACGCGAGCATATCGTATGTTCAATGACCCCACTTTCGCAAGGAAGGTCAGAGAAGATAAGAATTATTCAGGAGTCCGGTCAAAGGCAATGGCATATTTCGATACGTGCCTCAAAGATACCGCTTTTAAAGCGCATAA
>UEXM01000056.1_pt2 | contig 11239 bp, 6 predicted proteins | sample 1796661 | NCBI WGS metagenome assembly UEXM01 (sample SAMEA4772469, study PRJEB27181) | metagenome
GAACCTGCGGCACTGCTAAGATCCAGATTAATAAGATCGTATTCTGAATTAAGTATATCTGGAGTTGGTAAGAATTCTTGAGCAGGTCCCATCAAAACATTTGGTGACGATACAAAGAATACTGATCCGTAGACAAACAATCCACTACCGCAATTATTGATAACGTTGTTAGCGACAATACCTTTATTGGTCACTGACGTATCTAGGAAGTTTGTGTAGTTTTGAAATCTATTGCCTACAATCATAGTGTCTTGACCCGAGTCAGCAACAAGAGGAGAGAAGCTGTATCTATCTGTTGTCCCGCTGTTAATCACTTCACTCGTGTTCATCTTCATCTCAATTGGATTTGTTGCCCATATTCCACCGCCAACTGCGTTTGTTATACGAACTCTATCTAGAAGTAATGAAGAGCAGTTAATACCAAATTCAAGAAGATAGTTTGCTTCTTTTGTTGTGCTGTCTGGGAATAAAAATTGATTAGGTGCGTTACCTTCAATATCTACTCCTACGATAGATAGGGAAGTAGCTCCAGTAGCTTCTTTAGATTGAATAAACTTGCCGCTTTGCGCTCCAGCTTCTCCACCTGTCCAAGGGAGCTTATTAATCTTAGTGATGTAAGATGTTCCCACTAGACCAAAGTTGTTCGGCATTGAAATTTTTGCAGAGTTATATGTTTTTGCATTAAGAACAATACTCTTTTTACCCACAGCAGAGTTAGCGTTTATAGCACCTTGAATAAGCTGTGTGTCGTTGTGTGAAACCTGAATTAAACTGCCTGGATTAATAAACACAAAGTCGTCTAATACAACATCAAATGTTCCACCATTATCTACTATACCTGTGATCGTCTTATCTACCCATCCACGTAGAGGTGTAGCCGGAGATGTCAACGGAAAGTGTGTTATAGATGTATATGTATTAGTTACCGCATTCTTACCAGACCAAGACGTATAGTCAAATGCTTGATAGTCTATCCAGTATGCCTCATCCATTTCTCTTCTGCCTAGTACAGCAGTAAGCTTATAGTCTCCAGCATCTCCTATTCTTCTATACACTGCAACACCTTTATCAGAAGGAACGTTAGAGAATAATAACTTATTAAACACAGAGGCATTGAATGCGCCCGCTACAGTACTTGCTCCCGATGTAGGTGGTACACCACATTCTTTTGTTATGGCTGCCGATGCTGAAGATATTTCACCTGTGACAATATCAAACTCAGCTATCTTGTAGCTGTATTTTACAGTACCGCCGGTGCCAGATTTAGATGAACTATCAGTCGTTGCAAATCCAGTAACCGTTACTGAAAAGGTGGTTGCCATAGCATTAGAAGAGAACAGTGTCGATGCTCCGTAAAGTCTAAGAACTTGACCAACAGCATAGTTATCTTTTTTACTATAACTGCCTGAAGCAAATCTCATAGTCTTAGACTGATTCTGACCATCTGTCACTCGTATACCAGTGAATGTGGCCGCTTCTGAATCAAGACTATCTCTAACATCACCCTTATCGAATGTACTATTATAGATATTGAATTGTCCGCCAAAGTTCGCTACTACTGCTTCAGCTCCTCTAGCAGTAGTGTAATACTGGTTAGTACCTTCTGGTATATTTGTAGTTGATATTGTTGTCGAGTTACCAGTGTTGTTTGCGCCAGATCCACTCCAAACTATTGAGTTTCCAGAGTTTGCTTGTGATCCTTGATATCTCAGGTAACCAGTAGTGTTAGCTAAATCTTTTACATCAGTTGGAATACTAGGTGCGCCAGAGATATTTCCATAAGTTAAAAAATATGAAGCATCTCTATATGATCCGCCATGATATAACTGTGATGCTTTAAGAGAGTTACCTGCCCCACTATCATATCCATTTAATCCTGTGATGATGAGTGGTATATTAGGACCAGAAGAAGAGAATGTACTAGAATCAATAATAGAAGTTTTAAGATTGGCAAAAGTAATTTTCTTTGTCGCTGTTGCCGAAGTGTCGGACAGGGCAAAGAGATCGGCATTTGCTGGTGTCGTAATCGCACTTAATCCGCTAAATTTTATGGTCATCTTCTGTTGCCTTTAATGTTTTGTTATCTGTTCTTATTTATATTTATTACTAAACAGTGTTATTAGGTAGTTTCTATCTTTATATCAAATTCGGGGGTTGTCCAATCAAGACTGGCAGTCAAGTTTCTAGGACCATGATTCTCATGTCTGACCTGAGCGGTAAATTCAAGGTAATAAGTTCCCCTCTCTGTCAAATTATCTACAGATGATGTAGCAATCGTAGATGTGAGTCTAAGTCCCGGAGTAGGAAAAACACTATTATTGTTACTTCCTATACTGCCGCCCGCATTGTTTGTGGCTAATACTGCTCCGCCACTGGGACTAATAATTCTATATCCAGGATATCTTATGTCTAGTCTTTGACTAGATCTTGGACCTTGCCTTTCACCGGAAACTATTCCACCACCTTTAACAGATATTGGAACTGCATTAGCATTTGCAGTAACAGTTATCTTGGCATTGAATCCTATATCAAAGCTCACTCTTTTCAAGACAGCGTTGGGTTCAAATCCTTGTGGCCAAACTCCATTTGTTCCTATTCCGAATACTGGACCTTCTGTCCCACCCTCTTCAATGCCTTTTTCTCTCGACAAATTAGTTGTCGAAAATGCTGGTATAGTCACTGTTCTACTAATTGCTTGTGTACTACTGTATAAATTTCTAAAGCTGATGGGACCTGTTGTGGGTACCTGCTCATTAATTTCTTCGCCAACTGCCACCGGTCTTCTCATAATCTGATGATATTGATATTTGATTCCGTCTGGGGTAGTATGATCATGAATAACACCCATAGCAAGGGCATAAACAAAACCTTGATACTCTGGTCGAGTAAGAAGAACCTCACTAAAGTTAAGTCCTGTTAGATTTATTATTACGCCTGTGCCCCACTGAAATAACAACTCACCATTATTTGGCCATCCTGGCAATGACACATTTGCATACTTAACTCTAACGTAGAATGGATCTCCATTCAATGAAGGCGTAATTATCTGATCAGGTACAATACCTCCGCCTTCTCTTTCATTAATAATTATAGTTTCTGGATAAATATTAGGCACTCTTAAGACCTCTGTCACAAAAGGTCCTGGTTCTCCTGAAGGCGAATTCGATGGTACATAACCACCATCTCTATAGAACTCACTCATCTTATGGCCCGTGTTTTGGTCCGGGACAGCACCAGGATCTTTTATGGGATCTCCAAACTCAGAAGCGACTTCGCTGAGAGATAGTGATGGTGGTGGTGTATCTGGTCTGTTATCTGGATCAAAAGACTTTACAGGCATCTCTACTTGTCCTTCTTGAGTTCTTCGATTTCTGCCTTCAATTCCTTGATTGATTCAATTAACAGTCCTACGATGTTACCGTGACGAACTGCTTTGCTTTGTGTGCCATCTGGTGATTCTGTTTCGTAAACAACTTCAGGTAGAACTTCTTCTAACTCTTGTGCGATAACACCAGTCATAGGCGTATCATCGCCAATATAGTTAAATGTGTATCCAGAAATTTGCGATACTTTGTCTAAAGCGTTTTCGATCTTAACAATATTCTCTTTACGATTTCTATCGGATACAGTACCGAATGCTGTGATGTCGCCTTCTGTCACTAGCGCACCACTAGTTCCGTTAATAGACAGTTTTGAGTCTAGACCATTATTAATGGTCATGTTTTTGCCATCTAAGTTTATTATCATAGAGCCAACATCAGATACCGTTCCGTCAGCAAGGCTGATACTAAAAATGCGAGGTCCACCGCCAAAGCTGCCGTATCGTACCGCGGCATATCCATCTGTGTTATCATTGTGATCGCCGAAGTATATATATTCTCCGTTGCTGACTTGAACATCTCCAGTGAAGACTGCTCCTGCTAATGTAGCATAAGATGATAAAGTTGTACTTAAGTCTGAAATGTTAGCGGATGTGTGAGTGTGACTATTATTTGCTACGGCAGCTGTAATACTAATATCACCACTACCATCAAAATTAGCAGAACCCTCAACATCTCCTGCTATTGCAATAGCTCTAGCTGTAGCAAGAGTAGTTGCTGTTGCCGCATTACCACTTGTGTTTTGTGTAAGGGTAGTTGGTAGAATAGAGTTATCTATTTTTAGATTCTGTCCAGTTAACAATGCAGTTGCACTGTTAACACCAGTAGAATCTATTTTAAGATTTTTAGCGCCACTACCAGTTCCTGTCTGTATCAATAAATCTGTGTGATCTGCACTAGTAGTAAAGTTCCAAGTAAGAGCTCCAGAGTTATAGAATCCTAGAGCTACCTGACCAGATTTATTAATCTGTAGATCGCCATTTAATTTAAAATTAGCGTTGGTTGTTATTAGATTACCAGAACCGAGAGCATCTAAGGTATCAGTCTTAACGAAGCCACCTGCGGTGACATTGCCAGTCAATGCAATATTACCTGTGTTAGTTGAGGCTGTATCTCCTAGAGTTACAACAGTAGCTAGGCCTGTAATAATCGAATTCGTTCTATCTTTCCATATGCCGAAAGTATTGTCGTTTGTAATTTGTGATAATGCTATGCTCATTTCGATTTCTCTTTACATGTTTGTTGTAGCGATTCTACCGCACACTCTAGTTTATATATACGTTGCTCCATAGATTTAATTAGATTTGTCTGTGCTGATCTAGCCTTAGCTGAACGAAAAGCAGAAACGTCCGTGTTAATTAATCCTCCATCACGCCTTTCAAATGTTGTTGTATCTATCATGTCAATGCAATCGCTCTGTAATCATATAAGTGCGGGAAGAGATTTACTGCAGGAGTAACCGTTAAGTCACTTGCATTTAACTCTACACTAGTGGCATGTCTTAATACAAACTTCAATTGAAAAGTGCTATACTCATTAGTTGATCCTGATGGAGCTGAAGCCTCTGTAAGATTATATTCAAACTCTCTATAGTCTTTAGTGTTAGACGGATTAGAGTACATATCTGGATAAGCGTTAACTAGCTGTATCCAATCACTCTGCACATCAACGTTTGTAGGATAAACAAACCTAGAGTACACTTCAATAATAGTGCCTGCTGGTCTGAATGCACTCAAGAGTACTTTCAATCCTACTGCATCTAACTTCTCTGCTAGAACAACTTCTTTTGTGATCCAATTAGATGAAGTGGATGCTGTGTTGGTTATGTTATACTTATATGCATTCAGTATAGATAAGTCTGCATCTACTATAGGACTTGCTGTTTGGAATCCATTGTTAGTCATAGCAACTCTAATCTTAAAGTCTTGAACGTTAGGAGCTACTCCTGAATTAACAAGGTTACTCAAACTTCGTAAACTTCTCACTTGATTAGTAGTGTATACATTTCCATTAGATTCGATAGTCTTGTCTACAGATGATCCATTGTAAAGAGTCAAAGACGTAGAAGTCTTGATTGAGTTATTCGTGAACACTTGTGGTTGAAAGTATGATATTGCTTCGTCATCAACAGTCGTAACAGTTGCATATGCTCCAGTAGAGTATCCAGTGATTACATCAGTAGGTACAATATAATTAGTAGATGTTGCAGAACTCTTACGTAAGAAAACTCTCTGAGAATTTCTAGTGTTGTAATAAGAGATTCTACCAGCTACCGCAAAGAATGCTGTGGCTGAAGTAGTCGCTGTAGTATTATAAGGTGTTCTTAAGGTTAAGTTAGCACCACTATTAGTAGCTCCTACAATCTCTGACAAAAACTTGTTTGTCCCATCTTCAAGTAATACAAAGTCTCCTATAGCAAAAGCACTGCCGCCTGTGATTGTCAAAGCTCTACCAGTTACTCCAGCAGAATATTGTCTTGACGTTCCACTCATGTCCGTAGTCTTTTTAACGTATGCCAATTCATCATTTCTGAATGACAGTGTTGTTCCACTCACTGTTAAAAATTCCATATCGTTAGGTTCTAGGTCTACATAGCCTGCCGCTGATTGGAACTGATATCTCTTTAGAGTGAATTTGATATCTTCGTCTTGATAAGATTTCCATGCACTGTCATTAGTAGACGTGAATAGTACTCCATCTCCCCAATCGTTAGTGATTGCAGAACCAGATGCTAAGTCATTTGCGCCAACTTTAGAAGTGTATATTAAATAGTCCGGAGAATTCTGATCTGGAATAACAACGAAGCAATATTCTTTTTCTACTTGAAGCTTGACAGGGTTTTTAAACGTAACAGTAGTTGCCGCAGTTCCGTCATTTGAAACTCTAACTTGACTAGAACGAAGATGTTTTCTACCAAAAGGCAGAAGTGTGCTAGAAGGATATCCATTAACAACTTCTCTGATGTCAACTGTAATGCCCGTGGTTGTAGATTTACTATTGAAGTATAAGTCTAAGTCGCTAATAAAAGCAACTGATGCTCCAGATGTTTGTGACGCACGTACAACAAAAGTTTGTGCGATAGGATCAGAATTTATAGTCCTCTGAATACTACGTCTCGTGATACTTGTAGCTGTATCAAAATCAACTGTACGAGTAGTAGTGCTTAATTCAGATTTACCTATAGAGAAGTTATATGCTCTATAGACTGCTTTACTATACGATGTCTTAGCTGAAGAGATGCTAGTATATTGACTAACATCTGCAATCTCTAATGTGTTTTCTCCGACAAAGAAAGTACCTGCAGGAATAACAAAGACTGCTGATAGTGTGCCTTCAGAGTCAGTACGTATTGCTGTACCAAGAGTTCCTGCAATCTCAACATCAGATACATTGTACTCTGTACCTCCACCAGAAACCGCAGTAGAAATAACTCCACCTGGATACACGTGTGCATTCACATCTGTTTCTTCGAAATAAAAGTAATGTCTAGTATTAGGTCTTAAGCCTGAAACAAGAATTTTGACTTCTCTAGACTGAACATAAGGCTTCATTGAGATGTCTGTGACAAAGTTGCCAACACTCTCAGTAAACCTTTGGGTATCAGAAGTTAAAGAAGTTGAAGCAGTAGTTGTTGTTGTAGTTAATACATCTCCTGAGATACTATTAACAGAACTAGAGCTTTCTCTAGTAAGAGGAATAAGTTCTTGAAGATTGTCAATAAGGTCTAACATAGGTCCAGCAACATCGATCTCTATATTGATTGCTGGGTTTTGTATGACATCATATCCCGCATCAAACGGAGGCTCGATGGCAGCCTTACCCTCAAAGCTCCAATAGTTAGATACACAGTTTCTAAAGTTAGTTGCGAATGGCTGTGTAATCATACTCACTCTTGTGCCCGTGTCTGCTAGAGTCACAATATCTTGAAAAGTGTTTGCTCCGCTAGATGTAGATACCTTTAGATCAACAGGGAACTGTATCACTGAAGGAGAAGCAATTGTTCTGGTCTTATCTACTGCTGCCTTAAATTCTGGATCTTTTAACTCAGCAATTTCCACTCCCTTAAAGGCATCAACTAAGATACCATTCTTAAATCTATTATTGCCGCTACCGTCATCTATATAAAAGTCTCTAGCTTGAGTTTCCAATAAGCTCAATGATACAAGGTCTGTAAGTCTATCAATCTTATCTTCAATACCAGCAATCTCTTTCATTGTATAATTTTTAGTAGATACATCTGAAAGTTTAATTTTGTTATTGCCAGATACTGTAGTAATATTTCCTGGTACAAAAATATTGTTTATAGAATATAATCCTTGAAGTTCTGGAATACTGGGGTTCTCAGCTTCGCCACCTTCATATAACGCAATATCTCCAAACTCATCAATAACTACGCTATCGATTCTAGACATAAAGTATGCATGGTTTGATGTTATCGAGCTTTCATTAGAAGGAGAAATTCCTAAAACTACTGTTGGAGAAACTATTGAAACTGAGGGCGCACCTGAGATGCCGATAGAATATGAAACAGCAGGAGTAATGTATGGTCTGAAGTCAAAGCTATTAACTAAGTCATACGTAATTCCATTTTTGCCTGTAAAGTTTTGAATAAGATTTCTACTAGCCAGTCCACTATAGCTTGAAGCTGTGATATATCCGCTGCCCAAATTAGAGGTTCTCTTAAGTACCTTAACTTTAATTCTAAGATTAGCATTAGATACAGTTGCTCCTGCTTTGGCAGTGATGTGAGATATTCCGTAATAATTATCGTTTTGATTATTGACAAGTCTAAAGTTTCCTGTTACATCAGCACCGTTACCGTTATCATCTATAACCTCTAATAGCTTAATAGCATTTGGTAGACCTATAGATGCCATACCATTAGCGTAAACTGATTTAACATAAACGTCTAGTTCTTGTAAGTCATCTTGGCTTGTACCAGAAATTATTGCATCGTAATAAATAAATTGAGCACCAGTGGCAGCCAAAACGACATCTACTTCACCACTCCCATCATTGACGGCTGTGGCAGAGGTCAATTGTATGACAGTGTTATCTGACTTAACACCAAATATCGAACTATTAGCTAAAGGTTGATGTGTGTTTGTTTTAGCTAAAGTGTGAGTTTGGCCACTAGATACAGAAAGTCTGATTCTTTGTGTATACTTAACACCAGTTACTGCACTGAGTCCAGATTTACCTGCATCAAATATTTTACCACCGCTGTTTGCACCGAATAGCTCGCCTGTAGCAGTTAACTGAGTATTACCAATATGCGTAGGAAGAACTTTATCTTTATTTGGAAGTCTAACGATTGCATACACAAATATTTTACCAGGAGTGATGTTACACACTGAACACGATCCGATAATAGTAGAATTATTTTTCAGATTATACCTTTTACCATCTAATTCAAAATAATCTAGTGCTACACCAGTCGTGTGGTTGTATGTGTAATACTGTCCATAGGTAACGCCAGTGTGTTGATTTGTCTTTGACTGTGTGAGCGTTGTAGGATTAATTAGAAGTTTTCTAGATGAAATGTTTTGAATCTCGCTACCATAAACATATGCTTTACCAGGAGAAACAACGGCATATGCATCACTGCCTACAGTCTCTAAAGATACATTCAATCCTCTAGTAATGTAGTTTCCAGATTCATCGTATGTTCTACGTGCCATCTCTTCAGAGATAGAATTGAATTCAGTCTTATCACGAATACGTACAGGTTTACCATCTACGTATCGAATGAGAGCAAAGAACTCTTCTGGTTCAGTTGCGCTATTATGAGTTATAAGAGTTGGTACTAATTTTAATCTGTCTGCACCAGGAGCATTTTCGTTGTTGAAGCCTGCGGCATTGTCTAGTAGACTTGAGTCTAAACCAGATGAGATAATATTTTCTCCGATTGTGAAACCGACAGATACATTACCAGGAATAGTAGAGTACTTAGATACGATAATAAACTGAGGCTGAACAAAGATGAAGTGTCCCTTCTGATAGAGAATACCTTCTTCACATGTTACACCGAACGATCTACCTGCATGGGCATTTACAGAAGCGACAGTAACGGTTTTAACAGTTGTGCCTACAGCACCATAAGCGGCCGCAGATTGAGCGTCCTCTACCTTATAGACTTTAACAGTTAGAACTTCACCTTGCAGAAATTCTTTAACCTCAGTCGTAGCAGATTGTGTTCCATCATATCCAATATAATTGAGATAAAAAGTTTTAAGGTTGGGGTCTTGGGTTTGAAAACCATTCTCACCTTTAACGATCTCAGCAACAAGCTTAGACTGTGCGCCTGTGACAGTGTAAGAAACTTTAGAAGTCTCACTGAAGATGCTAGGATCTGTAAAGTCTGCTTGGTCGTTTAGCTTAACATAGAAGATGTCTGGTCTAGCAGTAAGGTTAATACCACTGACAACAGTACCCTCTTTATAGATGTTTGAGCCAAAGCGTTCAACCTGCTTTTGGAGAATTGTTTGTAATTGTGTTAATTCACGTGCTTGAACTGCCTTAGCTGGTTTAAACAGAATACGGTTAAACTGTTTTGTCTCAGCAAAGTCATCATAGTACGGATCAACGTTTAAGTCTGTGTTAATGCCCATGTATTATACTCTTTTCCTTAAAAGTCGAAAATAAACTTTATTTTTTCTTTACGATCTTGTCGCCGCTGAATAGGATCAAAATCTACGAAGTGTAGAATTTCTCCAGTGTATGGAGAATAATTCCCATAAACAACATCATTACTAGCATTATTTATAGAAATTGGTGACGATGCTGTGACGGAAGTTGGGTTAGCTCTTACGAATACATTTCCTGTCTGATAAATGTTCTGGAAGTTACCAGAAACATCAACAAGATATATCTTCGTATTACTGCTACCGTCATAAACTGCACTGTGTATTCTGCTTACAACTGTCTCGCTCTCTGTGCCATTACCACCTGATAGTGAAACCTCTTGGGTCACATAGTGACCAACAATAGCTAAAGAAGTCTTATCTCCTGATACAGTGATAACGGCTCTATTGTCAAACTGTGTTGGTTTGGTACCATCTACAAATATAGGATTCTTTAAAAGTGCTACCTTAGTATAGAAGTTTGAATCCGGTATAGGTAAATCTTCACCACTGAAGTTCGTAATAACAGCTAATCTACTCATCGACATTTCGTTAACAGGATTAGATCCATGTCCTCCGGTAGGTGATACTACTGCTCTCAGTGCTGTTGGAGTTAAAGAAGCAAATCCAGCAGCCGCTGATACACCAGGAGGTAACTTGAGTTCTGCTGTTGCAAACTTATACTTACTTCCTTTATCTATAAAAGAAACCTTGACAAGTGTCCCAAATCTATCAATCACTCCATAAGCGATACAAGGAGTGCCTGTAGAAACGCTTCGACTCACTTCAATTTTTGGTACAAGCATATAAGTTCTTGCGCCATCTGTGAATGATGTTTTCGTGTGTGTTGTGTTTATAGTCACATCGATAATATCGCCTGTTGCACTTGACACAGTAGATGTTATAATGTCATATACCTCTCCGTCATTTCTCCATAGATATAGATTTGTATAAGCATTAGATGCTGTATCTAAGAACGCACCTGATTTAGGTGAAATTTTTATTCTTATATTCTTTGCAATGGGATCAGTAAGAGTATCGCCAGTCACAGCGTCAAGTGTTACCGTAGAAGATGTCAATGTACCTGTAGGATCAGTATCAGTAACAAGACCTGGACCAAACACGCATTTAGAAAATAAACTATTCGGTGTATTTGTTATCAGTACTTGTGATATAGATTCCTTTGCCGCTGACTTTACTAGAGAATCTCCGTAAGCAGGATAAGGTAATGGTAAA
>UEXM01003014.1_pt1 | contig 11234 bp, 17 predicted proteins | sample 1796661 | NCBI WGS metagenome assembly UEXM01 (sample SAMEA4772469, study PRJEB27181) | metagenome
AATAGTAGTGATTCTGATTTGGGAGAAATATTTAAGTGAAAATAGCAATACTCAACGATACACATGCAGGCATTCGAAACGCATCTGATATCTTTACTGATAATGCTAACGTATTTTATAGTGAGTTCTTTTCCTATTTGCAAGACAACGATATTAAGAAAATCATTCATCTCGGTGATGTATTCGACAATCGTAAATTCATTAACTATAAATCTTTGCATAGTTTTAGAAAGAACTTCTTAAGTAAGCTTCGGGAATACAATATTCATATGGATGTTATTCCAGGCAATCATGACGTGTTCTATAAGAATACAAATGAGCTTAATGCGTTAAAAGAGTTACTTGGCCATTATATGAACGAAGTAACTATTCATATGGAACCAACTGTACTGAATCTTGATGGATTTAAGTTTGCTATGTTACCATGGATTACTCAAGAAAACTATGGTAGATCTATGGAGTTTATCAAGATATGTAAAGCAGATTGGCTTGGTGGCCATCTTGAACTAAAAGGCTTTGATGTAATGCGAGGCGTGCCACATCACGGCGGTCTTGATCATGGCATCTTCAATCGATTTGAAAAGGTATTGTCTGGTCACTTTCATGTGAGCTCACATCGCGATAACATTCAATATCTTGGTACACAGCTAGAGTTCTTTTGGTCAGATGCACATGACGAAAAAGGCTTTCATATACTTGATACTAAAACTCGTGATCTTGAAAAGATTGTAAATAAGCATACTCTATTTGAGCATATCATATATGATGATTCAAAGGTTGATTATACATTGTTTGATACGTCACATCTATGTAACAAATTCGTTAAAATAACTGTAATAAACAAGAAAGACCTATTTACATTTGATCGATTTGTTGATAAAATACAGAATGAAAGCATACACGATTTAAAGATAGCCGAAAACTTTAGTGAGTTTGCCGGTGATAATGTAGAAGACGAATCCGTATCAATTGAAGATACTGGTGAGCTTCTCGACAATTATGTTGATGCTGTTGAAACTGAATTAGATAAAGACAAATTGAAAGTTGATATGCGTAATCTATTAGCAGAAGCACAAGCACTCGAGGTAGCATGATATATTTTAAGAAGCTACGATGGAAGAACTTTATGTCTACGGGCAATGAGTTTACCGAAATCAATCTCCAGTCACATAAGTCTACATTGATTGTAGGACAGAACGGCGCAGGTAAATCTACATTACTTGATGCAATGTCATTTGCATTGTTTAATAAACCTCACCGCAATATTAGTAAACCACAGCTTGTTAATTCAATCAATGGCAAAGAGTGTATTGTTGAGATTGAGTTTACTATAGGTAAATCTGACTTTCGTGTAAAGCGTGGTATCAAACCAGCCATCTTTGAAATCTGGCGCGGTGATGTAATGATTAACCAGGATTCACATGCAAAAGAGTATCAGAAGATCCTGGAACAAAATATCATAAAGCTAAATCATAAAAGCTTTCATCAGATTGTAGTATTAGGTAGTTCTTCATTCATACCGTTTATGCAGTTAAATGCACAGCATCGACGAGATGTTATTGAAGATTTGCTTGACATTAATGTATTCTCTAAAATGAATACTCTTGTAAAAGAAAAGAATGCTGTACTCAAAGAAAAGCTAAAAGATATCTCACATCAACTTGAGCTAAAGAAGAATCAGATTGATTCACAGCGTAAGTATATTCGTGATATCAATGCAATCAATGAAGAAGAGATTGATGCAAAACAGATTCAAATTATTGCGACTAGGGAAGAGATTGATGCATTAATTGCTGAGAATGTAGAGTCAGCTGAATATATTGAAAAAGAAAGCGATAAGGTTGATGCAGCTTTAAGTGAAGCAAACAACCGTAAGCAAAGCCTATTGCAATATAAAGCAGAGTTTAATACGTCAATTAAAGCAGTTGTTAAAGATGCCAAATTCTATGAAGACAATAGTGAATGTCCAACGTGTGAGCAAACAATTGGTGATGAGTTGCGACAGTCTAAACTTGCAGATGCTAAATCACGTGCCGCTGAACTTACAAATGGTATTCAAAAAGTAGAGCAAGAAGGAAGTAAAGTTTCTGCTACAATTGAAAAGTTTACTACAGCTGCAGGTGTTATTCGTGATCGGCAGCAATCAATCAATAACAATAGTATTGCAGTTCAAAGATTACAGACTTCAATCGAATCATTCAATTCTGATATCACACGATTGACTGGTCGCACCGGCGATCTATCAAAAGCAAATGAAGAGATGGCAGCTATGACTGCATCAAAAGATGCTTATATGGAAGATCGTTTGAGACTTAACGAAGTCTTTTCTTACAATACAGTAATGGCTGAAATGCTAAAAGATACCGGTATCAAAACAAAAGTAATCAAACAGTATGTACCGATTATCAATAACCTGGTCAATAAGTATCTGCAAATCCTTGACTTCTTTGTACATTTCAATTTAGACGAAAGCTTTATTGAAACAATTAAGTCACGGCATCGTGATTCGTTTACATATGATTCATTCTCTGAAGGTGAAAAGCAACGTATTGATTTGGCTCTTCTCTTTACATGGCGACAGATAGCCAAGATGAAAAATAGTGTAGCCACTAATCTTTTAGTGCTTGATGAAACGTTTGACTCATCACTTGATCATGATGGTGTTGAGAATCTTATGAAGATCCTATATTCACTTGATGATGATACGAATGTATTTGTTATTAGTCATAAAGGTGAAATACTTGATAACAAATTTGACACCAAGCTTGAGTTCTTCAAAGAGAAAAACTTTAGCAAAATATCAGATAAGGGTGTACAAGCCGCGTAATATATGATATAATAATAGTAATTATGAAAAGGATTGAATATGAAGCTAACTGATATGACTGTAGAAGTCTTAAAGAACTATTCTACCATTAACTCTAACATTGTATTTACTGAAGGTAATACTATTTCAACGATTGCTGAATCGCGTAATATATTAGCGACTAGCACTGTTGATATGACATTTGCTACAAAGTTTGGCGTATATGATCTCAATGAGTTTCTAGGCGTTATTGATCTTGTAGATGAACCACAAATCAAAGTTGAGGAAACACATGCAGTGATTTCTGATTCAACTGGTCGATCGAAGATTAAATATTTCTTTACAGACCCTGCAATGGTTACAACTCCAACAGAGAGTATGCTTGAAAAAGCACAAGGCATGAATAATTTTGTGGTTCATTTTACTATGGACCGAGATACAATGGCCAAGATTAAACGTGCATCATCTGCACTCAAACATAAGGAGTTATCTATTACTGCATCCGACGGTGCAATCACACTAACTGTACTTGATAAAGAAAATACCACTTCAAATACATTTAGCATTGATGTACCAGGAACATATGAAAGTGAAGATTTTAACTTCATATATAGCATTGAAAACCTAAAAGTCCTACCAGGTGATTATGAAGTAGGCATCTCAACCAAGCAAATGTCCAAATGGACAAACACCGATAAGAATATGACTTATTGGCTTGCACTCGATAAAACAACAACTTACGGAGCTTAAATAATGGCAAAACAACAAGTCGTACCTCAGCCAACACCTGACGTACCCCCATCACAAGATGCGCAAATTGCAGACATCGGAAACCGAATTGCACGTAGTGCTATCGCTGTAATTGATACAATTGTTCAACGTGGGGGCTTCCGTGGTGAAGAGCTCACAACAATTGGTCAGCTTCGCGATCAATGTGTTCAGCTAACAGCAATGGTTGAACAGGCGCAGCTAGACGGAAATTAAAGGTTTACATTCTGCTCCATATATTATATAATGAATTAAATTGACATCGGAGTAAATATGTCCAAAGACTTTCTATGGGTTGAAAAGTATCGCCCACAAACAATCGCTGAAACTATCTTACCAGTCTCCCTCAAAGATACGTTTCAGCAAATGGTCAGCAGTGGTGAAGTACAAAATATGTTACTCACTGGAACTGCTGGCCTCGGTAAAACCACAGTAGCTAAGGCTTTATGCAAAGAGCTAGATCTTGACTATATCGTTATCAATGGATCCGAAGAAGGTAATATTGATACGCTTCGTGGCAAGATTAAACAATTCGCATCAACTGTCTCCTTTTCTGGCGGATATAAAGTTGTAATCTTAGACGAAGCAGACTACCTTAATGCACAGTCAACACAGCCTGCGCTACGTGGTTTTATCGAACAATTTTCAGATAACTGTCGTTTCATTCTTACATGTAACTTCAAGAATCGTATTATTGAACCACTACACTCACGTTGCAGTGTATATGAGTTTAATGCTACTAAAACTGAAATTGCAGGCTTAGCTGGATCTTTCTTTGATCGCCTCACTACTATCCTTGTTGATGAAGGAGTAACGTACGAAAGAAAAGCAGTTGCGGATCTTATTATAAAACATGCGCCAGATTGGCGTCGTGTATTAAATGAAGGACAGCGCCAATCAACATCTGGCACACTTGTGGCAAGCAATTCAAGTAGCAATGCTACACAACAATTTGATAACCTTTACGCATCTTTAAAAGCAAAAGACTTTAAAACAATGCGTTCTTGGATTGTGAATAATCTTGATCTTGATACGTCAGCTATTATTCGTGGTGTCTACGATACCATGACAACTAAAGTTGCACCTGCATCAATTCCACAGCTAGTTCTTATACTTGCCGATTATCAATACAAAGCTGCATTTGTTGCAGACCATGAATTAAACCTCGTTGCTTGCATGACTGAAGTAATGTCGGAGGTAAAATTCGCATGAAATATTTAATACTCATTGTTGGTCTATGGCTATTGCTTTATCAGGATGCAATACTATTTTATCATTTGCATTCCTTTATTTTAGGATTTATAGAATGAATACAATTTATGATTTTGAAACTATGTCACAGGATCCGCATACGGGTGCTGTCTTATCCTTTGCTATGTTGAATTGGGATCCAAAGAAATTATACACTTACAGTGAATTAGTTGATAGTGCTGCATACATTAAGTTTGATGTAAAAGAACAGGTTGAAAAATACAATCGCATTATTACAAAAGAAACTGTTGAGTGGTGGTCTAAGCAAAACAAAGAAGCACAGAAAGTTATTGCTCCTTCGAAAGAAGATAGGTCTATTGAAGACTTGTATCAATTTTATTGGGATAACAAACCAGATTATGATGGCGGTGTAATTTATACTCGTCGTAACACTTTTGATCCTGTGTTTATGACGTCACTATGTCACGCCACTGGACATGCAGATGAACCGTATAAATGGTGGGATATTCGTGATACAATAAGTATGATTGACGGATTAGCATATGGTGCTGACATTAAAAACAATTTCATTCCAGAAGGTCTTGAAGAACACTTTGTACTGCACGATCCTCGTCATGATATTGCAATGGATGTAATGCGTATGCAAACTTTAATAGGGGCATTGAATGCTTAATCTTTATACAAAGCCAAAATGCTTTTACTGTAAGCAGCTCAAGAAGCAACTGAAGTTATGGGGCTATGCTTATAACGAAGTAAACCTTGATACAGATCCACGTTGTGATGAGCATATGATGAAGAATGGTCATACAACTTTTCCTCAGTTATATTGGAGTAATACAGATGTACAATGTGGTCATTCTACTGAGCTAACAAAAGAACTGCTCGATGAAAGACTTGCCGCATGTCAATAAGTCCATTTGATTATCTTACATCAATTAATACCAGTAAACGCGATATCATGATAGACGATATAACAGAGAATGCTTATAGTGCATTTATGGTTAATCGTGGATTGAGTTACTTTGCTGATACTGCATTAATTGCAAATGAAATGAACCGTTACCACCACCTTGATAAAAAGCTACAATATCAATTTCTTATAAATATAATCAGAAAGCGGAAACGCTTCTCGAAATGGAATAAACCTGAATTGGTTAAAGATGTTGATGTCGTCAAGGAATATTATGGCTATAGTAATGAGAAAGCTCGCCAAGTCCTGTCACTTTTATCATCCGACCAAATGAATAATTTGAGAGAAAAGGTATTTAAAGGTGGTAGAAGAAAACAATAATGTTCACTGGACACCCGCAGACATGCTTGAAGTTATCCTGGACGAGCCGGATGATTTTCTAAAAGTCAGAGAGACACTTACACGAATTGGCGTGGCTTCACGCAAAGAGAAGAAGCTATTTCAATCGTGTCATATTTTACATAAACAAGGCCGATATTTTATAGTACACTTCAAGGAGTTGTTTCTCCTTGATGGTAAGAAATCTAATCTTGAGTTAAATGACATTCAACGTAGAAATACGATTACAACTTTACTGAGTGACTGGGGCTTAATTAAGCTTGCAGTAGCATCTCAGCTAGATTGTGCGCCATTACGACAGATTAAGATAATCCCATTCAAAGAGAAAAATGAATGGGAATTGTGTCCTAAATATAATATAGGAAACAAATAGAGTATATATAGTAGCGTAGATGCGGATCCTCCGGTCTACATAATTTCTTGCTTAGTCAAAAGGAGAAAACAATGACAGGCTTACACACACTATTTCCCCGTTCATCTTTTGTGGGATTCGACCATTTATTCAAAGAGCTGGAATTTACAGCTACTCATGCAAATGATCACTATCCCCCGCATAATATTATCAAAGCTGGTGATACTGAATATTTGATTGAACTTGCAATTGCTGGGTTTTCAAAAGATGAGATTAGCGTAGAGGTCAAAGACCGAACACTAACCGTAACAGGCGAACATAAATCTAAAGGCAGAGAGTTTATTCATCGTGGTATTAGCACGAAGAAATTTAGACGCACCTTTAGGCTGTCTGAACATGTAAATGTTAACGGAGCCGATATTCAAGATGGGATTCTTGCAATTGAGTTGGAATATCTCATCCCAGAAAATCAGCGTCCTCGTAAAATCAATATTGGTAACGAGGAAAAAAACCATGACACACGTCAACAACTTAATGAAAAGGCTAGTTAGCACACTAAAAAGAATTGGAAAAAGCTTTCAAGAAAACAGACAGCGTTCTGCTAATTGGGAAGTTGCACGCATGCTACAACAAACTGAATATCGGAATGAATCAGTGTCTGTAGTATTTACTGCACTTAACAATCACAATTTAGGCAGTCTAAGAGGATACCCTCTCAAATGATAAAGCGTATTAAAAAATTCTTTGCTGACTATTTCGCTTTTCCACGACTTCATAACAATGTTACATATGATCGCTATCACGGTGATTACTTATCTGGATCGGTAGATATGTGTGACCTTGAACGTCGTTTAGAAAAGCTACGACACACCCCGCATCAAGCGTGGTAAACAATCAGGGTAGACTGTAGCGGTCTACCCGTTTTACTAAGGAGTAAAAAATTGGCTAAATGGGCAGATCAACCCTGGGAAAAAAAGGAAGTGAAAATGGAAAAACAATTGGTTAAAGCATGTCGCATGCATGCTGAAGGTGAACTTGAACGAGCAAAAACTAATATCATGGTGTACATGAATCAAGCTGTTGGCATTGGTGAGCACAGTGATATTGTTGAAGCAATTCAAAACGAACTTGATACTATGGCAGCTGCAACTGACCGCTTGGATATGTTGAATACACACTTTTCATCATGAAACCAAATCCTGTATTTGAGTTAAATGTATTAGATATTAGAATGATTGAAGATGCATTACTTTATAAGCAGGCCAATAGTCTTGAAGATTCCGATAGATTAGAAATTGCTCGACTACTTGGAAAACTTCATAACCAAAAAGCTTGGTACAGACCGAAGGACGAAGCCTACGTTAGTGGTTGAATAAATAACTCTATATGACTATGGAGATTATTATTATGTCTGAATTCGATTACATTCTTCGGGCAGTTGCAGAATATCAAGTTACTCGCAATGTGCCTGAAGATTCTTTTTGGAATATTATTCGACACGTCGAAGACGGCGATGAATTCCTTACAGCCATGCAAGCTCAGTCACACCTTATGGAGCTTGTTGAAAACTATAATATAATGAAAGAACGATATGAGCAGAGCGACTGAATACCTAAAAAACTTAGGGCCAATGGAAGACTTCATTGAGCATATGGAAGGTGACCCCAACTCAACTTATTATAATGTTCTACCTGATATGAAATATGATGCAGATGAACTATTAGCTGAACTTGGTTCTATTGTAGATTTAGCTGATGGCAGCTGGGGCAAAGATCAATTACATATATCAAATGTTCCAGGACATGAAGATGATTTAGCTTATTCGTACGGCAGTCTTGTAGTAGATCATGTTAACTCAAAACCAAATGATGTGATTTTTTATGATGAACCAATAGAAGAATCAGCCTTTTCATCTGTTAGCACTATATTTAAAGACACAACGTTTGAAAAGATTCATTCTGAATTAACAGCAAAATATAAGATTGGACGTTTTCGTGTTATGACTTCCCGACCAACCGGTTGTTTATCTTGGCACAATGATGCAAATAATCGAATACACTTTCCTATAAAAACACAACGTGGCTGTTTTATGATTGTTAATAATGAACCTCGGCATTTAAAGAAAGGTGTTGGTTACTTTGTAAATACAAGGTCGCATCACACAGCAGTCAATGCATCACGAGAAACTCGTATTCATTTGGTTGCAAATGTACTTTCCTAAACATATAAAGAAGTGCGGATTGTTTCTTTCAGGCGGAATTGATTCTGCTCTGATTCTATATCATCTATCAAAGCTACCGGTTGAAGTTTATCCTATACACGGCTATGATATCAATCTTCCTGAAATGGACACGCTTACAGTTGCTCAGGATGTAAGGAACTGGATACTCGTAAACGGCATTATGAAGAAAGATCTTCAAGCTAAGATACATGATATCACTATTCATCCTATGGATTTTGATGGTGTTAAATCAAAATACCATTTTATGAGACCAGCTCGCAAGTATCTCGAACAAAGATTTGCTGTAACTCATTGGGTGTTTGGCACAAGCCAAGGAATGCCAGGTGACGAAAGACCTGGAAACTCAATGAAAGGAAAAGAGTTACAAAACTTGCCGGACAATTATGATGATATTATTGTTCCATGGGCTTACAAAAACAAACAGGACATTGCAAAAGAGTATGCTGAATTCAATTTAAATGAATTAGCTAATATTACAAACAGTTGTACAATGAGCTTACCTGTCCCTTGTCGAGAATGCTGGTGGTGTAAAGAACGCTATTGGGCATTTAATTCTTACGATGGGGGTGTACAGTAGCCACCAAACGTGATATAATTGTATGATTATGAGAGGCTAATATATGAAATTCTACACTGATGTTCATCGCTATATGAACCAACTTTATTATCGTGGTCGTACTGATAATGGCTCTGCTATTATTAACAACGTCACATTTAAACCTACCCTTTATTCAAGCAGCACAAAACCTGTCACATCAGCTTTTAGTTCGATGGATGGTCGCCCAGTTGTACCACGTACCTTTGGTAGAATGAGTGAAGCAAAACAATGGGTGGAAGAGAATGAACAAATCACAGGTCGCTCGATCTATGGTACAGTTAACTATAAGCATCAATGGATTACGCAAAAGTATCCAGGTGATATTGAATTCGACATTAATCATATTAACATCGTTAATCTTGATATCGAAGTTCATTCCGATGAAGGTTTCCCTACACCTGAAGAGGCAAAGTGGCCTGTAACTGCAATTACTATTAAATCAAATCAATCAGAGGTGTACCATACATTTGGCTTAGGCAAGTGGGATGAAACTAAACGTGATTCATCTATTAATCATTTACTCGTACAGTATCGTGAATGTGCAACTGAAGACGAGTTATTGCGTAAGTTTATGACTCATTGGCGTTCCGAATGGCCTGATATTGTTACAGGTTGGAATGTTCGCGCATTTGATATGCTTTATCTTGCTAATCGCATTGCTCGTCTTTCTGGTACAAGTGAAACTCTTAAAGGGCTTTCTCCTTATAATCTTGAAGGCGAAATTAAGCGAAGTCAAGGTAGTGCAGGTGCTGATGGTGGTGAGCATAAGATTCTAGGTTATGACATTCCAGGTATTGCACAACTTGACTCAATGGCACTGTTTAAGAAGTTTGGCTTTACATATGGCCCACAAGAATCTTATCGTCTTGATCATATTGCAAGTGTAGTCGTTGGTGAGAAGAAGCTATCATATGAAGAGCATGGTTCTCTTCTTAAACTGTACACAGAAGACTTTCAAAAGTACATTGACTATAACATTAAAGACGTTGAACTTGTTCAGCGCATTGATGATAAAATGGGATTAATGGCACTTGCACTTACGATTGCATATCGTGGCGGTGTAACATATGAAGAAGTGTTAGGCAGTGTTGGTATATGGGATTCAATTGTTTATCGAGAGTTGAATAAGCAAGGTATCGTATGTCCATTCAAAGGTAAACGCAAAAAGCAGCTTATTGATTTTGTAGGTGGCTATGTAAAAGAACCACAGATTGGTGCACACGATTGGGTTGTATCATTTGATTTAGCATCACTATATCCTAATATTATTACTCAGTGGAATATGTCTCCTGAAACAATTACTATGAATTCTGAAAATGTTTCAATAGCAGCAAACGATACTCATTATGATACAACTAAGATCGGTATCATGCCTCAAATCATTATTGATTACTATGACGATCGTAAGAAGACAAAGAACGAAATGCTTAGGCTAAAGAAGTCAGGTGGTAGTGAAGCAGACATTCAACATCTTGAAAACCGCCAAATGGCCATTAAAATTCTTATGAACTCATTGTATGGTGCAATGGGTAATCAGTGGTTCCGTTACTTTGATTTAAGACTTGCTGAAGCTATTACTATGACTGGCCAGCAAGTAATTAAACGATGTGAAAAGACTATCAATGCTGAATTAAATAAGTTACTTGAAACTAACAATGTTGATTATGTTATTGCTATTGATACTGATTCTGTGTACGTAAACTTCGCACCCTTTGTTAAGAAGTTCAATCCAGCAGATCCAGTTGACTTTCTTGACAAGGCATGCTCTGATCATTTTGAAAAGCTATTTGCAGATGACTTTGCACTTATGTTTAAAGAGAAGCAATGTCGTATTCCTCGTATGGAAATGGAGCGAGAGGTAATTGCTGACAAAGGTATATGGACTGCAAAGAAACGTTATATTCTTAATGTGCATAACTCAGAAGGTGTACCATACAATCCGCCTAA
>UEXM01003019.1_pt1 | contig 11207 bp, 7 predicted proteins | sample 1796661 | NCBI WGS metagenome assembly UEXM01 (sample SAMEA4772469, study PRJEB27181) | metagenome
ATTCATTAAAGGTGAAAATGGCAGATATAGATAATGGTATTGATCACCTGAAGTCCCAAATCGGAAACCTCAAAGAATACAAAACCACCCTGATCAACAGTGCCGTCACAGGAAAAATCAAGATCACCCCCGATATGGTGGAGGCCTGATCCAGTATGACGGTACAGGTCGCCACTTGTAGCGCTTCACAGCTTTTCTCGGGATGCTTGCTTCCAGGCCATTCCCCGGCATCGGATGCCATTGTCACCAGCGATGGCGCAACGGTGACCGGCGAGCTGACGATCCCAGAATACCAGCGCCCCTATTGCTGGCAGGACACGCAATTACATAGCCTGTTGCGGGATATTGAATCCCATGTGGCCCGTAAGAATGATAGCAATATCGAGCTGCCTTACTATCTGGGCAGCCTGATCCTGCATCTGGACGACGGCAAGCTGAATATCATCGACGGTCAGCAGCGCATTACCACCCTGGCGCTCATGGCGTGCCTGCTCGATCCCGGGCTACCGCTGGTGGAAGGCCTTGTCTATGAACACCCCACCAGCCAGCAGCAGATCAAGCACAACCTCCAGTGGCTCCGTGATCGTCTGGATCGGGTGAAAAATTGGATTGACTTCAACAGGCTGCAATTCACCCTGGTGATCACCCAGTCCGAAGACGACGCCTACCGCTTCTTTGAAACCCAGAACACCGGCGGGGTGCGCCTGGGCGGCCCTGATATCATCAAGGCCCATCACCTGCGAGCGGTTGATAAGCTGCATCAGGCGCAGTTCGCCCGGCAGTGGGAGGCCATGGGCAAACTGGACAGCACCGTTAGCGCCTTGTTGAAAGGCCGTTACTGGCAGAGTGTAAATCCTCGAAAGCTGCCCACCCACAATCAGGAGAAGCTGATCCGTGACTGTATTGTCTCCGAGCTGGCGCAGGGCACCGGTGAGGGCGATGACATTGCCTATGGCCGCATTCGCCGTCAGGTCGGCCTGGTGGATGAGATCAGCCAGCAGACGGATCAGCAAGGCTACGAAGTGCGCCAGCCACTGAATGTCGGGATCAACAGCATTCACTATCTGGCCTACTTTCAGGGGTTGCACCAACGCTACTGGGATCAGCCAGAGCTGCCGCACCTGCCCGACTATCAGCAGTTTGTGAAATGGCTGAAAGATCTGGATGGCTGTAGCTACCTGGAAAAGCTCTACGAGGCCTGCCTGCTGCTCTATATCAGCCAGTTTGGCGAAAACCAGCTGGAACTGGCCGCGAAAAAGCTGTTCCGGGTGGTGTATTCCCGCCGGGTCAGCAATCAGAAGTCCGTGCGTGAGAACTCCATTCCCGCCTTTATCCGGGAGCAGCCAGTGCTGGACTGGATCGCCGCCAGTTACACCCCCGAGCAGTGCTTTGCCTTTCTTGATGCCTTCGAGCTGACGGTGGACCCCAGCAATCTGGGCACGAACAGTGTGAAGCAGCGGTTTGTGGAAGCGGTGAGCGACCAATTTGGCCTCGGGCTGAATACCGGGGAGTATGAAAAGGGGTTCGCCCCGGCATTGAACCGAAAGATAGCGGGGGAGCAGCGATGACCGCAGCGGTTGAGAATCAAGCTGAACAGCAGGCCGGCCAGCGGACTGACCATCAAGTAAGCACAGAGGTGCTGACACTGGAAAAAGTCAGCAAGGCTGCCATGGGCTTTGTGATCCCAAGCTATCAGCGCCCCTATGTGTGGAGCGATGAGGATGTGGTCAAGCTGTTTGATGATATCCGCGAAGCCTATCTGGCGAATCTGGCGAATCCGGCGAACGAAGAGCAATACTTTATCGGCAGTGTGCTGTCTGCCATTCATGAAAAGGGTGAGTCGCGCCTCTATGAACTGATCGACGGCCAACAACGCACCACTACCCTGATGCTGCTGTCGCTGGCTTTTCGTGCGGCTGGCGTGAAAGCGCCACTGGCAGAGGTGTCGACCCTGGGCGAAGCCCCCAGGCTGACTTTCGAGATCCGCGACGCGGTGGGGAATCTGCTGGGCAGCTATGCCGGCCTGGAGAGCATGACTCGCCCTGGCCCGGAGGCTATCGAGAATGACGCCTACCTCACCCACCTGGATGCCAATCTCAGGGTGTTGAAGCAGCAGGTGGATGGGCTGCGCGATACCAAGGATTTCAACCTGGAAGCCTTTGCCGACTATATCTATGGCAAGGTGAGCTGGGTGAACAATATCGTGCCAGAGAGCATGGACCTGAATCGCCTGTTCGCCAGCATGAATACCGCAGGTATCCAGCTGGAGCCAGTTGACCTGTTGAAAGCCAAGCTGTTCCGCAAGATCACCACCGAGAAGCCCCTGTACAGCGCCATGTGGCAGGCCTGTGAACATATGGAGAACTACTTCGAGCGCAACCTCCGCCAGCTGTTTCCCAATGCGGACTGGAATGCGATTGAGTATAAGCATCTCAAGGCCTATTCAGGCAGCCTCTTCGAGCGCGGGGCGGGCGAAAACCTGGGGGATCAAGGTGAGGCGTCCGGGAAAACGCTTTTGCATCTGCTTGATGAGGTGGAGTCCGGGGATGCACCGGATAACACCGAACAGAAAGAGCAAGAAGATGCCCAGGACGGTATCGAAGACGAAACCGTTTACTGTCGCTCAATCATCAGCTTCGAGCTGCTATTGATCCATACCCTGCGGATCTTCTGTGCCCGCAAGAAATGGCCGGATATTGCGGCGCGAATCAAGGCATCCAACCTGATGGCTTGCTTCGAGTGCCTGCTGAAACAGGATGAAACCACCGTAAAGGCGTTTATCGAACTGCTCTGGCAGGTGCGCTATCAGTTCGACACCTGGGTGGTGAAGTGGGTGGAGCACGATGACAGTGAAGACCCGCAGCTACGACTGACCAACATCAGCCGCTCACCATCCAATGAAAAGTATTACATCAACCGCAGTGCCCGGGAATTGGGCAACCTGGTCCAGTTGCAAGCAGTGCGTAATTTCAGCGGCGACCGCTCGGCCCATTACTGGCTAACGGCGCTTCTCGCTCAGTTGGTAGACAAGCCTGAAATGGATTTTGACCAAGTGCTGGCCGAGCTGGAGAAACTGGACAATCGACTCTCGCTGACCACCGAAACCCAGAAAGAAGCCAGCTTCAAGATCGCCAAAGGTGAGATTCCTACGACAAAGAACTGGACTTCCGTTGAGGGCTATCTTAACGAGGAAAATGGCACGGGTTTTGAGCACTACTGGTTTCAAAAGCTGGAATACCTGCTCTGGAAGCAGGGCGAAAAGCGCTACGAAAAGTTCAAGCGATACCGCATTACCTCAAAGAACTCCGTCGAGCATGTGCACCCACAGAAAGAAGAGTACGGAAGAAATCTGGAAGGCGAGTATCTGGATTCCTTTGGAAACCTAGTGTTGTTAAGCCCGGGAGAGAACTCCTCCTACAGTAACCAAACGGTTGGCAAGAAACGGGAAGACTTCAAGGGCAAGCCCCGCTATGACTCCCTGAAGCTCAAGGCTATATTTGAGCTTTATGATGCGGCTGGCGGGGAGTGGGGTGAAGAGCAGATCGCCGAACACCAGAAGCAGATGATTACACTGCTGGGAAATCATTACAGGCAAGGAGGGGAGTATGGTCAGCCAAACCAATGAGCAGGCGTTGGAAGCTGCCATAGAGCAGGCACTAACGGGCTTGACCACAGAGGCGGTCAACGAGGCCGGAGGGGTTGGGGAAACCGCGGCGGATGGGATGGTGGCCGGTAATGGTTTCCAGCTGGGGCGACCGATGGATTTCAACGCCCAGTATGCCCTTGACGAGAAGTTCTTCTGGCGCTTCCTTGAGCAGACTCAGGAACAAGAGCTGGCCAAGCTGCAAAAGCACAACCCTGCGGACTGGCAGCGAAAGCTGCTGGAGCGCTACGACCGCCTGATCAAGAAGCACGGCATTCTGCATCTGCTGAAGAAGGGGCTGGCGGTGGATGATGCCCATTTCCACTTGATGTACCCCGCCCCACTGGCCAGCAGTAGCGAGACGGTGAAGCAGAACTTTGCCGCCAATATTTTCAGCTGTACCCGGCAGGTGCGCTATTCCCTGGCCAATTCCCTCCAGGAAATCGACATGGTGCTGTTCCTGAACGGCATCCCGCTGGTGACCATGGAGCTGAAGAACGCCTGGACGGGGCAAACGGCCCGCTACCATGGCCAGAAGCAGTATCGGGAAGACCGTGATTTCAACCAGCCGTTACTGAACTTCGCTCGCTGCGTGGTTCACATGGCGGTGGATACCGATGAAGTTTATATGACCACCAAGCTGGATGGTAAAGGCACGTTTTTCCTGCCGTTCAACAAGGGCCATAACCACGGTAAAGGCAATCCACCCAACCCGAACGGCCACAAGAGTGCCTACCTGTGGCAAGAAGTGTTCACCAAGGACAGCCTGGCCAACATCATCCAGCATTTTGTGCGGCTGGATGGCAGCAGCAAGGACCCACTGCGAAAGCGGACGCTGTTCTTCCCTCGTTATCATCAGATGGATGTGGTCAGGAAGCTGGTAGCCCATGCGGAACAGCAAGGTGTGGGCCATACCTATCTGATTCAGCACTCGGCAGGGTCGGGTAAGTCCAACTCGATTACCTGGGCGGCTTATCAGCTGATTGAAACCTATCCGGCGTCTGCGCAGGCGGCCGGCGGTAAGGGGCTGGATCAGCCGCTGTTTGATTCCGTGATTGTGGTGACGGATCGGCGGCTTCTGGACAAGCAGATCCGTGAGAACATCAAGGAGTTCTCCGAGGTCAAGAATATCGTCGCGCCGGCTTTCAAGTCCTCCGAGCTGAAGAGTGCCCTGGAAAGCGGCAAGAAGATCATCATTACCACCATCCAGAAATTCCCGTTCATTGTGGATGGCATTGAGGATCTCAGTGACAAGCGCTTTGCGGTGATCATCGATGAAGCGCACAGCTCCCAGTCCGGCACGGCCCACGACAACATGAACCGGGCCATGGGCGAGAATGGGCAGCAGGACGACGATGAAGATGATCAGGACACAATCCTGAAAGCCATGCGCTCGCGCAAGATGCGCGGGAATGCCTCCTATCTGGCGTTCACTGCCACACCCAAGAACAACACCCTGGAAAAGTTTGGCGAAAAACAGGAAGACGGCACCTTCAAGCCGTTCCACCTGTATTCCATGAAACAGGCCATCGAGGAAGGCTTTATTCTCGATGTGCTGGCCAATTACACCACCTACAAGGGGTACTATGAGATTGAAAAATCCATTGCCGAAAACCCCTTGTTTGATACCAAGAAGGCGCAGAAGAAGCTGCGTGCCTATGTGGAGCGAAGCCAGCAGACCATCGATACCAAAGCCGAGATCATGCTGGAGCATTTCATTCCCCAGGTGGTGAATACCAAGAAGCTCAAGGGCAAGGCCAAGGGAATGGTGATCACCCAGAACATTGAGACCGCCATTCGCTACCACAAGGCGATTACTCGCCTGCTGGAAGAAAGAGGTCATCCGTTTAAGGCGCTGGTGGCCTTCTCCGGCACCAAAGAGGTGGATGGTATCGAGTACACGGAAGCCGAGATCAACGGCTTCTCTGATAATCACACCAAGGACAAGTTTGATACGGATGAGTATCGACTGTTGGTGGTGGCCAACAAGTACCTGACCGGGTTTGATCAGCCCAAGCTTTGTGCCATGTATGTGGACAAGAAGCTGGCGTCGGTGCTGTGTGTCCAGGCCCTGTCTCGCCTTAACCGTTCAGCGCCGAAGCTGGGGAAGAAGACGGAAGACCTGTTTATTCTCGACTTCTTCAATGCCTCGGATGATATCAAGACAGCCTTTGACCCCTTCTATACCGCAACGTCGCTGTCAGGCGCCACGGATGTCAATGTTCTCCATGAACTCAAGGACGTGATGGACGATGTGGGGGTCTACGAATGGCATGAAGTGGAAGATTTCGTAAAGCGCTACTTCAAAGGTGAAGACGCCCAGACCCTGAGCCCCATTATTGATGTGGCGGCAGCCCGGTTTGAGCATGAGTTGGAGCTGGATGATGACGAGAAAGTCGATTTCAAAATCAAGGCCAAGCAGTACGTGAAAATCTACGGGCAGATGGCATCCATCATGCCCTACGAGATCGTTGCTTGGGAAAAGTTCTTCTGGTTCCTGAAGTTTCTGGTTCCCAAGCTCAAGGTCAAAGACCCGGATTCAGACTCGATTGATGAGCTTCTGGAATCAGTAGATCTGAGTTCCTATGGGCTACAGCGGGTAAAGCTGAATCAGTCGATCACCCTGGATCAGGGAGAGACAGAAGTCGACCCTCAGAACCCCAATCCTCGAGGGGCACATGGCGGTGAAAAACAGCTGGATCCGCTGGACGATATTGTTCGTTCCTTCAATGAGCGCTGGTTCCAGGGCTGGAGCGCCACACCGGAAGAGCAGAAGGTCAAGTTCATCAATATCGCCGAGAGCATTCGCCAACACCCGGACTTCAAGGAGAAGTACCAAGACAACCCTGACCCCCATAACCGCGAGCTGGCATTCGAGAAGATGCTGAAAGAAGTCATGTTGCAGCGCCGTAAGGATGAGCTGGAGTTGTACAAGCTGTTTGCCGCAGACCCGGCATTCAAGAGGGCGTGGATGGATAGTATGCAGCAGGCGGTGGGAACGGGTCTGTAAGCGATTCAATTGATACGGTGGCTGCTGATTATAAAAGTATCTTTGTTACCGGAAACCTATTATTTTCGGTGTGATTTGAGGACTGAGCGTGGGCGAAAACTTTGTTCTTGATGGCGACTTTGTTGAGAGAATCAGGGTTTATTATCCTTTAGATGGTAGAAAACCGATTGACTGTGGATCTAGTACCGAGATTTACGATGGTGGAGATACCATTTATCGGCTGGCCTCGGATGGGGCCTCCCATACCTTTGTGATTCGTGCGGGGGAGTTAGGCCTGGCCGTTCCCAAATGTTTCCATGATTGGGGTCGCTTGATTTCTGATCATGACCCTTCTGGATATGATGATTTATGGCTGGCTGAATTTGAAAAGCTGGTGTCGCTGAGTGTTTCGCCGAAGCTTGAGAGTGAAGTGAAGCTGTGGATCAAGGCGGTTCTTGAGAGAGCGGAGACACAAGATTCGCTAGTCACAGAAAGGGACGAGCTCGAGCGCGTTCGGCGTGCCATTTCAAAATGTGAAACACCCACTTCGCTGTCTTTGGTTGCTGAGACCATGGTGTTCATGTGTGAACAATGCCTCAAGGAAGGGGCGGATCTTGATTTCAATGAAACTAATCTGATGATGAGGCCTTCCACTGGAGATGTACTCGTGACAGATCCTGCTCATGGGTATGGATAATGCTGCCACAACACGGAAAGATAGAGTGTTCAGCCTGTTACGGGCCCGGTGAGAAAGAGGCCTTCCCTCACTCACTATGGAAAATGCGAAACGATCCTGGTGCATGGGGAGGAAACAACCCGGAGTGGCTGGTGTTGGGGTTCTCTAAGGGGAGCACGCAGGCAGATTATTATGATAACGGCAGTTTTGAAGAGGTGGCTTTTGCCGGTATGCGGCCAAGGCTAGAGCGGATTCTGAAGCATCTAGGGGCTCTGTCGGCAGGCGAATCACTGGATGCTGCTATTGCCAATCCTGCTGGCAATGTGGCATTCGGCTCGCTAATTCGTTGCAGCGTTGCCCGGCAGGATGAGTCGGGCAAGTATCAATGCTCAGGCCCCCTGATCAAGAAGTCCTTTAAAGAAATCCCGAGTGTTATTTCCGCTTGTACCCAAAAGTTCCTCACAGCGCTGCCTGGTAGTGTAAAAACAGTCGTATTGTTGGGTAATGACTCAGGATATATCAAGCACTGTAAGGCTTTGATGCGGTCGCTTTTCCCGGTCGGATTTGAGGAAGTGAATGAGGTGGCGGTACGTGCTGATGGCAGGCTGTGGCTTCATGTGGCTCACCCGTCCGGTGCAAATGGTCACTTTGAAGGTTGGATGGAAGGCCAGGCAGAGGCAAGTAGTAAGCGCAAGCTGGTTGAGGATGCTCTTGGCTTGTTTGCAACTGATGCAGTCAATGGGGAAGGCCATACAGCGACCGAGTTGGAATTGATGCCGCCCCCGATAGCGGCTCCGCCTGTTGTGGTTGATGAAGTCCCCACCGTTGCTGCCCCGGAAGTAGCGGCTTCCCCTGAAACAAGCGCCGAGGGAGCGAAGCTGTTCACCCGTGTTAAAAGAGGACAGAAAGCGGGAACACTGTTGACACCTCATCGTTACAAGGATGGTTGTTACGTTGTCAGCATGACCCGGTTTGAGGAAGATCAAATCCGGGTTGGAACGATTGAAGAGGTCATAAGCTTTATCCAAAAAGGATATAAGCTGAGGATGAGTGACCCGATTCATCCGGTAGGGCCATCATTGATTAGTCCCGGATCTATTGAATTTGGTGAGTGATGGATTTCGCTCGTGGTGAGGTTTTTTTCCAGGTTCTACCTGATCGCACTGGTGTGTCACTCATGGACTTGATGATAATACGATGGGAGATTCATGTTTCAGAGCGCAATTTGGTTGCCCGTTATTAATGAAATGCAAGGCAACTCCTTTATCTCCCGATTTGAGAGCCTAACCGGGCTCAGCCGGCCTACTGTCAGAAATTACTTTTCGGGAAAGATAAGCCTAAAAAAGCGTCAGCAGGCAGATCTCAATGCTGAAGAGAATGTTATTAAAACGCTGATTAGTGAGGGGTTTTCCGAGAAAGAGGCAATGGAATGGTTTTCAGGTAACCCGGCCCGTCAGGGCAAAGGGGCGGGGTTCCAAAGTGTCGTTTATACCTATCTTGATTCCGGAGCTTATCCGCGGCTTGACGTTATGGCGAAGAAGATCGATAGGGCAATGAGTTTTCTGTATTCGACCTGTCGTGAGGATGGGGTAGAGGGTATCGCTGATGCGTTAAAAGAGCTGGAAGAGTTCTCTAATGATTACATGGTGAGTCACGACCCAGAAAGGGAAGTACGGAGTGATGAGCGGTTAGGTGGAGGGCAGCAGCTGGAAATATTTTTGAGAAATGCATGTGTCTCCTTCGTTGCCTTGCTGGATGTGGAGTGTGCATCACGTGATTACCATGAATATGAGCTGGCACCAATATTTATTAACTTGACCCCCAGGGTTTCTACGGATTTCAAGCTGTGTGAGAAATATCCACGTGGTGGGTTTGTCCTGCCTTATTTAAGTCTTGTGGAATTTATGGGGCTTTTGGCGGATAGGGGGCGAGTCGGCTACTGGAGGAGTGTGCCCTCGGTAGACGATATTGCAGGTATGGCCAACATGGGTTCGTCTGAGTTAGCCAAGATTCGATATGGTGAAAAACGTTTTTCTTTCAAACAGTTTTCATCGATGTGGCGAGAGATGGTCAGGCCGCTAAAATCAAGTGATTTTGATGTAAACAGACCACCGATAGAGTTTTACCTGGTCGCAGCGTTCTTTCAGGTGACATTTTGTGGGAAGTCACCGAGTAAATGGATTGATGTTGTTGGTCATGAGTATCGTTACTGGTGGGAGCACCACCGAGATGTTGTGGAAGCGGCTCCGAATTATGTAAAGGGGGCGAAGACGCTTCCTGAGTGGTTTGTGCAAAGTGAGTTTTAAAACGGTTAATCGCTATGATGGTTAATTGTTAGATTGTGCGATATCTCGAATTAAATTTGCTTGAGCTAAACCTGATCTGTGAAAAAGCCTGTTTGGCGCCAGTTTCATGAATTGGCTGGCTGTACCGGTAATTACCTGGAAGATTGGCTTCGCCGTTTTGGAAAAAACGGCCTTTTGGATCAATCATGATATAAGACTCTCTCATCTCTTCATTGTTCTCGGGGTACATGATTTCACTAAAGGCTGAGTGCCTGAGAACAAATGCCTCATATTCATCGTCGTGAATTTTAAGGTGTCTGTTGATTATGGGAAGCACTTTAAAGATTTTCCACTTGTCAGGGGATAGAGCCTCAATGAGGGGCTGGAAATCTTCCTTATGATTTTCTGAGTTGACCACGGTGTTGATCTTGATTCGAAGTTCGGGGTTGATTGATCGTGCAAGATCAAGAAGATCCGGCATTTTTTCCAGATCAAGCTGTAATCCTTTCGCGTTACTTCGCCCGATTATCCGGTTGGATGTGGACAGCGAAGAATCAATGCTGATGCCGAGCCACGAAAGGTGAGGAGCTATCTTTGATACGGATTCAGGGTTCAGATAGCTCCCATTGGTGATGATGGATACCTTCATTCCAAGCTCAGAAGCTTGCTCAATGACACGATAGAAATGTTTGTCATGGAGCATGGGTTCTCCGCCAGCAATGTTCAGACGGATATTGCCCCATTGCAAAGATGAGTGGAGCGGATTGTCCGGGTTGTCAGGCGAGAAAAATGCAGATAACTCTCCGAGAATGGCTCTGGACGATTCCGTATCTCTGCACACCTCCTCACGTGGTGCATGCTCGTCCCATTTTGCGAAGCAGTACTGACAGTCATAATTGCATACTTCTGTGATGTGCCAGTTGATTACCAATTCCTTTTTGTTTTCCTGCATGATTTTCCACTCCTCTTTCAGTGATGCTGTGAATGAGGGGCAGTCTAGGACGGTTGGTTGGCCAAGTTATTCCAAAAGGTGAAAAAGTGAGGATTTTCGGACGGGCTAATTCCTGGTGTATGACCTTTCGGCTTTCCGGGACTCTGGTTGAATTAAGCAATTGATTTTAAAAGAAAAAATAATGGGAAGGGGCTGGCAGGCTGGCGCTGGCGCTGGTGGTGGTGGCAACCTATTTCTGCCCCTTCGCTTTATACGCCGCCTTCCTGGCCTTCTTCTTCGCCTCCTTCTCTTCCTCTTTGAGCCGACGGATCTCCGCTACCTTCACATGCTCCTTTTCCGCCATGGCCGGGGTTTCCAGGGTGAGCTGACCCAGTCTGCCGCCGCGGTATTCGCTGATCAGCAGGGTGGCGGCGCGGTCGAAGTCCACGTGGCCGCCGCTGCCCAGGCAGCCGCGCTGTTTGCCGATGGTTTCCAGGAAGGGCACGCCTTCTTCGGGCAGGTCGTCGCGTTTGAAGCGTTCTTTCATTTGTTGCGGGTAGGCCTGCATGAAGTATTCGGCGGCGAACAGGGCCACGTCGTCTTCCTGCATTGCGGTGGCCTTGATGGCGCCGGAGAGGGCCAGGCGGTAGCCGCTGTTACGATTTTCGATTTTCGGCCAGAGG
>UEXM01003020.1_pt1 | contig 11201 bp, 1 predicted proteins | sample 1796661 | NCBI WGS metagenome assembly UEXM01 (sample SAMEA4772469, study PRJEB27181) | metagenome
ACATGAATAATAGAATGAAAGAGCTTCAAGACGCTAAGCTTGAATGGGTGAACACAAACGGATATGGCCCAGATGGAAACGGTATTAGCACTTACTCTAACGGCTCTAATAAGGAAAATAAACACTACTTAAACGAGATATTTTCTAAGAACGCACCTGTCATGATGGTTGACGGAAATATGGTTTTTACTATTAAAGACCCAAGTACAGGCGAGCCTAAAACAATGAGTCTAGATGAAGCTATGGAAGGCGTGTACAAAATAGATCAAAGAAGTAAAGACGCGTTAAAAGGTCAGCGAGACAGTTTGCGTAAATCAGTCAAAGATAACTTAAGTTTTGACGAGGGCTCTATTCAATCAGACTTAGACTACATGCTTAGAGACGCTGGTGACAACCAGCTTATGTCTTGGATGTATGATGACTTAAATGGAACTGGCAGAAGCTTTATAGAAGACTTTGCCGCAGCTAACACGGGTTTGAGTGAAGACGATTTAAACCCTTCGTCTGAGCTTTGGAAAAAAGAAGGTTTTGTAGACGTTTTAAAAGAAGAGATTAAAGAGTATTATTTAGAAATGTCTAGAGGCACTTACAATAAATATCAAGAGGCAAGCAATAATAAAGGTAGTTACAGTGAGCCAGAAGCTGAAAATACTTTTGAAGAAGGATTTGAGCAATTTTTAGAGTCAAATCCTGAGTAAATCAAGTGATAATAAATATAGCCAAAGTGAGGTTACATCTTCGTCCGTAAGCTTTGCAATTAATTAGGACGTAGAAGAAGAGTAATTAAAAATTTATTATCATGCCTAGATATTCAGTAGACGATAAAGTCTATAACATTCCAGAAGACAAGGAACAAGCTTTCCTTAAAAAATTTCCAAACGCAAAACTAAAGATAGATGCTCCGTTCAAAATGCATGACGGAACTGAAGATCCTGAAACACATCCAGAGGGAAACGAAGTAGACGTGACGGTAGAAGCAGATCCAAACGCCACGTCGAATACGGGATCAGAGTCGGAAGATATTTCTTCGGATTCACAACAGACAACTACTGACCCTACGCAGATAGCTACTGAATTTGTACCTGAGATTGAGGTGCAGGCAGATCGTGTATTAAGCTTTGATGAGTTTATTATAGCTGCACAAGATAGACCTGAAGAAATGGTCTCTAACTATAGCCCTGAAAAAGTTTTAAGAGATAAGCTTAATGAGTTTCATAAAGATTCTAGCTTTGAGTTTAATAGAGGTATTCAGTTTCCAGGCTTTGGTAAAGATGACATCATAATAACTGACAAAGACGGAAAAGAAACTAGAATAGTCTTACCTACAAGAAAAACAGACTTACAAGACGTTACATTTACACAAGCTTATAAAGAGTACTACCAAGCTTTAACAGGCGAAGAGTTTGACGAAAGTGATCAGCAGACTATAGTTGACGCTTCTCAAGAAATGTACGATCTGTACGGTAAGAAAAACTTTCATCATGACGGAACGTACGCTGACTTTATGGCGGAAATTAAGCCTATATATCAAGAAAGCAAGTATGTAACCCAATATGATGAAAAAGGAAGAAAAAAGTCTAGAAGAGTAAAAGGATCTACAACCATAAGTGGTATTCAAAGAATGGACGATGGAACTTTTGTGGACTTAAGAAATCCACAGGTTATGACAATGGTAGATGGAAAACCTGTCACTAACTACGAGCCTATAACACAAGCTAGAGTAAACGAGTTCTATCGAAAAATGTTCATGTACGAAGAGTCTGAAAAGGCTAAAAAAGTACTAGGTAACAGTTTAATAAGTGAAAAGATAGAAAGCACTAGCGATGTTACTACTACCATACTAAACAACAAAGGTAATACAACTGAACAGACGGCAGAGTATCAAGAAAACTTACGTGAAGAGCAAGAAGCGGAGCTGAAGGAAGAAGGTCTTACTAAAGAAGACGTACAAGACAATATAAAGACAACAGTAGATCTGTTGAATTATGTTGACGACAAAAACGATATAGCGTTACAAAAAACAAAAGAAGCTTATGAACAAAGGGTAGCAGATGGTACTTTTACAGGAACTTTTGATGAGTACAAAGAAATAGCTTACGATCAAGAAAAATTAAACTCTGATTTTTCTAATTACATAGAGCCTGCTTACGCAGAGTTCAACGCGTACTACGAGCAGCAATACGCTGAGTTGATAAAAGCAAACGAAGAAGCTATAACAAATAGTATTGACCAAGAGCTTGAACCAGAGCTGCTAGACTTTCAGCTTAAAATCACAAACAAATCACAAAAAATAGTAGACAAAAAAGCTGAAGAAATATCTAATAGACTAAACAAAGAGGTAGAAAATCTTGTAAAGTCTGGAGAGTTTGGCCCACGACCAACAAATCAAAAAGAGTTAGAAGCAACAAGAGACAAAGCTAATGAATGGTTTAACGAAAACTTTAAAAAAGAAATTGACAAGGTTATAGAGCAAGTTAACTCCGATCAAAAAGTAGAGTTTGATGAATTTCAAGTAAAGTATAACGAAAAAAGAAACGAACTTTGGCAATTAAAACAAAGAGAAGTAGCTTCTGACCTCAACGAAAACATGGCTAACGCTTGGAACGTGAAACTAAAAGAGCTTCAAAATGAATACATGCAGCAATGGAACCCTGGTACAACTACTATACCAGACAGTGTTGTAGCATCTTCTTTTACTAGACTGTCACGAGATGGTTTTGCGCAGATGACTACGGAAAATAAAAACATGGCGCTAAGCATTGAATGGGAGGCTGTTGAACGCGGCTTAATAGAGACCGGCTTTAGTGCGGATGAGGTGCAAATAATGAAAGAAGAGTACTTCTATAAGGCATACGAAAAGCTAGCTTACGATGCAGATGGTCAAAGAAGTTCTACAGAGATAATAAACTCAGCTAAAAAAGCTGTGCTACAGCTTGACAAAATAAGAGAGGAAAATGGTAGCTTAGACAGTGAAGAGCAAGAGGCTTACGACCTAGCTTTAGAAATAATAGATGCTCCAGAAAAAATGAGTGGGGTAGGTCTTAAAAACTTCTTTATGGGTCTTGCTGACGCTAGTCTTGCAGATTATATACCTATTGTTGGAGACGTGGTAGACTTGCTAGACAAGAGGGCTATTAAGAAAATAACAGATAAGCCAGCTGAAGAAAGATCTGAAGGTGAAAAGCTAATGCTTAAGATGTATATATCAAACGAGCAGATGAAAAGTAAAGCTAGCAGTTTGTCTAACGCTTACGCTTCTGGGTTTGGCTTGTCTGGCTCTATTAGAATGGTGGGCGAGTTTGGCTTAATGTATACTCCAGCTGGTTGGGCTAGCAAAGGTGTTAAGCTAGGGCTAAACTCTATAAACAAACTAGGGTTAACCTACTTAGCTAAGTATGGTGATGATGTTCTAAAGGCTTACGCAAAGTCATCTAAAGGATTTAATCTTACAGCTAAGCTAGAAAGAAAGTTTCCAATATTAGGTAGCGTTAAAAATCCTAAACTAATTATAGATCCAAACGGATCTACAGCAAAAACTCTTCAATTTCTAGCTGGTACAACCACCATGACAACTATAGGTACACCTAGAGTAATAGGTAATACTTACGCTGGTATGACACCTGAAATGGCTATATCTTACTCTGAAGTTGGAGACACTTACGTAGAGGTTATCAACGAAATATCCGAAGGAGAATCATTTAATGTAGCTTTTAAAGAGTACGGTAAAGAGTGGGTTCAATTTGCCTCTGAAAGATTTGGAGCTTTTCTTCCTGGTATATCAAAGTATATAAAAGGAGCAACAGGCTTAGACGCTTTAGACGATATAGGCGCTAGAATGGTTATGGGTAGGTTCATGAAAAAGTTTGGTATAAAACCAAACGACACTGTTGCTTTTATTAATAAAGTACAAGAAAGAGGTGGTTGGAACGGTATGATCGGTGAGGTTATAGAAGAAATTATTGCTCAGCCACCAACAAATCTTATCGACGGTAGATCTCTTACTGATGGTATGGACGCTGACTTTTTTGAACAAACGTTTATATCAACAGCGGCGATACAAGGTATGTTTGGAACGCTGAAGCTTGGGGGTAGAGCAAAAAGCTTTATAAACGATAAGATAAGTAAGCCAAAATACCAAGTGGGAAAAGTAACCTATGATACGGCTGAAGAGGCTTACGAAGCCGCGAAAAAAATGAAAGAAAACGGTGAGTTAACAGCCGACACTAAGATTGTTATTAAAAGAGACTTTGAAGCTTATGATCAAATGTCTGAGCTTTTAGAGGGCACAGATATTGAGATTGAAACAAACAACGCTCAGCTAGAAATTAACGACAGAACAGCCGCTAACGAGATAGAAGCTATTAGCATGTTAGATCCAGACCAGGTAAAAACGGTTGAAGATAACAAGAAAAAGCTAGAAGAAATAACAAACAAGTGGAAAAATAGCGAGCTAAATAGAGACTCGAAGGAATATCAAGACGACAAAGCTCTTTTTCAGTCTCTTCAAGAGCAGAACAATGAAATACTAGACCCTGTTTTAGCTAAAATAAACGAAAGACAGAGTGCTGAAGATCTTAAAAAAGGAACAAGCTTAATACAAAGGTGGAAAGATAAACTTAAACTTGATAATATAAATATAGTTTCCGTACCTAGAGAGCAAGCTAGAGACCTAGCTATAGACGGAATTATAGAAGATAGTTTAAATCAAGTCTCCTTGGATAGAATTAATACCGAGGTACAAACTTTTGTTAATGCAGAAACAGGCAAAAGAATGTTTGTTGACTCTAGCACAGGTGTAGAGATAAGCAATAAGCAGCTACTTGACGCTGGTATTGATTACAACGCTATTGTTCAAGAAGCGCAAAACAACGTAGACGATTTTAAGACAACACATGGGTTTACTACTCCAATGAGAAACGGTAGGCAAACTATTGTTATAAATAAAGAGTCAGCTATAAACATGGGTAGAGGAAACGTTGCTGCTCATGAATTTATGCATGTTCTACTAAACAAAACTTTTGCTAACAACCCCGAAACAGCGTTAGCTGTTGGTAGAGCTTTAGAAGGCTACTTACTTAATATCGATCCTAAAAACGTAAGAAACACAGACTTTAGAAGAAGACTAGAAGGATACAGAGCTAGTCAGGGCGAAATAGTTGCGGCTGAAGAAACTTTAACCTTATTTTCTGACGCGTTAGCTAACGGTGAAATTAAATTTAATGAAACAACTTTTACTAAGATAGGTGACATAATACGTAGGGCTTTTTCTGCTATAGGCGTTAGAGTAAACTTTGACTCGGCTGAAGATGTTTTCAATTTCGTTAGAGACTACAACAATACCGTAGCCAAAGGTAAAAACTTAAGTGCTGGTGTGAGAAGAACTATGGCTCAAGGGGCTAGAGTTTCTGGTGAAATAGCTTATGGAAGTAGAGAGTACGATAGGCTGTTGAAAGAGCTAGGATATATGCAGTCAGCGGAGTCTAGAATGTCTAAGGAAGATGGAGATTTAAAATCTGACTTTGATCAGTATACTTTAAACAAAGACGGCACGCCTAAATATAATACTCAAGAAGAATTTAAACAATCTGAAGACTACTACAACGCTTACACCCAAATAGTTGACTCGACTTCTCTTGACGGTATTATAAAGAGAGGTATGACTGAGTTCGGTCTTAAGGGAGCTGCTCTAGACGAGTTTACTAGAAAAGTAAAAGAAGAAATAGGGTTAAGATACTTAGGGAAAATAAATAAGAAGACAGGCGAGAGAGGAAGAGGCTTTGATGTAGTCGCTACAAACGGTAGTTTATTCGGCTGGTTAACAGGTGTTGCTGGTGGTCAAGGTAAGTCTATTATATTTAGAGCTAAGGGTGATGTAATGAACCAATATAAAAAAGACAAAGGTGGCGAAACTGTGTCTTTAGATAAAAATATTGGGGACGGTGCTACGTTTGGCGACATGCTTATAGACGAAGGTAACAACATGATAAATACTTTCGAGCAAGAAAACCTTAGTCACACAGAAGCTAGAGAGCAAGCTGTTATACCTGGGGTTTTTGCTAGCGCGTTTGGCTTAAACATGGAGACCATATCAAACGCTATTAGCGAATCAAATGTTACCTCTACTGGTTTAGCTTATGTTGACGCTAAAAAAGCTGTGTCTGATGTTCAGAAAGTAAAGAATAAAAAAGGAAAACTAGTTGTGCCAACAAAGTCTTCTGACGTAGTTCCAACAGGGCCTTTGTTTAATATAATGGAGATCGTTGCGGCTAAGTTTGGAGTGCCAGCTAGTAGAGTTTTAGCCAGCCAAACACTCAGCAACAGCCTTAGAATTAACGCACAGAACGCGATAAAAGAAAACTGGAAAGATCTTAGAGATCTAGCTTTACCAGAAGGCGAGACAGTATCTGGTCAATCAACACTGGTTGCTAACACTGGGCTTGGGGCGTTTTACAATAAAGGCGAACGAATATCAATGAAGCAAAGCGGTAGTGCCGTTGGTAAAGAGGCTCAAACAAAAAGAACTGATATAACTAAAGAACAGTTTTGGGCAGAGTTTGGTATAAATCCAGACGGATCTTTTATGAGCGGAACTAAGTTTGATAACAACATAAGAGAGCTTATAAAGCAAGCCGCGGCTATAACAGCAAACCAAGGGGTCAGAATGAACGACATTAAGAGCGGGACAGCTGAAACAGCTGCTGTGGCTTTGTTTGGAGATGGTAGAAGCGCTTTGGCTTTCAGTAAAGAATTTAGAGGATTATCTCCTGCTAAGAAAAGCTTATTTATTAGCGAAATACCTCAAATATCCGCGTTAGTAAATCCTTCTTTAAAAGATGTAGCAGACTGGAAAGAAGTAAGAGATATTTTAGTTAGTGTATTCAAAGGCGAAATACCAGCGTCTACTTTAGGCGGAATAGCGAAAGACATTGTTAAGATGGCTAAGTACTTTAAGCCTGTAGCAGACTCTGTATTAGATGAGGACGGTTTTAAATGGGGTAACTATGTTGCTAATAACTTTACTGAAGAAGCAGACAATATAGTAAAGCTTTTAAACATCAAACTATTTAATATAAAGTCTCGCAAGCAACTTAAAGGCTCAGATTTATACGACGACATAGATTTAGTATCTGATGCAAGGAAAATTCCTGGAGATATTGGTAAAGCGTTGTTAAATACTATTAATCCAAAAACAGAAGTAAATTATACTTTAGCTGAAATAGCTAGGGTTATGGCTATACTAAAGCCTATGTATGCTAACGCTGCTCAAATAGGTAGAGGAAAATTTAAGGTTGACGAAAACGGAAAGCTATATGAAGTTACACCTGATCAACTAATGAAAGATGGTGAGCCTAGGACTGAGTATAGCGATCAAAGATACCAAGTGTTTGATAGTGCGGCTGACTTCATGAAGTGGGGAGTACTGCAAGTACCAGGAATGACGCAAGATATATACGACGCCGCTAACACCAAACTTATACCTCAAAACAGTAAGTATGCTGTAGAAAAAGGTAGTTACGAAGACAGTTTAGCTGAAGCTACAGAGGTTAGAGAGGTTATAAACATAGCGCTAAACGTAGTAGGTAACAACGATGTAAATCTAGCTATGTTTATGGTAAGCGCGAACAGCTCAATGAAATCACCAATAAGAAGAGCTGCTAACCTAAAGTATATAGCGGACAGCGTTAAAAACATGAATCCTAAACAATTAGGATCACTAGCAGAGTATGAACACATGATACCTGCTAACTACATGGCTATAAAAATAATACAAGAGCATAAGAAGGGTGGTATAAAAGACATCAACGAGTTTTACAAAGACTATACTGTAGCTGTTATACCTAAAACAATGGACAACGTTTTAAAAGCTCAAGGACTACAAAGCTTAATGAACGCTGGTTATCAATTTGGAGTTGATCCTAGTTGGTTTAGATATTACAACTCTTTGACTATACCTTTTGCAGAACTTGAAACTATTAGAGACATAAGCACTGGTGAGTTAATCGGAGAGCCTTATACTAGAATAGAGATAGACAAAAAAATAGAAAATGCTAAAAAGTATACTAAAGCTAGAAACAACGCTTTAAGCCTAAAGAAAAGCGCTGAGCCTCAAGGTATGTCTACTTTTGACTTTGACGAAACTTTAATCATTGATGGGCAAAACTTTGTTACAGCAACTAAAGGCTCACAAACAGTTAAAATGCCGTCTGACAAATGGCCTATTGATGGTCCTAAGCTAGCGGCTCAAGGATATGATTTTGATTTTTCTGATTTTGTAAATGTTCGTGGTGGTAAAGAAGGGCCGCTACTTCAGAAGATGAAGAACCAAATAAAAAAGTATGGCCCTAGCAATGTGTTTGTTTTAACAGCTCGTATGCAAGAGGCTGCAGAACCGATACACAAGTGGTTGAAGAGCCAAGGTATTAACATCCCTATAGAAAATATAACTGGACTAGGTAGAAGCGAAGGCGAAGCAAAAGCGCAGTGGTTTGTACAAAAGTACGCTGAAGGCTATAACGATATGTATTTTGTTGACGACGCTCTATCAAACGTTAAGGCTGTTAAACGTGCGTTTGACGCATTAGACGTTAAAGGAAAGTCTGTTCAAGCAAGAATTAACTTTAGTAAAGAGTTTAGCGATACGTTTAACCAAATGCTTGAGCGAACTAAAGGCGTTGGAGCTCAAAAAGCATTTTCTAGAGTTGAAGCTAGAAGAAGAGGTAAAAACAAAGGTAAATTTACCTTCTTTGTTCCTCCATCAGCAGAAGACTTCGCTGGTCTACTTAGATACTTTGCTGGAACAGGAGCGCAGGGAGATGCGGACGTAAAGTTTTTTGAAGAGGCTTTAATAAAGCCTTTCGCTAGAGCGGATAGAGCTATGAGCCAACAAAAGCAAGCTATTAGAGATGACTACAAAGCTTTACAAAAAGAATTTCCTAGCGTAAAGAAAATGTTAGGTAAACTTACAGATGGTGGTAAATACACTTACGACATGGCTGTAAGAGTTTACTTATTTGACAAGGCTGGCTACGATATTCCCGGAATATCTAACTTAGCTAGAATTAACATGATAAACCTGGTTAAGCAGAACCAAGAGCTTAGAGCCTACGCTGATGCGTTGGGTAAAATATCTAGACAAGAGCAAGGTTACTTAGAACCTACTGAAAACTGGGATGTTGAGAATATTGCTTTTGACTTACAAAACGCTACTGGTAGAATTGGTAGAAAACAGTTTTTAGCTGAGTTTCTAGAAAACAAAGATATAATATTTTCACCAGAAAACTTAAATAAAATTGAAGCTGTATACGGTAGCAACTTTAGATCAGCTCTAGAAGATGTGTTGTATCGTATGCAAACCGGTCAAAACCGCAGAATAGGTGCTACTAAGTTTGAAAACGCGTGGAACAACTGGATTAACAACTCTGTTGGCGCAATCATGTTCTTTAACGCTAGATCTGCCGTTCTACAAACACTATCAACTGTTAACTTTGTTAACTTTGAAGATAACAATGTATTTGCTGCTGGTAAAGCTTTTGCTAATCAAAAACAGTATTGGTCTGATTTTAGCTTCTTGTTTAACTCTGACTTTTTAAGAAACAGAAGAGCTGGTTTAGCTACTAACGTAAACGAAGCAGAGCTGGCTAACGCTGTTGCTGGCGCCACAAACAAAGCTAAAGCTGCCTTAGGTTATCTACTTAAAATAGGTTTCACACCTACACAAATAGCGGATAGTTTTGCTATTGCTTCTGGTGGTGCTACATTTTACAGAAACAGAGTTAACACGTACTTAAAACAAGGCATGTCTCAAGCTGAAGCTGAGTCTCAAGCTTTTTTAGACTTTCAAGAAATAGCAGAAGAAACTCAGCAGTCGGCTAGACCTGATAAAATATCACAACAACAAGCTTCTAACTTAGGTAGAATTATACTCGCCTTTGCCAACACTCCAATGCAATACAACAGGCTTATAAAGAAAGCTGCTGGTGATTTAATAAACGGTAGGGGCGACTGGAGAAGCAACGTTTCAAGAATAGCTTATTATGGAGCTATTCAAAACTTTATATTTGCAGCTATGCAAAACGCTTTGTTCGCTTTAGCTTTTGATGACGATGAAGAACTAACAGAATCTCAACAAGCAGCTAGAGATAGAGCAGAGGACACTAAAAACTCTAGAATACTAAATAGTATGTTTGACTCTTTGGCTAGAGGATCTGGTATATACGGAGCTGCCCTTGCTACTCTTAAAAACGCTATAATGAAGTACATGGAGGAAGACGCTAAAGGGTGGAGAGCAGACTACGCTCAAGTTGTTATTGAGGCTTTAAACGTGTCTCCACCGCTTGGGTCAAAAGCTCGAAAACTTTACTCTGCAGGTAGAACTCGTAAGTTTAGCAGAGATGTAATGAGTGAAATGTCTATGTTGGATTACGATAACCCTGCTTGGCAAGCTATCGGTAATGTTGTTGAGGCTACAACAAACATACCTATGGCTAGAGCTATACGCAAAATAGATAACATAAGAGAGGCTTTAAACAAAAATAACAGTAACATGCAGCGTATGATGTTGTTTTTAGGTTGGAGCGCTTGGGACTTAAACGTTGGAACTGAAGTTATTAAAAACGAAGGTAAAGAAAACGAGTACGTAGTTACGTTAGATACTAAGCGTATGAATCAGCTTAAGGTTGAACAAGAGCTTGATGCTAAAAAAGCTAAAGAGCGAAAACAACAAGCTGAGAAGAAAAGGCAAGAAAAGAAAGAGCAAGAGGCTAAAGAAAACGAGCGGCAAATTAAAGAAAATATTGAAAAGCAGAAAGAAGAAGGTGAAGACGCTACCTGTGCCGCAGTTAGCTCTAAAGGCGATAGGTGTAAAAGAAAACCTATTAAAGATGGCTTTTGTACGGTTCACGAAAAAGTTGAACAAAACGAGGCTGGCAAAAAAACACAGTGTAAAAAAGTAAAATCTGATGGTAAGCGTTGTAAAATGCAAACAAACTCTAAGTCTGGGTTTTGTTACTATCACGACTAATTATGTAATAATAAAATAATGGCAACGGTTGACAAAGAAATAGCATTAATGCAACAGAGAATGGATCAGATGGATAAAAAACTCGACAAGATGGACGAGAAATTAGACAGTCTAGTTAAGCAATTACTAGACCCAGATAACGGCGTAACGGCACGTGTTAATAAAAACACTGCAGCTAGAA
>UEXM01003022.1_pt1 | contig 11198 bp, 21 predicted proteins | sample 1796661 | NCBI WGS metagenome assembly UEXM01 (sample SAMEA4772469, study PRJEB27181) | metagenome
GTCTCTGCGGCGTTGCGAAGAGCAACTCTCTTTTCCAGGGCTGTGTTTGATCGCTTTAAACTTGCGCGAACGTGCTTAACGGCCTGAGACAGAACGTAGCGCTCTCTCTCACGCATGCCTCTACGCTTTCTCATGTTTACAAGCTCTTCAAGATCTTTCTCAAGCTCCGCGATGTACTCCTCAGACGCATAGTCAACACGACTACCTTCACGCGTTTTCATCATTCTTGATTCTGAGAGCATTTGGAGCTCCTCACGAATGATCTGTCTGAGCAGCTTCTCGTTCACTTAGATGGCCTCTACCTTTTCTAATGATCCGTCATCCATAGCGATCTTAAATGAAGTCTTAATGAAATTCTTTATATCGTGCGAGCTAACCCTGTCTTCTTGTACGCCTTTCCACTCTGATACCTTTGTGATAAACTCAGGCGTATGTTGCACTTCTAAAACACTTCCATTTCCCAACGTAATAGTTGTGGTCTTCATCTTATCTCCGTACTTGGATTGGTGGGGTTGTATCTTCAGCCGGCTTTTCGACGACTTTTTCTTCTACTTCTGCCTCAGCTTCTACTTCTTCAGTTTCTGCTTCTGGGTCTGTTTCGCTCATCTTGACTTCATCGTTTGGATCTTCTGCGTCATCGCCAGGAACTCCTTTAACAATGACATCTGTAAGTCCTTGTAAAAATTCTGAGAGGGCGATTCTTTGCGGATTGGATAGGCGTTCAAAATAATCACTTAAATTACCTTTAACATCTGGATCCTTTAAAGATCTTCCGCTTCGGATCTGATTGATATCATAAAGAATATTGGACAGGGTTACTTCGGAGCCTGATTCTGGGCGTTTTGGCGCTCGGTCTGAAGCTGTAGGTCTTTCCATCGGATCCTTTTCAGATTCAACATCAACTTCTTCAGTTTCTTCCTCAGTTTCTTCTTCTTCAGCTTCTTCAGGCTCAGCTTCTTCTTCGAACTCTGCTTCGAGTTCTTCTTCAGTTTCTTCTTCTGCTTCTTCTTGCTCTCTGATTTGATTGAGCGCGTTCTCACGCAAGCTAGAAAACTCTTTCCGAGCCGCGTCGATGCTTTTTGATGTTACTGATCGCAGAAACTTTTCGAGTTGCTCAGCTGATGTTATTAGGTCTTTCATTTTTTATTCCAAACTATTCTATTGTTCGGTTTTTCTCTGTATAGTTTATTATATTTTTCTTGAGGGGTTTCTTTGTTGTTCATCACTCTTTGGTGAGCTTTGACTTTCTTGTTTTGCCTCTGAATTTGGTCGTCAATAAACTTATCAAAGGGAGTTTTTATTTTCTTATCTTCAGCCATTGAGTACTCCTTTTCTCGGCTTTTGAAAATGCATGGTGATAGAAAAGTCACCTACATCTGTATTAAGTATTTCGTAGCCTGCATGATAACCGATCAAATCCCTTAAAACTTTTTCTCCGGAACATACTCTGCAAGGAGCAGAATCTTCGTCTGACAAAACATTTTCAAGATGCTCTTGATTACAGGTAAACTTTACCGTAATCGATGATTCATTTTCTCGGTACTGGCTTATCGCATGTTTTTGCTCACCTATTTTAATGGTGAAATTTTTTACCAGTCTTTGGCCCATCAGAGACTCTGGGCCCAGGGTGGGCTTTAAAGAGTCTGAGACCATAAATCTTTCTTCGTTTGGATTCAGCAATTGTAGTGCCCGACGTCATGAAATATAGCATCAGACATTTTTGCGTACTCATAGTCCAATTCAGTAACGCAGTTCAAGTCTTGAGTAAAAACTTCTATCAGGACTTTGTTGTGTTCTATTGTAACTTCACCGTGGTGATTAACTTGGTCCTCATATTCCAATATTTCATTTACAAAATTTTTAGCAGCTTTTCTATTGTCGAACTCGTATTCTTTGATAAGGCGCTGTGGGCCCTCAGTGAGCTCCCAGCCGGCTGATCTTCTTATTGCAACAACAGGCACAGCAGACTCTGTGATAAAATTAAAACTTTTACTCCTGGGTTTCGCTGGCTGATTCCTCAAAGTTCTACCTAGGTTTTTTAAGTAAGATGTCACATTAGTCCCTTTACAAGTGCAAGAGCTTTATCAAGGTCAGGATTAACTGCTGAAGATCTGAGTATTGCCTCTGCGGGCGTCATAGCTTCTGAAACTTCTTCTTCTCTTTTGCGCCTAAAGGTTTTTCCGCCCGGAGACCTAGTAACTTGTGGTTTCTCTTCAACCTCTTCTTCGGTTTCTTCATCTCGAATATTAATGACAGGGACCGTCTCACCTTTCGGAAGCATCTTGTCGAGAATATCAGAAAGCTTTTCTAGGCGATCAGCATCGTCTCGATCTGATCTATCTTTTATTCCTGCTACAGCTGCCATCAAATTTGACAATGTTGAGTCTTTGTTGACGTGAGGTCGCTCTGCCTTGCCTTTGGCTCCTGCAAAACCTGCCTGACTCATCATGTGTTCGGAAGCTCGATTAAGAACAGTGTTTCGATAGTTAACTTTTTCGTTAGGTCTTAAATCTTGATTCATGTATGTGATAAACAAAAAGTAATCAGAGTTAGATTCGGGCGCTGATTCTTCTTCGGAGAAGTCTTTAAAAGCAACATCAAGAGCTTTGGCGAGCTTCTTGTCTCCGGTGTTTTGAGGATTGCGAAGAATATCAATCAATCCTTGGTAGTAGTTTTTTGTGCCTATTGACATTCTAAAGAGCTCTCGTCGCAGCGATTCTTTTGCTGCCTGATCCTGAGCTGATTTGCTCTTGAGGTCAACGAGGTCTAAGTCTCTTCCTACCATGCCTGCAAGCCTGTCATCTGTTTCATCGTCTATAAGGTCGCCAGGACTAGAGTCGGATGCAGGAGAAACACCAGACTTCATAAAGTCCTCGACTGCAGCGACAAGTGTCGCTTTAACAGGCGGTTCAAAATCTCTACCTGATGCCTTAGCAAGCACAGGATATTTTTTACCAAGAGCGTCGTCGTAAGCGTCCATTATGGCAAGGTGTTCTTCGGGTTTAAGATTGTCATCGACTGAGTTCCAATCTGCAACACCTTGTAGCTTTTCTGGATGGCGCGCTTTGGCTAATGCGAGCATGTCCTCCATTTTCTTTTTGAAAAATCTATCAAATTGCGACTTATCATCTACAGATTCTGGAGGTTTAGGAGAAGGAGCAGTAACTTCTTTATCATCATCGTAAGACGCGGAGCGAACTTCGACTTCTTCTTCGTCTTCTTCTTCTTCGCTTCCCATAGACGGATCAGGCATCTCATAAGAGCCAAACTGTTCTGATATCAAGTAGACAAGTTTTTCTACGCTAGTTGATTCTCCGATCATGTTCGAAGGCGCTATTTCTGCTCTTTGGCGCAGGACATTCTGTAGATTGTCTAGGGTTTTCTTAACAATTTTATATGCTGTAGGAATAGAGTTCTCTGGAACATCTCCAAGAAGCTTTTCAACCGACACTGTTAACTCTTCCATATTCTGGGGAATATAAGCGGGATCAGCTACGGGAGGGCCGAGATTGGTATCTACAACTTGAGGATCGGCTTCGATAGGGACTTCCAAGTCAAAGTCCTCAGTAGGAACGTCAACTTTGTCCATTGCAACATTAGATACTACAGGACGTCCTTCTTCTTCGGCTTGAGCATCGTCGCCTGTAGCGACTGCATCTCCGGCTTCTTCTTGTAGAAGCCTATTTCTTATGAACTCACGCAAGGCTTTGTCGGTGATCTTAGCGGTCATTATCTACTCCGATGACAGTGGGTCGAAATAAATATGATCCTGCACTGCTATTTTATCTGGTTTAAAGCCCAGGCTGAAGCCATAGTAACTGCGATACCTGTAACAGTACCCGCCACAAAATACCAACCGGGCTTTTGAGATTTATCAAGCTGATTGACAAGAAAGTTAATCTGCTTCTTTCTCATGTCCTCTTTCAACTCATGAATATTCTTTATTGTGAGGATCTCAACATCTCGCTTGCCGAGCTCTGATTTGCAGATAACATCGGACTTTTTCTTTTGTGTGTCAAGTCGAAGGTCGCACTGTTTTCTAGCTTTCTCTAGATCGACCACGATCTTGGCCATTGCAGCTGATTTGACGTGCACGCCATCACAGGGCGCTGTTTGTCCTTGATTAAGGGGTGTCAGATCTGCACACTCAGCATAAGCCAGTTGTGGAGAAACCACCAGAGCTGCAACTAAAAATAATCTCACTTCAGGCCGCCGAGCGCCAATACAGTCACAAGCCCAGGAAGATTATCGCGGACGTAAATCCCTGAGAAAAGAGTGTTCGTTCTTCCGCCCACATAAGCGGTTGATGCCTCAAGGTGCCCACTGATATCTACATCATTAGCATGATCTTCGGTGATGACCTGGAGAAGCACGCCTGTGTCAGCATGCCCCTTTGGAGTAGGGCAAGGAGAGTTATTTAAGCACGTTTGGTAAAGCTGTACGCCTAGGCTTGGTCCAGGTGGGCAGATCGCCGATCCTACTACCATTCGTCCTGGAGCACTCAAGAACCGCTCAAGATCCTTGCCGTCAAAAACCTGAACTGGCGAGGGCTCATCTGCGAGACGGAGTAGCTGCCAGAACATCTTAGCGAAAGCCTTGTTAGCTGCCGGGTAAAGACCTAACACTCCAACTCTACCTCGGAAAGCATTGAGTTGTTTCTCGTTGTCAAGAACAATGTGCGGATCTTTTTGCACATCCTTCAATAAAGAAGCTGCATTCTTCTTAATGGTGGAGTTAAGCTTCTCTTGTGCACTAGGCTGGGAGATAACGTAGACGACTTTACCTGAAGCCTCATTGGTTTCAAGGTATCTCTTAAATACAGGGTCTAGAGTGTAAGCAGATGATCCTGTACCACCCCCTCCGCCTGCACAGACGAAGAGCCAGTCAACCTTGCCTAGCTTTGTGCGAAGAGCGTCTTCCACAAAAGCACTGTTCTCACCTAGAACCTGGCGCCCAAGTTCAATGTTCTTAGCAAGGCCATCAGCTCCAGGAAGAGCTACAAGGTGATCCTCGTTGATGCCTGTCTGGAAGTCCTTAGTTGTCGTATTAAGAAGGATTGTCTTGGTAAACCCTAGATCCAAGAAAGCCTTGGCAATCTTACATCCACCTCCGCCTACACCAATGAAGGCAATATTAATGGCTGACTCTGCAGCATTCTCAGCAAGAGTCTCAAGGTTGGCTTGAGGCTCAGCATAGTCATCAATAAAATCAAATTCGCTCATGATATCTCCGTATCAATCTATTCTACATCATTACTAGCTACGGATAAACCTGTAAGTTTGCTGAGGCGCTTGGCTAGCTCACTCGGATTACCTTCGGTTTCCCGCACTATTCTTTTTACTTCTTCTTTTTTCTCTTGTTCAAGTTCCTGGTTCTTTTCCCTGAACTTTTCTTCTATCTCGGCAAGGCGCTTTTGCGTCTCCTCGTCGATTCTTTTCTCGAGCTCTGCTTGATTAGCGAGTTCATCATCAATCTTTTCTTCTAGTTCTTCGTTATCTTTAAGAACCTTCTTTAAGACCTTGAAACCCTCAGATCCTCTACCTAGAGCAAATGCTGTTGCAACGATACCGACAACAAGACCGGCGAGAAGCTTCCACGACTTCTTGATCCAATCCCATGCTTTAGAGAAAAAAGTCACCTTGGCTTGCCTTTCCACTGGAGAAAGGAGTCAATGACCGCCTGGGTTCCGATGTAGATCATTGAAACATAAACCCACTGTTCTCCGTCGATCTTATCTGCCATTAACAAGCCGCTGGCTGAGATCCACACGAGGAACTTCCGTGAGATAAATTTGCTAAGTTTTGAATCTAAGAATGCCTGTACCATTTTTCGTCCTAGTGGATTATATCATCGTCATTTGTGAGTTTAATATTGTACTTAGTATGTATAAACTTATCCATGACTTTTTGATGACGTAGTAATGTTTTTATTGTCTCTGTGAGAATTGCCTGATCTTTAAGCATCATGATCGCATTGCTCGTCAATTGCGTACAGAGCTTCTTTAGATCTTCTACCTCAGTCTCAAGCTTTTTTATTTTTCTGGCGTTGTGAAACATCAGCTCTCATAACTTTGATTATCTTCAATTGCATCGAACAGAGACTCAACATCAGTCTCAGAAAGCTTTTCGATCTGCTTGTTTCTTTTTCTCTTCTCAATCGTCTCAAGAACACGATGGGCGAATCCGTCGCCAGAGACAACTCTTTGCGCAAAATCTTCAAAAACTTCCTGCATGGACAGCTTCTTTTTCATCAGCTCGACACGAAACGCTGCGTGGGTTTCTGTGTAAAGCTTGACGTGAATGGACTTGCGTCTATCAAAGTCCTTGTACTTGGCCACTTAACCTCCGGCGCCACCGCCAGGACCTGCACCGACTGCAGCGGGAGCAGGAAGATCAGAAGCCACGACTTTTTCAACTTCTTCTTCAGGGAGGGCTAGCTGATAATTGTCCATGAGTGTCTGCTCTACTTCTTTGGCGACTAACTCATCATAATTTGAAGAAATGTATTGTATAGCTCGATTTATAATTGAATCTTTCAAGTCCAGTACTTTCTCTGGAACTTCAGCGAGTCGAGCGACTTTTAAGGCGAAGGTCGCGACGTCAAGAACAGGGCTTTGAGCAACAAGATCTTCTTCGGCAACTTCTTCTTCCTCGTCAGGATCTTCTTCCTCTGCTTCTTCATCTGCAGCGGCAACTTCGATCTCTTCGGTTTCCTCTTCCTCTTCATCGGTCGCTTCTTCTTGCTCAAGAATAAATTTAAGAGACTTTGTATCTAAGACTTCTCGAATCATCTCTTCTTCAGATGGGAGCGACATTTTCTCATACTGGAGCAGTAGCGCGTCGATCTGTTCATCAACTGACGCTCCTGAAGGTGCATCTGGCTCATCAGCTTCTGGAGTTTCTTCAGCTTCTTGCTCAGAAATCATCTGTGCTAGCTGCTCTGCTATTAAATGCCTTAAATCTTTTTCGTTCATTTTAGCTCCTCACAACCTGTGCAATTTTATCAGTTCTTTGGAACCGTTGTTCAATAACGCTCCAATTTAATTCTTTCATCATATTGATCGTGTAATCTTTCACGTCTTTCAGGTAATCTTTATAATAAGCATGCTGCCAAACGTCCATTACAATTACGGGAATGACACCGATCGGGACATTCAAAGAGTGTAAATCAATGACGTAGTTCATGTATGTATGTGTGTAAACGTTAAATCCTGTAACGACCCAGCCGCACCTGGATGCTTGAGCGCATGCAAGAAAATCCATTTGCCAAGCGTCGAAAGATCCAAAATCTCTTTCTAGTCTCATAAAAGAAAGAGTGTCCATTGTAAGCTCGCTTTGAAGGTCGCCAATGTTTGCAAAGAAGAGCTCATGCAGATAAGTTGCATTTAAGTTATAGACCTCATCTATCTTTAAGCTTCGAAATGCTGAGTGATTTGCTGAAGCGTTGGTTCTGTCGGCACCATCTAAAGTAGCGCTTATCTTATTAAAATCTTTTCCATACGCTTCATAGAGGCTGTAGTGATTTTTAATGTTTTCTCCCGAGAGGGCTTCTGTAGGTATTGAAAAAGGTTTTGGTTGAACGACTAAAGCTTCGTTTACCTCTGTTTTCTCATCCATGCCTAATGATTCTCGGATCGTGTTTTTAATGTCCTTTTTTTTCATACTAGTCTAACCTGTAACCTTGAAATAGTTGTTTTGAAGTTATCGGCTCTTGCCTGTTTCCATCTGGATCGATAAGGATAAACATTACTTCTTTGCCAATGTTTTTCCTTTTTGCTACGTAATAGTCTTTGTCTGACTTTTTACAGCAAACTCTTAATCCCGTGTCAATTAAATCTGCTCTCTTTCCCAGAGTGTGCTTTTTTGAATTACAGAGATCCTCTTGTATCTTTGCTTTTTCTTCCTCGATGATCTTACTTATTTTTTCACGAGTTAGAGGTATGGACATTGGCCGCTCCTGCGCACTAGTAAATATGACATGTGCGTGCTTATTTCTCTTCGTTGTCAAATCTTCTTACCGTTATTCCGCAGGATCTCATAATATCAATTCCTGTGGTATCTCTATACTCATCAGCGTAAACAACTTCATCGATGTTTGCATTTACTATCATTTTAGCACAGTGGCTGCAAGGAGAAAGAGTCACATACATCTTTTTCTTCTTAGGATTATTGTAGTCTAATTTAATTAAAGCATTTTGCTCTGCATGTATCAGTCCAGACTGTCCGGGATCAAGAGATTCCCTTTCATTTGGGCCGCCTTTGTAATTTCCATTGTATCCCAGGGCTAGGAGCTGAGTGTTATCATCTGATACGATGATTGCTCCAACCTGATATCTGGGGTCGATTGAGCGCTGTGCGATTGTTTTAGAAACGCTCATCCAGATAGAATCCCACTCTGGCCTCATATCGAAAAGGATTCTCCACAACCGCACGTATTAGAAGCGTTTGGGTTTCTAAAGATCAAGCCTTTTGAATTTATTCCTGGCTCAAAATCTAATTGAAGGCCTTTCAAGTATATGGAAGACTTTTTGTCCATTACAAAAATCACATCTTGCTCGACGATCTCTAAGTCGGTTTCTTTTTTACTGTCAAACTTAACGTCATACATCAATCCCGAACAGCCGCCTCCTTTTACAGAGAGGCGTACATAAGATTCGCCGGACTTTTCAAGATCAGATCTTATGTGACTTAAAGCTTCGTCGGTAACTGTTACTAGATTTGCCAATCAAAATACCTCACGAATCTGCTTTAGGTTTTGCAGGCTCGCTTTTCTTTGTCGATCTTCTACGCTTTGGTTTTGGCTTATCAAATAGTTCCTCAATGCCTTTTTCCCAAGTAAAGCCAGCAGCGGATTTGTGGCCTCCGCCGCCAAACTGCTTTGCTATCTCTGAGGCATCGATGTTGTCGTGAAAGGCTCTTAAGCTTACCTTGATCTTCTTGTCGTTATGATCGTGATACCAGATCATAGCTAGGTCACAGTGAGGTGAGAGTGCATTACCAACTTCAGACATCCAGTGAGAAGCATTAACTACTAATGCCTCGTGTCCTGCTAGCTTTCGAGGAAGTGCTTTAGAGGCAATCTTCTTCACAACTGTCTTGGAGTAGGCAAGAATGTATGAACCCCGCTTAACAGCATCGTCAAACACGGAATCATCAACAAACTTATCGAAATCCTCAAACTCAAAAGGTACCATGTCAAATGCAGCGGCGAACTCACGCGAGTAGGGTAGCTCCCACTTCCAAAGATCACGGTCTTCAATGTACTGAATAAACTTTGGGGCGTCCTTGCCTGGGTGGAAAAACTCCCATGTAATCACAGCACCTGATTTTTCCATATTGAAGATAGCATCAGGAATGTCGTGCAACTCGACCATTGCTGATTTGTGGTGGTCAAGGATAACTAGACCATCCGCTTCCTCAATGAGCTTCTTTGTAACATCGTTCTTAAAAGAGAAGTCGCAGATGGCAACCTTCTTACCTTTTACATTTGGCGGAGTCTCGCCGTGAGAGCATGCAATATACTCTGCTCTGTTACCCAAGAGTCTCCAGGCTGAGTATGCTGCTCCAAAACCGTCAGTGCAGTTCTTGTGGTAGATGACGAGATCTACGTCGCGTGGATTAGGGATCATTAGCTTCTCGCTGATTCATTAGTGGATGATGATCAAAGCACCGGGGCTCGTAAAGCTCAGCACCGCCAATGGCAATCTCAACTCCGTCATCGTTCTTCTTGTAAGTATAGTAGGCGTCCTTGCCGCATACAGGGCAAACAGCAGGGCATTTCTCGATGTGAGTTGCCCAAGGTAGCATTTGCTGGACCTCATCAAACGGATTGCACGCGGCAGAGAGATCTAGTGTAGATACCACGATCGTTACCCCCTTGCTGTACAACCATCGGAGCACATCGCACACGCCCTCGATGAGAAAGGCTTCATCCACAGCGACGACGTCGTAGACCTCATCGGACTCGGCCAGATGTTTATAGATATCTTCTGCATCGCGAACTGTTATCGCCGGGATCTTGCCGCCGTTGTGGGTGACGATGTCAGACTTGTCATAGCGGTCATCCATCCCAGGTTTGAAAGCTATGACATTTCGATTCTGGTAGCGATACCGATCTACAGCCGCCATTAGACGAGTTGTCTTTGATCCAAACATAGGCCCGCAGTATATCTTAAACTCCGGTGTTGGCATCTACTCACCGTCGAAGTCAAACTGGAGTTGTTCAATACTCGCAGGAGTAAACTCATTACTCAGGTGTTCAGAGAGCTCACCGGACAGAACCTGGATCGCTGCATGGGAGTGAAGATTGATCGCCTTCTCAGGGAAATTAGCCAAAAACTTGGCAATGGCGATGCGTAGAATATTTACATTATCGATCTCGATCATTAGATACCATCCTTTTCTATTTCGAGAATAGCCTGAACATGTGCTTCGGCTATCTTATCTCTATACTCTGCCGAGAGCATTTGTTCACATTGTTGTTTATTGCTGAAGAATCCGTTTTCAGTTAAGATGGCTGGCATGGTGGTCTTGCGAAGCACGTAGAACTTGGATTCTTTTACTCCTCTATCTCTCCAGCCGGTCTGGTCGATCAAGTGTTTCTGGAACACATCACCTAGACGATGACCTGTGGTGGAGCCTGGATAGCAGAAGGTTTCAATACCGCTTGCAGAAGACCAATCATCAGTTGCTGCGTTGCCGTGCACTGAAACATATATCTTGTTTTCAAGGCCTTGATCATCACAAGATTTAGCTAGGGCTACGCGGTCACCCAGAGATACGTCGTTGTCCCCTGGAACAAGGTCAAGGTAAGCCACACCTATCTCATCAAGTCGATTCTTAATCCTTGCCACAACAGCACGGTTGAACTCGTATTCAAACATCCGAGTGCCGTCATCGAACTTCGGTGATCTCTTGCCGGGTGTTGTCTCACCGTGACCATTGTCTAGCAGCCATAAATACTTCTTTTGATGTGTCACTTTTTTCTCCTTGGAGGGTTCGGGCGCGGGTTCTTCCTTTACCTGTACGGGTTCTTCGGGCTCCGGGTCAGGTGTGGGCTTCATGCTTGAGCCCAGTGCCTGCAAGATTGTCTTAACGATTAGCGAGAATATGCGTTCCACTTTCGGTCGCTCCTGCAGAAGTCTGCTTGATAAATTGTGCGCGGTGTTGCAACTCCTTTAGTGTGCGTGCCCCTGAGTA
>UEXM01003023.1_pt1 | contig 11197 bp, 15 predicted proteins | sample 1796661 | NCBI WGS metagenome assembly UEXM01 (sample SAMEA4772469, study PRJEB27181) | metagenome
GTTCTGTTTCTGATTTCTCGGAACATACAACACCGGCGGGTCTCCTGATTCCATTAAAAGATTCTTGAACATCTTCCACTTGAGTGGGAAGCGTTCATTTGCGTAGCCTTTACACTCTATGACCCATCGACCCTGTGGGTCTACGAAGTCTGGAGTGTATGTGATATCACGGACCTTGTACTTTTTCTTGTCCAAGAAGCCCGTCTTACCATTGTCTTCAAAGGAAGAGTTGTCGTAGTGAAAGCCTTTCATGAGAACATACTTGTGCTTCTCATAGTCAGCAGGTATACCTGCATCTCTTAGCTGTCTATAGCAGTGGGCCTCCAACTGAGACCTAAACTTGATACCGTCTACTTCTTTCGATTTAGCGTTACGTATCTTCTTTCTACTCTTTCGAGCTCCTGTACTCTTTCCTCGTGATGACATCCTTTGCTGTTTGTAATCCGTGATTCTTAATCAAGTCTGATATGTCCTTGGACTTGTAATACGAAGGTATTACAATATTACCAAGTCCATACTTCTTACAGATCTTAACGGCCATTGTCTGGCCAGGGTTACTTTCTTTGTCAAAGTCATTGTCATACAGGACTATCACTTCTTCGAAACGCGCTTGCGCTTCTTCGATGGTTTCTTTGCTTGGCACAAGCATTTCTGATTGTAAAGCAATGGATGGACAGTCAAGCACTGCCAAACACATGATATCCTTGAGGGAGCTTGTGAGAACCAGAGTCTTACCACGTTCAGGTAGCTGCTGATAGCCTTGTAGGCATTCCATAGCCACATTAGAACTCCATTTAAAATCGCTTTCAAGCGGACGGTAGATCTTATAACCACAGTCAAAACGGTAACGGTAACTGATACTATTGCACGAAAAACGTTGTTCATTTATCCAGTAATGTGAGATAGGTTGAACATCAAATATAGTCAATAATCTCTTACTAATCTTAAACTGCTTCCAGTAGTTAGCATCTTCCCATGACCAGTCTCTTACTCTAACCTTTATCTCTGACCGTTTCTTCTCTCTGAGTACTGGTTCTGCCACCTGTGGTATAAGCCCCTTAATGTGTATGCCAGTATGCAAGCCCAGCCCAAAGCAGCTGTCAATGTGTATAAGTGCTCCATAGAAATCTGTGTTGTATTTATGCGCAACGTAAGAGAAACAATCAAATGAATGCTCAGGGTAGCCAAAGTCTTTGTACATCAACCTCTGCCCTCTCAGGGATATGCTGACGGTAGGAGACTTGTCCTCTCTGAGATCACTGCAGAACTTAGAGTTTAACTCCTTAAAGTTTCTACAGAAGTATTTGAATATCTGATACTCTGATACCTTTGCTAGTATAACATCTCTATCTAGGAACTCGTCGCTCTTACGTACTTGTATCATGGTAAGTGTGGGGCCAGACTGCAAATATACAGTCCAGCCCCTTTACCTTACAACCAGTCAGTAGACTCCTGTGCTACGGGAGCAGCAGCAGGCGTTCTATCTGATGGGGTTACTACACCAGGAGTCCAACGCTTAAGATTGAGATCATTAGCGTCAAACTCTGCACGGAACTCGCCGTAGTCACCGTTGAGAGACTTGATGAACAAGTCGTCACGACGTGGCTTCTCACGACCGAAGTGCTTCGTGTATACCTGTTGGTACTTGTCGTCCTTGACACCGAGCAGCAAACGAATGCGGTTCTCCTTAAGTGCTGTGACGTACTGCTTAAGTTCGGCAACATCCCCAGCCATTACAGCTTTGATGTCATCGATAGCACACTCACCATCACGACCAACATTGGCCCAAGACCTCATGAATTCAATGAGCATCTCTTCACCATTGTAGCTGCGACGAACACCTTCGTTCTTGAACCACTCGTACTGAGTAGATGGGTTCTCTGTACCCCATGCTGTCTGACCAAACTTGTTGATCCATTGGAACTTACCAGTCTTAGACTCAGCACGTTCGTTTGGTTCAACGAGGATCTCAAAGCGTGTGGTGAACTCATGCTCAGCATTGCGAACCCAGAAGACAAGCTTGTTCTTCGTTTGTTCCCCCATCTGTATGCCTGTGTAGTTAGGCTCCTGCTTGAGGTTTATGCCGAGTGAGTGCAGCTCTCCCAGTGTAGGGTTAACTGCTACCACGTTCATAGTAGATATACCACAGTACAGGGGAATTCCGCCCCCTCCGACTTCTACATCGGATGCATTTGATTGAATAGCCATTAGTATTCGCTTGTGTTGTCTTGGATTTCTTGAATGCCCTCATCGAGCGTAACTTGTTTTGGAGTAACGTCATCCACTAGTTGGATGCGCATCACTCTTTGCTTCTTAATACGGATACCCTTAAGCTGTGGGTGGGAGAAGATCTCCTTGGCCTCAGCAATGGTCATACCGTACTTCTTACGAATATCATCGCGGCTCATGCCATCATCCTTGATGTGGCTAATAAGCGTTGAGATAGTCAACACCTGTGGTGTTTCTTGTTGTTCTACCTCTGGGGTAGCATCTACTCTTGCGTCAAAAGACATGTGAATCGTGTTTAATCAATGAAAATTTTAGTCCAGTCAAGCTCTGCATCCATTCCTCTAAGATGCTCGCATCGTGAACCAGCTGTATCGTCGTTCGTAGAATCGAACGAAATCTTTGTAGTCCCATCACCCCTGTACACATAGCCGATGGCATCAGCATTGGAACAGGCAATCTCGCGGAGTTTACCAGACAAGGACAGGTCATTAGCCTTGACTTCTTTGCCATTCTTGGTCAGGTATTTGTCACGTAGGTGACCCACAAGAATGACGTGGTCTGCAAGTTTGTTGAGGTTACGGAACCATTTTTGGAAAGACTGTCGCAAGTAGTTGTAGCCTGCACCGTTGGGCAGTGTGAGTACAGACAAACCTTTGTTATCCTTGTCGAAGTTCTTACCCATGGGTGTTGCACGATACATTTCTTTTGCATCTTGCTCACACCACACCTCTAGTTGGGTAATGGTATCGACAGCGATATACTTGTAGGGCTTTCCCTCGGATATTATGGCCTTCCCAATCTGAGCCAACTCACCGAGGTTGTTGACTTTGATCTTGAGTGCGTCCACCATGTCTGACCCATCCTCAAGGTCAATGATGAGACAATCCTCAAGTTTTGAGAGTGCCGTGGTCTTCCCAATCTTGGGAGGGCCATAGATAATCATGTTTTTAGGTGACTTGCGAGAAGCTTTGATCACCGATTTAGGTAGTTTTAGTTCGCTCATTGATTGTGAATGTTGATAAATCTGTTTCGAATGGTATCATACCGAGCAAACCATCACGGTTCTTCTCGATGTGGCAGGCCATAAGGCCTACAGGGTCCTCACCCACATACTTGTCAGTAATACCATACAGATCATAGGGACGCTGTAGCATCATAACTACGTGTGCATCCTGACCGATGGAGTCACCACCAAATAGGTCTGTCAAGAGGGGCTGATACTGCTGCTTAGCACGGAACTCTTGCTCTATGTTCCGGTTCAGCTGTGATAGCAGTATTGTAATGCATGTCATACGAGCCTGCATCCACATGCAAGCCTTTGACAATACATTGAGACGTTGTAGCTCTGTCTCTGAGTTACCACGTACAAGTCGAGAGTGGTCAATGAGATTAACTATAGTAGCTGACGGGTATCTAATGAACACGTCCTCATTGATCTTCTTCACACGCTCCATGTCCTGTGGGATAGAGCAGAAGTATACAGGGTACTCCTTGTACTTCTGTACCATCTGCTCGTATTGGCTAAACTTCTCATCACTGAGTCGTTTCTCCACAGACAGTAGCTCAAATGTTTGCATCTTAGTGTCCTTCGAACCTGCACGCAGTATCTGCTGATACCCTGGCATCTCGAAGCTCCAATACAATACAACTACATCCTTGCCCTGACCTTGATCAAGCATGTCAAAGACCAGCTGATTAGAGAATGCGGACTTACCCACACCAGGACGACCTGCAATCACATACATCTTGCCCGGCTGTAGACCGCCCATCAGATTCCTGTTGAGTCTTGGCCACCTTGTGGGATAAACAAGCCTATTACCGTACATACCTGTTCGTACTTCAGCAATAGACTTATTTACATCCTGTGATATGTGTTTGAGTTCTCGTATCCCGTTTAGGTCATAGTTTGCGTGTGATTCGTGTTTTTGCTCCTGTTGGTTTGTCATTTTCTATTGAATCATACTGCTCCCATGTATGGTTGTTAATCCATGTTTGCAGCATTTGCATCCAGCCTAGGCTGTCGCTTTGTTTCCGATGTATAAGTTCATTCTTGAGGCACTTGATGACGTAGTCATGTCGTGTCTTATCCTTACCCACGTAACGCTCGTACGTCCTCTTAGCTTTCGAGTTAGCCTTTGCATTGGCATCTCTAGCTCTAAGAACACGCACGTTACCTTGGTTATTTACCCGGAGAGGAAAGTGGGAGAGAAGCTCAGACCACATTTGATCAAATGGAACTTGGAACATGTCCAAGAACGCTTGACGTATTGTGTGGTCTTCCAGCTCCTCCCCCAACTTTATTAGGCCTTTGGTTTGCAAGGCTTCTAGGTTTGGTGTAAGACACAATGTAGAAACTACATCATAGCTTTTGGCATGCAAGAGATACAAATATACAAAATCGTCAGCGCTTATCCCAAACTTTTGTAGAACTTCTGTATTGATCTCTATAAGCATACCAATTATTTAAACACTGCTGTTATCTGCTTGCCCTGGATCTCCAAAGTGACATTCTCCTTAGACATCAGCATGTCCACAAGGAATTTTCTAGCATCTATGTTGTTTGTAGTCTCGATGTGGGGGTTGCGAGTTATCTCACGGAACTCGTAGTCCTTGTCATTACGGATCTTGTAGTACCTGTTCTTAACCATAGGAAGAGTAAGCTTCTTATTTGCAAGAGCAAATACCTTTTTGCGTGCCTTACCAGCAGCTGCATTGACTGTGTTATCGCCTCTGTTTGAGATAGTAGAGTAGATGATTGTATCTATCTCCCTCGTGTACGTGAATGCGCTGTTTCGGGCTTTGCCTTCTAATTTAATCATGATAAAAAGTATTGTAGGTCTTCACCTTGTTGAACATTTCTGATTGTTTTAGTTGCATCTTCTACCCACTTTGCTTCTTGTGAGTCTTTGACATAGAGTATATAGATCTTACCAACCTTGTCCTTGTCCTTACGAAGGAGTCGTCCAAGCCGCTGTATGAAAGGCAATGACTTACTTGTCAAGCCAACTATGATACCAATACCTACGTCGGGGACATCCATCCCCTGATCCAATGCTTTTGTTGTGCAAAGAACATCTGTCTCACCAAGTATGAACCTGTTGAGCATCTTCTCTCTTTGCTTTGCAGTCTTACCAGCATGATATGCCTCACCACCAAGGTGCTCAGCCATATCGTCTGTAAATTTGTTAGTCCCACCAAATGTGATAACCTTCTGCCCGCTGTAGTGTGTAACTATCTCCTTTGCGTAGTCAAGTTTAGATACAGCCTGCTGCACAACCTTACGTCTGCCTCTTACGGCATTCATATATTGAGCAGCTGCACCTTTGTTACCTGAGGCTGTACCAGAGAGAATAGCATCGGCTACTGCAAATGCATTGTTGCCTCCGAGTGCCATCTTCATCTTAACGAATAGCTTTTGATACTCATCGTACTCAGCTTTCTCGTCCTCACTAAGAGGTATGCCGATAGAATACACCTGGTACTCAGCAACGAAGCCATGATACACAGCCTCATCAAGAGTAATCTTGTAACACACCGGAGCCATTCTACACAGAAGGTCGTAGTGTTCATCGTTTTCAGGAGGTGTAGCAGTCAAACACAATAGCTTGTCCGTTGAGTTCCTGTAAAAGAACTGACGGTACACAGGAGATAGACCGAGGTGAACCTCGTCACACACCACAACGTGGTAGTGCTTCTTCTCCAGCTTGTGTGCTGACTGATAACACATGAAATCTATGCGGTCTAGGTACTTAGCGAATCCCCACTTGATAAACTCCTTGGGAAACTGATCCTTCAACTGCACTGTTGGTGTCAATACTAGACATCGTGCGTGTTGGTCGACCAGTTCATCAAGACTATAACCAATAGCGAGAACGGCAACACGAGATTTCCCAAAACCAGTAGCAGCAATAATGCTGCCTTTAAACCCCTGACGGGCCCATGAGTTGAGTGCATCTTTTTGAGCTTGGTCCCTACTGATGAAGTTTGGGGCAGATTTGGCAGCACCAACTGTCTTATCCCAGTAGGCTGGTGCAGGAGTTTCTCTCTTCTTCTTTGTAGGGGAAAAGTTTCTCCACTCCTCACCCTTCTTACCCTTACGCTTAGCCATTACTAAGGTGTTCTTCTATCTCAAGAGCAAGAGCTTCGAGGTAATCAGGATCTACATCCTCAGTGATACCAATCTCTATCTCTGTAATCATAACAGAAGGGTGAATGGTTTCGGTGTGGTAATCTCCGTGCTGTCCGGGATTAATCTCGTACCGAACTGTTATGGGCAGGTCGCCCATCTCCGATTCGATTGTGGTTTCCCACGATCTTTGTGACTTTTTTGTTGAGCTCATCGTGTTTGTAAGATAAATCATGAAACTTAGCAATTAGGTTTACCAACTGCCTTCTTTGTGTTTTAGACTCACGCTCCATTAGAGAGAGTCTGCTATGCAAATACTCTTTTGTTGTGGTGTCCATTTGTTCTGTACTATTTCACTACCCTTATAGTGGTAGCCATTTAATTTTAGTCGTAGTTCAGCAACGCCTCGGGCGTGCTTGTACCTGTCTTTGAAATTAGAATCAAACTCCAACAGCTGCCCTGCTCTTTGTACAGAGTAGACAACCGTAGAATGATCCCTGTCCATATACATGCCAAGACGTTTGCATGTAAACTGGTAGAACTCTTCTCTGCATAGGTAGAAGAATATCTTCCTAGCATCAGAGAGTAAAGCGCTCCTACATCTGCCTCTGAATTCTTCAGATGTAAGACCGTACTCATCACAGCAAGACGTAGCTATGATGTCCAACTCACCTTTGTTAAAGCAGTGGCTATGCTTTATGCGTGTTTGTGCACTGTTGTGCAGTCCCGGGTAAGCATAGGGACTTGTTTTTGGATCTATCATTGTGTAATCGTGTTGTGCGCCCGGTAGGACTTGAACCTACGGCCAATTGATTATGAGTCAACTGCTCTAACCACTGAGCTACGGGCGCGGAAAAAGGGCCAGCAACGTTTTGCCAGCCCTTCACCTGTTGAAACTAGAGATAAACTAATTGCGAATGAGCTGTTATCGCCTCACACGCGTACCCCGAGCGGGACTCGAACCCACAACCTACATCTTAGAAGGATGTTGCACTATCCAGTTGTGCTATCAGGGCAATTGCTTACTCGGTGAGCAAGCGGTCGATACTCTCCTCGAGAGCGCCCATCGCATCAGTTATAAAGATACTCAGGCTATCATCTGTGAAATCCACAGACAACACCTTATCAAGCTCATTCTGCAGCCCACTGATGTGGTGCTTTAGCTTGTGCTTGAAGCGAGTATTACCTTGTGTCTCATCCAACAGTTCTTGTAGTAGCATAGATGTCACGAATAGCTTGACCTCAAGCTGTCGTATTATCTTGTTACCGACTTGTACATCTTTGCTCATGTCTTCACAGGGCTTTTATCCATGTGATCATTCCATTGGCTTATAGACATAGGTTTAAGATCAGAGGCTTGACGCAGTCTGTTTGCTTTGTTCATGTTGCACCAGTACCTAGATCTGACACCACAATGCCTGCTAAGCGCATTATATATCTTATGACTAGGTACATTGTACTCCTCTGCAAGAGCAGCAACTGTTACACCCGATAGGTATGCTTGAAGCCATTCACCTGTGTGCTTGATACTGTATCCTTCTTTATCGGGCCTCTTAGTACTGCATGTGTTTATGCTCCCCTTAATGCTGTTGGTCCAATACTTAGGAATCTTAACTAATTTTATTTTTCCCATGTTGCTGAGATGTTTGTGTCTGCCTTGAGCAGACCGTTTGGTATAATTACTTTGGCAGCCTTCTCCATGAGCTCAGTCATCCTGACTGACCATGCCTCGGCTACATCTTCTCTGCATACACAATCAATCTGATCATGTACGGTCATCACAATCTTCACGGTATCAGACCATGACTCCTGTATCTCTCTATGTATATAGATGAGAGCCAGCTTAGTCATGTCGGCTGATGAACCCTGAATAGGCGTGTTCTTAGATGCACGCTCAATACTACCGAACTCCTGAAACATAGACCTGTCATTCCAAATCTTAGGGAACCAGTTGTCGAACCATCTTCTACGCTTGAAGGGCTTGAAGGTAGTAATGTATCCATTACGAGTACCGAATGTACCAAGAGTTTGTAGAAAGTCACGGATGTTAGGGAACTCTGTAAAGTATTTCTCTATGAGTGCCTCTGCTTCTCCCTTAGATATCTGGAGCGTATCGGCCAACTTAAAGGGTCCCATTCCGTAGGCCAGACCGAAATTAATCGCTTTAATTTGCGTCCGTAGGCTCTTTTTCTCAGTAGGGTCAGCGTCTCTCCACTTATCCTCGAAGACAAGGTCGGCACATACTCCATGAAGATCCAGTCCTTTCTCAAGGGCGTCCAACCAAACAGGGTCTTGTGAGCCATATGCAATGACGTTTAGTTCCTGTGAAGAATAGTCCGAGGAGACAAAGACCCATCCTTGCGGTGCAATAAAACAGTTTCTAAAGGTATTATCGCTTGGAATCTGCTGCATGTTAGGCTTTGAGGACGAAACTCTTCCAGTATCCAGGATTTGCGAGAAGTTTGTGTGCACTCGCCCATCTCTGTTAACGTAATTGAAGAATTTAGTTCCGTAGGCGTTTGCCAGCTTTGTCCTTTCTTTATAGCGTATATATTCATCTATCAGTTTGTGTTTGTATCTGTACTTATTAAGCTTCTTGCCATTAACGTCCTCTAGTTTAGGTTCTAGATTCCTGAATAGTTCTAAGGTTTGCGAGGGGGATGCCCAGTTGATGTGAGTATGCCTGATGTCCTCCATAGGAGCAAACATATCCACCTGTACTGGTATATTATAGTGTTGTAACAATGGATGTGCCAACACCATATCATCTAGCTTGATTGACTGTTCATGTGCCAGCTTGACATTGTTCTCTGCCATAACTGTCCACTTGTCCTTGTCAATATCCAAGCCCTCGAACTCTATCTCTGAGAATACCTTGACTACCTTATTCTCAAGACGTGCTGTTTGCTCAAGTTCATACGTATGAAGTAGGCTAAGCTGCTTCTGCCGTATGTCCAACAGATAAACCACATCGTTTGCCCCGTACGTAATCTGGTCGACAGTAAAAGGTTGACCCTTGAGTCCGATGAATTTGTTACGCGTCTCTTTATTGAGAGTAGTACCGAGGTATCGCTCCACGCACCTGGAAAGAGAGTATCCATAGTCTTGCTTGCCACAATTGATAACTCTCTCCACAAGAAACGTATCGTATATTTCTTCCACCGAAATTCCAGCCCACTGCTTGATGAACTTGTAGTCGAACTTAGCGTTGTGAAAAATCTTGATAATATCATGTGATTCTAGTATTGATTTAAGAGGTGTGATGTCTACCACACGTGTATCGATTACGTACTGACGCTCTTTGTCCCCAATCTGAAACATGATCATCTTCTTGGAGGTGAAGTCAAAGCCTTCAGTCTCCGTGTCTACACCAAGGACTGTCTTTGTCTTGCAGTAGTCTGCACACTCCTCAATCGTAGCCGTTTGTATCTCATTTAGGGGGCTGCTTGAGCCTATAAATCGTACGCTTTTCATTTTCCTGCTCTTCTTTTTGCATAAACATTAGTATCTGCTTGGCGTCTGCCATGCTGTAGGTTTTACCGATGAAATATACTTCATTCCTGTTCTGTCTCTCTGATGCTCTGATCATCATCTTGAGCGTGTCAGAGCGCCCATCTTGTATTAGCTGAGCGATTTGTCCCATTTTACCCATAACGTGTATTGTTTTTAAGGAGTGTTACTAAAAGATGAAAGGGCCCCACAATATGTGAGGCCCCACATCCTAACTGTTATCAGCTAGCGAGCTCCCCAGCCATAGCTGGACGCTCGATTGCAGTTGCTTTCTCCTCTACAGGAGAAGCAGCGATAAAGTTGTTCTCACACAAGTGTGCAAGAGCGATGTCCGTGTGACGATACACAGGCATCAGGGTGTCAGTTGCAGGATTCATGGCCATGACAACCTCACCAGAAGCGGGGTTAATCTTGGGGTCATGGTTCTTTGCATAACGGTTCTTCGTAAAGTTCTCCGTCACTTGAATAGCAACCTCCGTAGGAGCGCCACCAAGTTTAGAGTACACATCATTGCCGAGAATTGGCGTTCCACCTTCAACAAAGCTACCTTCTGTAGCTCCAAAGATTTCACGTGCTTTCTCTGCACTGAATGAACGAATAGCCGTCACTGTGGTAGTATTGTCCAATTCCTCAGAACCTTGCTCAAGAGCAATCAGTGAGCTGTTGGCAGATACTCCAGTAGAAGGTCTTTCGACTTTCTGAGCAAATTGCACAGACACTTGGTCACGAGAGGATTGGGTGTTATACCAAAACCGACGAACGACAACTTGACCCGTTGCCAGGGTATTTTCATAGGCGTTTGCCATGATAAAAGAAAATAAAAGAATAGAATGGTGACTGTTGATGGCCGTCACCTTACGCCATTGGAGGACAGAGGAGGATTCGAACCTCAGTTGATGGTCGTTATAACGACACGCTTCAGCAAACCCCAAACCTGAAACCGTCGAGCCCCCTCCAAGGGGTGTCTCTGTCCTTAGTAGTGCGGAAGGAATCGAACCTTCAGGATAATGTCTGTAGCTGTATACTCTCTACATATGACAACCCCCCACGCCAATGCGCACTGTACATGTATGGAGGACATGCAACCCCACCTCTGTATAGCCTAAGGCCCAAAGGATTTTTGGAAACGCAGTGAGGAATCGAACCTCACTTAACTCGAGTATTAGCCGCCAGGCTGCGCTTGTAACCAGTTTACTTGGTTTTTGTGATGATACCCCAACTACCTGTTGGGTACTTTATCCTGTAGGGCATGTCATCAAACTTAGGATGTATGATGTTTATCCACAGGATAGTGTTCTTACGTCTGCGTTTGACGTCGAACACATCTACTTT
>UEXM01003024.1_pt1 | contig 11195 bp, 4 predicted proteins | sample 1796661 | NCBI WGS metagenome assembly UEXM01 (sample SAMEA4772469, study PRJEB27181) | metagenome
GTGTTAATGTGTTCCTTAAAAATAAGCTTGTCAAAATCATAACATTTATATATTATTAGACTTGGCGTGGTTGAGTATACAAAATATAGCTCAGTCTCATGCTCAAAAAATAACCAGTTCTTTTCCCAATAAACTTCTTTGTTACTTACAAAAGCCATCTTATGATACTTCTCTATATTTATTTTGCCTAGAAAATTGTAATTAGAATCTAAAACACCCATGTAGGTATTAAAGTCAGTGTCTATATAAGCTGTGCAAAAATATGTTTTACCCTGGTACTTAAAAGCTCTATAGTCTTCAAACTTGTGTGATTGATCTGCCTCTTGTATTTGTTTTATTTTTTTCGTTTGTAATTTTAACGTGGTATCAAAGTTATATTCGACTAGTTGAGTACAAGCTCCTAGTTGTTTCATAAACTTAGTCCGAGATGTATCTTTATCATATCTAGCCACACCTCTGTATCCACCTTGTGTTTTGTGTATTGTTATATTATGAGAAACAGTTGGCGCATCCTCACGGGATAGTAAGATTATTTTTTTTCTTTCGTTATTCCCTCTCCATGTACCTGCAAACATGTGTGTTAGATACACATCACTCCTATCTACCGCAAAAGGATTGTCCGATTTAAATGAGTTGCTATGGCTTTGGTTAGAACCAAAAGCGTTTATGGGTAACAGGTGGCTGTCCTTTAGTTGTTGCTTACTTCCAAAGTAACTCATTATGTGTTTGCTAAATCTACCAGGGCCTGTATTTTTGAGGACACCATCTACGGGGTTGTTTATTATATCATTGATAATTAAATTAAGAGGCATTTGTTTGGGTGCAGCTGCAAACGCCCAGTTGCAAACGCTTTTGACTTTGCCATTTACATTAACACCTATACCATCAAAGAGGGTGTCTTGCTGTTCTAAGTCTGCTTCAAGGCCTACAACAAGCTCTTGGTCTTTTATCCAATTACGCAAAGGCTGATTACAATATATGTCCGCATCTACATATACACCACCATTCTCCCAGATGTAGCAGTAACGAAAAAAGTCTGAGCGCTCTCCTCTTTCTTTCAAACTTTTGTATGCTTCATTATATATACTACTAGCAAACCACTCATCAACTTTTTCTTGATTAAAATATATCATTTCATATTCTGGGTTGTGCTTTTCAAAAGACTTTATCATATATTCATTTAGGTCTAAGCTATCGTAAGTTGTAAATATTATAGTGTTAGGTATTTTTTTAAACACCTTATTGTTTTGTACATAATCAAAGAAAGGTTTATTGTTTAGCGCTTTCATCTCTTCACGATAAGCAGGGTACTCAACGTGTAAGATAGGCTCACCGTTGTATTTAAACTGCGTGGTAGTAAAGTCGTGTTGTAATATTTTAACACGTTCCTTTCCAATCCGTTGATCGCCAAGTTCGTATTCAGTTTCAATATCTCTGCCGCTGACTCTGTTTAAACACTTGCCTAACAAACCCGGGCCTGTGTAGTCTAAATAAAACTGTTCTTGTTTAGATTGAATGTTTTTTACAGCTTGATTAATAGCCTCCCACATTAAAGGATGTTTTGGAGTGACAGCAATAAATGCATTGGCTAGCCATTTTTTAGCCATCGGATCATCTCTTACTACCACCAGCTTATCGTTGGAACTTATATATTTGTCTATACTAGTTAAACATATTGTATCGCTGTCTACATATACACCACCTCTGATATAAAGGACACAGTAACGAAACAAATCAGCTTTGAAAGCCCCTGGAAGTATGGTGTCGTATGCTGTTAATACAGGTTTTTCAAAATGCTCTTTTATAAAATCTATTCTCTCTGATGCGTCATAAAAAAGATACACATAATCATGATTGTTGACTCTCCAGCTCTCGCAAGCTTTAGCCATACCCACGGGTTTGTTTTTGGTTTCAAATGTTTGATGAATTATTTTTGGTATCATATGTTGACCACTGTTCTTTCAAGCCAACCTTTAGACGCGCTGTAAGGCCATAATACCCAGTGATTAGGTTTTGTACCATTAAACTCACGCCAAACAGTGAAGTTGTCATTGGCTCCTGACATAAAAGATTGCAATTCATTTTTGTCAATATCTTTTCTATACATCTCTTCGTTTTTGTGATTTTCAAAAATTAATGCAGCAAACTCAATGTCGGATTCAGTAAAATGATTTTTAGTTAAATCTATACTATGTTTAAACTTAGGGTGATAAATAGCATCAGCACTTCCAGGAGGCTCAATGTTTTTAGAGCAAGCTTCAGTTATAGCTCTGTCAATAAATCTTATGCCTGAATACTGCTCGTAATCTTTTATAGTCCTTACAGTTCCTACATTATAACCTTCAAAACTTTTAGCATTACATGGAGAACAAACCTCTCCATCTACTCCTAGTAGCTGCTTTGTTCGATGGTGTGCTCTTTCGTTTTTCATACCCCAATTTTTGTCATCATCCCAATGCTTCGTTCTACCTTGCCGTGTATACTCATGCCAAGCTAAAACTTTATGTGGATGAAATAGATCATACCCCCAAGTAAATGCTCTCACGCCTATAGTAATTTCTTCACCATGAAAATAAAACAAAGGGTCATGTTGAACTTCTTTACAAAACACACCTAAAGTAAATGCAAAGTGTGCAGAATAAAACCTTGATTTTACAGGCTCTTTTACATAAGCCTCCATATGATAAGGCATAAAAAACACTACACCTTCAGGTGTAAATCTATCAAAGGACATGCCCCAAGCTTTTCTATGTCGATCTTGAGGGTCGTTAGCGGGGTTATAAGATGGTATATAACTAGTCAGCAAAGGTTTAGAGTGACCTTTAGACTGTAGACTTTTCAGCATAGATATACATTCAGTATCCCACCCTTTAATAAATCTATGATGTGAGTCAAGCTGCAAAGTGTAGGTCTCACCGTTATAGTGTTGTTGTATTTGATTACGCGCCCAACATGCGCCTAAAGATTCTTCGTAAGGTATTTCTATAATAATAAACCTTGAATCGTTTGCGTATTTTTGAAGGTTATCCCACTTATCTTCAGCGCTAAACTGATGAGCAATACATATGACTAAACGTTCAGGATAGTGAGCATTATCAAGAAGGTCATCAATTGTGGGTATAAGCTCTGGGTCGCGATAACTCGCAATTTGTATAAATATAGTTTCCATTAGATTTCATTAGATTTAATTTTAAAAGCCTGTTGGCGGAGGTGTACTAAATGTCGGTCTTGACCCGCTAGATGATGACGTTGTGCTGCTTGAATTAGTGCATTGACTACAACTAGGTAGCGTATATGATATCCCACTAACATATACAGCACTTCCTACATTACTTACAGTGCCGATTACTGTATAGCATGTATCAGTATCTGATGAGTATATGACATCGCCTATATTAATTCCTCTTTGCTGTAAAGCAATAGCTGTCTCTTGTGTCAACTCTGTCCCTCCGTAACCAACACATCTTGTAAGAATATAATGTTCATCTGCGGGACAGTTGTAATCACAAGTAGTAAATCCTGCATCTCCTTCTTTTACACCATTAGCATCTTCACAAGACAGATTGGTAAGCTCTGTATATCCTGTTGTTTCTAAGACTTGATTGTTAACGAGATAATTATTGTTAGACCCGTCAACCAATCTGACATTTAATGCATAAGTATTTGTAGTCGCAAACACATAATCTTCATTGGTATTACAATTTCTTACCACATAATAATTTGTGACTGGTTGAATTGGTTGAGTTGGACAACCTGCAACGTTTGGCACTAGTTCCATAATAGCAGTACACACAAGTGCTGAGCTAACATTGTTTTTAGCTGTAGTTGAGCTATTATAAGTATAATAATCTTGAGTATTTGGATTTAAATACCTAGATCCAGCACCTAATCCTGTTTTACTAAATATGTAACATGATTGACTTACACTACTTCCTGGACATGGGTCTAGTTGATAGTATTTACCAGCTACAATTTCAGCTGTAGGTGTTGGTGTCACTTGTGTTACAGTAGGCGTAGGCGTAGGTGGTGACGGAACTGCTGTTGGCGTGACTGCACTTGTTGGTGCAGGTGTAGGTGTAGGCGTAGGCGTTACCGTTGGAGTTGGCGTAGGCGTAGCTGTAGGCGTAGGTGTTGGACCTGCACAATTACATGTTTCGGCCACTTGTAATACGCAATTTACTTGTTCTCTTGAAATAATACTATCAGAATAAAAGCCATCAGGGGCACATTGCGTTAATGCAGCGTCTGTAAATAATGCAGTTGCTGTCGCAAAGCTGTTAGAGTCAAAGTAAAATGTTCCTAGTGTAGCCATTACTTATTAACAATTAGATAGATTATTTACCGTTGAATTTATATTTATTCTAGCAGATTGTCCATTTCCTGAGCCGCAAGGAGAAGGCTGATACCAATAAAGCCCTGATCCTGTTCCTCCTGAAATGGGCGCAACATCGCTAAGTTTTTGTTTTTTAGCTGTATCAACATAAACAATATCATTCAAAGATAAACAACTTGAGCTACCTGTATGATAAAATGTTTGTGTTGGTGACGAACTTCCATTTGTGCATGCATTAGATGATGTCGTCCAAAAATAATTATACGCCGTCATTGTAAATTCTTGCAAGCATGTCTCGTAATAACTAGATCCAATAAGGTTAACAATTCCATTTGAACCTATTGAGAATTTTAATCCTGGCGCACCAGACGTTTGTAATGTTGATCCATAATACATAGGCAATCCTGTCCCTACATCGCTACCATTAAAGGTGTTTTGTTGTAACGCGTCAGTATATGCAATAACCGCATAGTTATTAGTGTAAGCAAAATCTAAATCTTCTTGTGATTGTATGTTTACGGGACTCCCGCCAGGAGAATAAAATAGATACATAGTGGCAAAACTAGAAACATTATAATTACATGAATCAGATTTGTTAGTAAATCCATTCTGCTCACCGCCATTTAAATACCAAGCCACTGGAGATGGATTGGCCGTTGGTGTAGGCGGCGGTGAACATGTTGATAAATTAGACACTTGTCCGTAATTGCCGACAGGATCACCACCCATCAAAAATGTTTGTCCTGTATTTGGTGGAAACGTAGTTTTAAAATACGTGCCAAACCCATTGTAAGGAACGTTAAAAGTGGAATTAATATAAACAGTTAAATTGTTATTTACTACATCTTGCCAAGATGTTACGTTCTGCGTAAAATATGCAGTTTGAATATTTGCAGCGACTTGTCCGTTGCAAGCACCTGAAGCTGTAGAAAATCCTGAGGCTGGATTAGTTGCGCTTGCATTGCTTGTATAAAACGGCAATGTATTAGCTAAAGGGGTTACAGTAGGTGTTGGAGTGGGTGTAGCAGTCGGAGTCGGAGTCGGCACGTATGGAGTTACAGTAGGTGTTGGGGTAGGAGTCGCTGTTGGCGTTGGCGTAGGGGTGGCTACTCCACCAGGGCATCCTAAAGTATACTGCCATGTGCTGTTAGTTATTGGTGCAAATACTTTTACTGTTGCCGTTGTTGTAGCGGTAGACTTTGTAAACGATGCTGTGCCGGTGCCTACACCTTGAATTGTTTCTGATGGCTGCCCTAAGTTTGCAAGAGCCGCATTTAAATCTCCTTGTTGTGACGAATTGCCTCTATAACCTGTGTTAATAACTTCAACACCATCAAACTCTACAATAAATTTATCTGGCTCTCCTAGTGCAGCGTAAGACAGTTCTACTGTTCCTGTTCCTGTTCCAAGATTTACATTTCTTATATCTGGATAAGCATATCCGCCGCCTTGCACCGTGTTACAATTTATTGTTGGACCAAGGGGTTGGCCATTACAACATGCATCGTATGCAGATATTCCTTGGTTTAAGAATATTTCAGTTGATTGTCTATAGTCCCATACCATGTACAAAATATTTCCTGTATTGTTTGGCATTGGAAATTCTGCTGAAAATTTATTTCCTGAAGTAACTATTGGCGTTGCTTCTGATGATGCGCCTAATAATAAATTAATAGAAGTAGTGTCGTTTGGATATAAAGTGTTTGTTCTTAAATATCTAAACTTGTTAAGAGATGTGTTGAAATTAAAGTTGTCGCTTAGTATTTTATTACTTATCATGTTAACTAACGCACCTTGGTTTGGTATAACACCAGCGCCTATAACACCAGACACACTTTCGTATTGTGAAACAATTGGATTATTTGTAGAGCTAGCAAAAGTTACTAAGCTTGAGTGTAACGGTGAACTAAATATATTGTCAGTCCAAGAGTATTGATTGTGTATGGATAAGCCTACATCACTTGCGCTTGTTAAAGCTATATTGTATATAGTCAAAATATTTTGTATTGGGCACTCAGTTGTTATTTGTATGGTGTCAGAGTCCAAGGAATTGGTAGTAACAATTAAAGTGACCTGAGTTGCTTCTACACTGTTTTTATTTATTGTCAATGTACCACTAACATATACAAGTCCAGTTGTATATTCGACATTGTTATAAATCGCTTTTATTGTGTAGCCCACACCTGTTGTAGTGCCTTCAGTTCCTATGTCAATACCTTGTTCGGTAATTAACTGTTCGTTTCCTGTGCCTGATTCAGAAAATATATCATCTTCATAAGAGTTCGGAATAACATAATTAATAGCTACGTTGCCTACGTTTTCTGTAACATTAACACAATAAATAGTTTCCGCCGCAGGATTTACTTGTACGTTTTCTGTTACACCACAAGGTAAACAGTTTGTAAAACCAGCGATATTTTCACCGTTGCTGGCTAATACATACTCGTTCATGTATGGGTCATATCCCCCAAGTTTTTGATTTCCTGTGGTATCAATAAAGAAATCTCTAAACCATCCGCGCATTCCTACCTCTGATATAACCGCCAAGACTTCAGGACCTACTTCTCCACCTTTTAATTGTAATACTGCTCCTCTTTTCGCATCAGTAAAAAACTTATCGTTTCCATATACCGCAAAACTTTCAGGGTTATTGCTGATACCGAACTCTTCGTCTCTTGCTATCTGCTGACCCAAAACTGTAGGAACAGAAGTTAAAGTACCCGCTCCCCCTGCGTCAGTTAGTATATCTTTGCCCTGTAATACGTATGATATTTTATCTTCTTGAAATATAAGTATGTCTGTTCTTCTAGCATGAAGCTTCTGTATAGGTCCATATATGTCTTCTAATGGCTTAAAATTAGCTAAGCCTAGGTTGAACTCATTTAATTTATTTACGTTCGACTCATCGTTAAAAACGCCGCTATAGGTAAGGTCTGCAAATCTGTGTGCTCTTTTGTAAATCTGTGCCGATGTTGTAAAGATTCTATTACCAAAATTCATAGGCTTGCCAACAATAGAATCTCTTATCTTAAAGCTTTCTATACCATCTCCAAATGCTATACAATTATAAAAGCCTGTATCTATTATGGCATCTTGCGGTGTTACGTTGGCAGCGTTTTGAAAGTTAACAACTTGATTTTGAACATTCCCAGTATGCTGTCCTAATGAATCTATATCAAAAGACAAATCGTTTTCATACCATATATCTGGAGAGGCATCTGTTGGTATTGTCTCAAAAACGCAAGTAGAACTAGCTCGTATAACTTCTATTTGTAAGCTTACACGAGATGTGGCATTATCGGCAGATCCACAAGCGTTTGTCCCTGTTGCCATTAAATATTGTTTTCCTGTAGCAGTGTTTTTATAAAACCTCCAATAGTTTACTGTCTCCGCTGCATCTATAATTGAATTATTAACGTTTATAACTAGAGGTGGAACATCGTTTACATTTGATGCAGTGTATGCCGCGCTATTAAAACTGTTGGTTGTATCAGGAAAACTACAAGTTCCTCTTGGCCATCCGTTACATGACTCGCCATTATTAAGTAAAGATGCTACATTATCATTTATAAAGAAATCTTCAAAATCTGAAAATTCTCTAGTGGCCGTAAGATTTAAAATTAAATTATATGATCTTTCTTCACAGGCTGTGCTTCTTCCTCTTCGAGTATTACTGTATGTAATTCTTATACGACTACCTGCAGGGATAGTGTAAACCTCGTCTGTTAAAGTAGATGATAATCCTGCATTTGATACTGTAACAGGAAAACTAGCGACAGGATAAAAGTTGGCTTGTTTTGCAGTCCAAACTTTTGCAGGAAATGAAACAAAGTTTCCACCCGGCTCATCATTGGTAGTAGCCGAAAAGTTATTTGGATTTAATTTCATGTATGGCCCTGAAGGAATCTCTATAGTTGCGTTGGCCACTAAAGGATCCTTAATAGTTAAAAAGTTTTTTTCTTTAACTTCTTTTTCTAAAACAGTTGTAAATACACAAGTTGATAATGATCCATCATTGTCTCGTTTTACAATTAGCCTATCACCTGCGTTTACCTTCTGTGCATTTTCCCCTTCTAATAAAAAGTATACTGCATTACCATCGGGCTCCTCATAGAATATGTTTGTGTAGATGGTTTCGTAATTATCTCTGTCAGCTTTTATTACAAACTTGTATCTCTCTGCCCAATATGGAGCTATTTGTGCGGGTATAATTCCACCGCCAGGAATAGTTACCCGTATTTTATTTATCAGATTTGAGTTGGAGCATGGTACGCTGACCGTATCAAACTCACTTATCTGAGCTGTAGAAGATCTACCAAACTCGTCCATATATACAATACCAACCTGATACCCTCGGTTACTGTGTAAGCTGTAGTTATTTGTGTTCTCTCTATAAGAAACAGAACCCGCTGTTACCTCATAGTATTCATAGAATGTTTGAGTTGGAACACCTATATTATCTACAAACTGCATTGCAGGAAACTGCAATCCTATCTCTGTACTGTTCGCACTAGTATATATTTGAATAGGCTGATCTACAGCACTGATACCGCTTGCTTTTTTATAATACGCATCGAGTTGATTTGGTATCTCACAATTAAAAACGTCTGTAAAAGTAGAGCCTGTACAAGAGTTTGCTACTGTTGAAATAGTTGTTGCACTACCAATCTTTGCGACAAAGTCAGGATCTGTGGCTAAATTAAATACTGAGCTAAAGTCTTGCTGTAATATGTATGTGAAATTAAGGTTTTTATCTGTGGTAGTATCTGTCGGAAAAGGTGTATTACCACTAAATGAATTGTGTAAAATAGATATATCAAACTCTATAGATGCGCCTTTTACTAGCTTAGTTCCTTCTAAATCAAAATTAAACCTTGCATTTGGTTTATTAATCCATCCATCAATTACGTACTGTGCATCTGCTTGAGAAAATGGTAGTGTTTCAGCGCCCACCTCACTTGTTTCCAAAGTAGTGCTATAATTAAATTGAACTGCATCGTTGAATTTATCAACTAAATTATATGACTCAAAATAGTTACCGTAAAACAAACGGTTACCCATTATTGTTTGAGCTTGAGCTTTTAGAGGAACGTTATCGTACAACCTAAGAATCTCTGTCTCAGGCAATACCGTAAATATTTTTTGATTGTCAAAAACAAATGTAGCTATATCATTATCCGCTAAGCCTAAATCTAATTTATTTAGTTTTTCTACAACCCTAATTACAGGGTTGTCCATTTCTTTAAATAATATCTCAACGTCTTTGACTAATGGACCTCCTGTATTATAAGATAAAGTAACCGCATTCATTACATTGAGCATTCCCTCATTTAAAAATGTGCTTATATCGAATTGAAAATTACCAGCAATAAATGCAGGGTCACTAAACTGTGAAGTTGCAGAATACTCTCCGTCTGCATATTGATAACGATACGCAAAACAAATGAACCTGTCTTGTAAATAAGTATTGTCGCCATTATTTTTAAATGGTACAATAGTCGGCGCTTCAATCGGAGGCTTTTTTATAACCAGTAAAGATTCTGCGGTAAATTGATCTATATATGCAGCCATGTTAACTAGTTAATGTATAAGTTACTTGATCCGTTAAAGTTAATCCGTTTATTATTACAGTGCCCCCCGATTCAGGATTTTGTGTATCACCGTTCCCATCTGTATATGTAAAGATTGAAGGCGTGTAGTTTGCCGTAAAAGTTCCCGAAGAACCATCATCACCTTTTATTGATCCAGCTATGGCGGAGGCGCCTGGATTTGAAACAGTGTCAGCATTTATTAAATTAATTGTAGATGTCCCCGAATTTGTGTCAGTTGAAAATTGGGTGAGTGCTAAGCCTTGAGCAAAGTTGGAACCTTGTATGCCATAACCTTTTGTAATAGGCAACCCCAAATTATCTGTATAACAATCTACACCAGGTAATGGTATTTGATTTAAACTTGGGCTTACACCTTGACCAAAACCTGACAATGGATTTGGACAACCCAACAACGTACCTCGATGAAATCCTATAAACTCTGTGCCTCCCACTAATAATGATTCAGCCTTAAATTTCCACAAAGCTGCAATAGGCCCTGGAGGATTACCATCTAGCAATGGCTCTTTGTAAGAACGATTAACGTTTATAAATCTAGGTGCATTTAAGTTGTCAGTAAAAAAAAGTAATTCACCAATAATATTTATACCTGTTATTAAATTCTGTGGATTAAAATTAAGAGTTGTATTTATACCGCTGCCGTCATCCGTACTAACTACATGATACGTCACTTGCGCTGTTTTAGTATCAAAAGATACAATCATATCACATTTACCTGTATCGGCCAAAGTAAAATTTGAATCATGCACAAACCAATATATGGTTTCATTTGCACTATCTTGAAATGCACCGATACATCTTGCTTGAGGACTTAATGCTTGTTTGTCTAAAAAGAATAGCGCGCTAAGTTGAGAATTACCTTTTGTGTTTTCTACTGAACCTATTTCGGATGCCTCAGTAGAACCAAGCCTTACGTTTAAAGCATCTTCATATTCGCCATTGGGTATAAGCCTTTCATCAAGGCTTTTATTCATACGGCCTGCAATAAAATTTCTTTGCGATTTTGCCATTACTTAATCCACTTATTCTCTCCTCTTAAGTTCATTAACAACCTGCCAGGATGAATATCACTTAATCGGATTTTTGCATTTCTTAATAAAGCTGTTTTATCTTTTCGGGCCCTGTTTATTATGTACTCTTGGACACCAAATTTACTATTTAATAAAGCATATTTTATATATGCATATATGTAATCTTCAAATAGTTTATTTACACTTATTTTTGAATCATCACCATTTTCCATACCGTCAGAT
>UEXM01003025.1_pt1 | contig 11194 bp, 17 predicted proteins | sample 1796661 | NCBI WGS metagenome assembly UEXM01 (sample SAMEA4772469, study PRJEB27181) | metagenome
CCCCTCAGATCGTTCCCGAATGCAGGCACAACCTCAGTGCCAAGATCGTCGCTGAAGTGATGACCGATGACCTAGCTAAATCGCGCGTTATCGCTGACGAGCTTTTTACTGGCGGCGTCAAGGCTATGGCTTCGGAAGACGGCCCTCCGCGATTGACTGGCGTTGTTGCTGTGATGAACCGAAAATCACCCCCGGCCTCTAGGCCGGGCATGCCGCCGGGCGTTCGTACGGGGACACTGAAAAGATCGTTCCGTGCTAGGCCGACAGCAAAGATCGGCAAGTTCTTGGTCGCCGCAGCAGGTACCAATGTCGATTACGCGAGAGACCTCCAGTTCAAGAAGAACCGCCCCTTCATGGAGAAGTCCTTCCAGAACATCAGGCCGATGATCGAGGAAAGGCTTCTCGGAACCCAAGCCCGGATCAGGCGTAAGCTGGGGCAAAGGATCAAGCCGCTATGAGCGATGCACTGATGAAGGGCTTCTACGACGTCCTTGTTGAAAACGACGGCGGAGATCCGCCGGATTACAACGACTTTTATGATGCAGTCGGCGGCCGGATATTTGCATACGAGGCCAAGCTGTCTGACACCCTCCCGCTTGCTGTCTATCAGATGGATTCGCCCAGCTGCGAAAGATTCTTCGGCGGCAAGGTCAGAAGCACCGCGACCTTCACCATGACGATCTACGGCAAGGCTTCCCTTGGGCTGCAAGCTGTAACCGATATCGCCGAGAAGGCGTTTGCCCATATCAACGGCAAGAAAGCAACTGTCGCTTCTCACGACCGAGGCGTTTTGCGTGGGGTTTCGCGGGGTGGCCCAGCCGTCGAGGGTGAGTATGTTCGTGTCGATTCGACCTTTGAAATGATAGCCACCACCAGTTGATAGGAGCTTTCGATGGGAACTCTCAATCTGATTGGCAGCGACGGCAACGTCAGCATGCCAACGGGATACAAAGCAAACGCCAATACGTGGTCAGCCACGTTTGCAAGGACGACATCTGTTGTTACTGCGTTTGGCAATACCGGCCACGTTCGTGAAACCAGTGCTGTCCTTGATATCACTGGATCGTACGGCGGGACCATGCTCGGCTATACGTCCACGACCAGCCCGCTGCTCATAGGGACCGGCAGTGACGCTGTCGATCTGACGCTTTCTTGGGACGACACTGGCAGCAGGGTTTGCTCAGTCTTGTTCAAGGCTGTCATCAGTTCGGTTGCACTGTCTGTCACGAACGATGGCGACTCAACAGTGGCCTTCAACTTTGAGGCTGGCGGCAGCACGACGGCCCCGACCTTTACTTGGGAGGAAGTCTGATGGCTAGCTTTATTGGTTCAGATGGGGCTTGCACCCTTCCTTCTGGCTACAACGCCACCCTGAACACTTGGTCCGCGACGATCACCCGTGCTTCTGCCGATGTCACTGGCTTTGGCGGGACCATTCGCAATCGCCGATCATCCGGCGTCGTCGATATCACTGGGTCTGCCGGCGGTATCCCGACTGCGTGGGACAATGCTGGCAGCGGATCAGACGGCTCTTACGCACCGCTGCCCCACTCAGGCACCACGCTGACCAATCCTGCGCCTGGCGCTTTGCTGCTTACTGTCGCTCCGAACAATGGATCTGGCGACTCGTGTTCAATCGCTTTTGTTGCGGTGATTAACTCGGTGGCATTCAGCGTCACTAACGACGGGGACTCGACGGTTTCGTTCAACTTTGAAATGTCGGACTCGGACGGGCCGACCATCACTTGGGATGAAAGCTGATGGCTTACGGAGCCGCAGACAGGCTTGCAGACAACGGGATCATGACGCCAAGCGATAACGACTGGCGGATCACGCTGACCTTCGACGGCGGCGTGACTCGCAAGATCCGCGTGTCGCCGTCGACCGTCAGCGAATCAGATGCAGTCGACCGTGCTATGGTTCACGCTGGTGTTACTGACAAGAACGAGGTCGTTTCGGTGACGGCCGAGCGAGTAAAGAAGACTGTGCAGGTCGCCCCTTACGGGATGATCCACAAGTAGGAGAGAAACAATGGAGCCTCTGGCCGTCACGATCAACGACGAGACGATCCTTATTCCAAAGCTGAAGGTTCAACAGGTCATCGACCTGACGGCTCAAGCAAGCGAGATCGAAAGGCAAGCAATCATCCGAGATCTCGAGGACGCCCAGGCATCAGCGACCGAAAGGCTGGAAAGGCTAGAAAAGCACAGGAAGGAATCAGGACTTTCGTCTACGATCATTCGAGAGGCATTCGATCTCTCTGGAGCCCGTAGGATCGTCTCTGCTGCCCTTGGTGAGTTCCCTGAGTCTCTGGACCACATGGACCCCGTCAACCTCTCACGGCTGGCTCTAGGCTCTCTGGGCGTAGACCTAGACACCTACGTCGAAGGGAGTGCCGAGGGAAAGGCGTAGATACGGCCAGAGACTGGATCAGCGACTCGGCCGTAATCGCTCGCAATCTGCCCGGCATTGGCAACCCAATGAATCTCCCGATCGACGAGTTCAATGGGTATCTGAAAGCCATCTTCGATTATTTGGATAGGCAAGCTGGCAATTCGCCGGCTGGCCCTTCTTCCGATCACCGATCACACGTCGAAGAGCAAATGAGGCGTCTGCATGGCTGACTTTGAACTTGAAGTTGATTTCAAGGCTGCAACTGGCAAGCTCGAGCAGGGGGCCAAGAGGTCAGAGCAAATTGTTCAGCGTACGGCCGACAGGATTGAGCAGGAAGTCGGAGACGCAAACGAGTCGTTCGATGGAATGCTCGGGCTGATCGGCAAGGTTGCTGCTGGCTTGTTCCTTCTTGAAGGTGCTATGAAGCTCGGGTCTGCCGCGGCCAGAGGGCTTGCTGGCGACACAGAGTCGATGAATGCAGCCCTGGGAAGCCTTCCGATTCTTGGGCCACTGATTACATCAGTGCAGGAGTTTCAAGAGTCACTCGATTACGTCAGTGATTCTGCAACCAGACAGAGAGAGAAAATTGAAGAGCTGAGAATTGAATACGAGTTCTTGGACGCAGCCGTGGCTAGAGCGGGTCGTTCTATGGACTTGCATGCCCAGACGATGAAGCTGCTGGGTGACTCAGACGAAAAAATTACGCTGGATCAGTTCGGCAACAGGATGAAACTGGCGGACGAGACGCACAGGCTTGCGCTTCGGGCGATCGAAGAAGAGCACAACGCAAGAGTCCTTGCGATCGAAGAACAGGACATGGGGTACGAGGCTGAGCAGCGCGTACTGAGGGATATATACGAAGAGAAAGTAAGATCAATCCATGCGGCGGAGGATGAGCTTGCTGCAAGAAAGATTCTGCTCAAGACCGAAAGAGATGTCGCCGAAGTCAAGCTGAGGGACGATCGGATCAACGCTGAAAGGGCTGCGAACCAGAAGCGTGCCCAAGAGATGGCAGAGCAGCACCAGAAGGACATGATCGCACTTGAAAAAGAGCGAATCGAGGAAACAAAGAAGCGGGCCGAAGAAGAAGCCAAGGCGTTGAAGGCCCAGCAGGACTTTGCCGGTGCTCGGTTTAAAATGGAAAAGGAGCTGGGCGATGCAAGAAAGCAGGCTGAACAGTCAGTTGCTGGTGCAACCGCCTCGTTCTCTACTGCTGGCGGCAGTTTTGTAACCGGCGTTGCGGCGCAGGTAGATGAAACCAAGCTACTGAAACAAATCAGCCAGCAATCAAGAGACTTTCTAGAGCAGATCGTACAGAACACCGCTGGTCTTGGAGTCATGGGCTTTGCCTGAGTTTATCGAACAACTTGAAAGCCGATCCATCTCATCGTCTGGCGGACGAGGCACTGGAAAGCGAACATTCTTTGCCAGCGGATACAGCGACATCTCGTTGGTGCTGAAGGCCTTTGGCATTGCGACAACTTCCGACGGCAGTGGTGGGACGCTGCTTACTCCAGTAAAGGGTTCGTCGTTCCCTAGCTTCAGCGGCTTGATCGCCAAAGACTTCAGCATTACCCCAGTGTCGGGCCACACTGATCTCTGGAAGATCGACTGGTCTTACGAAATGGTCACCACAGACTATTTCACCTTCCCGCCTGAGCCAATCGCAGAGCTTCCGAACGAAGTTGGCTACGTCGAGCTGTCGTCAGAGATCAGGGCCGAGTTTGTTCTTGTGTTCAGAGAGAATCCGAACCTTCCCGACCGTGGAATTCCGGAGCAGCCCGCGGAAGGTGAGCAGCAAGACCCCGAGATCGACATCGAAGGCGAGCATATTGACGTTGGCGGCAACCCAGTCTCGACAGTCCGAAAAATCCAAGAGCTGGTGCTTACTGAAACCGTTGAAGGCGAACCGCCGTTTGGAACTTACGGCCGCTTTCGTTTCAACAGAAACTCCGTCCCGTTTCTTGGTGCTAGGCCTGGCCGAGTTCTCTATCGTGGCTGCAGCGTTAGGCGGACTGGCGTCGAGGTTTACCAAGTTTCGCACTCGTTCATTGACGACGACGCGTTCCACCTGAAGCAGCAGCCGCTGGTCGATCAGAACGGCAAGCCCTTGCTCGACGGCAACAGGACCGCCAAGAAGGTTTACTTCATTCAACCGTTTCCAGACATGGATGATCTGAACGGGATCTCCGACAACTTTTAGCCGGACGGAATAATGGCAGACGAAATTTCAATGAGCGCCTCGCTCTCGGTGTCAGCGACCAATTTCAAAGAGTCTTACCAGCCCGGCAAGCTCACCATCGACCTTGCGAGCAACAAGGGCGACGGCGGCGTGCAAGACATTTCGCACTCGGGTGCCGCCGCGCAAGGCGAAGCCTTTGGCGTCACTGACGTCTCGGTCGGCGGCGTTTACTTTTTCCGAAACTTGGATGAGACCAACTTTGTCGAGATTGGCTTTCAAGTTTCATCCACGTTCTACCCTTGGCTGAAGCTGCTTCCCGGCGAGTATTCGGTTGGCAGGCTTGGTAATGCCGCACCGTTCGGCCGAGCCAACACTGCAAACGTCGACGTGCAGTACCGGATCCTTTCGCCGTGAGCGACCTTCCTAGGTTTTTCGAAGGCAAACTTGGCCGCCTTGATTTCACCGTACTGAACGAAGCGTTCAGGCGATTGGACATCCTTCGTCCGTTGATCGAGCAGGCCGAGGTCCGTGAGGGCGGTTCGTTTGATCTTAAGCCGGACGTGCTACTGGTTTATGCGAACAGGCTGAACCCAGAACAGCGATACCAGTGGAGAGAAGTTTTCATCACTGAAGACGATGAAGTCAAGTTTGAATTTAGCCCAGAGGAAGAAGAAGAGAAGACTGAGATTCTTGCAAGCAGCCAGTTCAGGCGGGGCGGCCAGCCGTACAACGAAGACGAAGCCGACGAAGACGAAGAGGATCTGTCAGAGGACTACGCGATCCTTCTCGACCAGACGAACGACTGGGATTCCGGATTCGCCCTGCTGGTAGTCATGCGGCGGGTTGATGCTGTCAACAGATACGTCTTGGTTCCAGTTGGCGTAGGTGGCGGCGGTGGCGATACTGCCGTGTTTAAAGTGTCAGCGGGCATTGGCGAAACTACGATCACCCTTGGCGATGCTGGCGATGTCACAGCCTACGAATACCGCGGCGATCTATGTGTCAGATCAAATGGTCAGTGGACATCAACAGCCGATTCGGTTTGCTACGACCTTTCCTTCAACGCAGAAAACCACCCAGCAAACAGAGACGCTTTTTACAACTACAGCGTGCTCGATGTCGATACTTGCTTGACAGTTTCCAACTCTGGTGGGATTTCATACTTTGGTGCCCCTTGCCGCCTTGAGTGGGGCTGCGCTTAGCTGAAAGGCGACAGATGCCCGGCGAACATCATTCCATTGGCAGGCTGACCGCTGACCTGACGCCGATTCTTATCGCGTCAAGGCGAACGGTTGTGAAGACTTTGATCGTCTGCAATACTGACACGTCAAACCAGACGTACAACTTGCTGCACGTTCCTGCTGATGAATCATCTGCCGATGACCATGCTTTGTTTTTTAACACAGCCATCAAGTCGAAGACCACGCAGGCCGTGGACACCTACATCTACCTGAACGTAGGCGACAGAATCGAAGCGCTTGCTTCAGTGGCCGGCAAGATTGCCATGTCGCTCTATTCGATTGACTACGACTCGTATGTCCAAGGTGCCAGACTTTGAGCGGTTACGCAGCGGCATGTTGTTGCGATAGTGCTCCGCCCGTTGAATGCGACTGTGATCCATTCTTCGGCACATCTGATTTTATCGACCTGAAGTTTATGCTTGTCAGTCGGGCCACCCGTTACTCGGCATACGAAAGATGCCCAGACGACGTTGACACGCCAATCGGTAACCACCCGCCTTCTGGTAACAGCCAAGTGCTTACCCAAAGGACCATAATTCAGTACAACGAAGTTTCTCTGAGCATGAGATGCGAGTTTGCAACGGGGCCTTCCACAAGAAGGTTTCGCTATCCGTACGACGAAGAAGACGGAACGCCAGCCAAGGCCGAAGTGTTGACCTCGTACATCTACGATGACGCTCGCGCCGAAACATCTGAGCAGCGTCTTTCTTCGTCAAGCCCAGAATGCAACGATAGGGTTACCTATTCCAAGATCACCAGGGAAACGAGAAACGCATACGCCGAGACTAATCTGAGCGGAGAAAACACAATCAACGGCCCAGAGACCGACGACCTTGGACAGTCGGCGATCGTCAGTGCATCCAGCTATGTCGCGTTGGGCAAGGATATATCCTCGTTCACTTGGAACCCAGTCGAACTAGAGGATGATATTTACTATCGCGTCTTGAATGCGTCAGTGCGGCCAAGCCCCTTGGTTGTGGTCTCTAATACAACGAGAGAGTCGATCGGCGGCCAAGTTTGGGAAACTGGCCCCGGAGACAGCCAGTCGATATTCGATGTTGGCAACATTGAGATAAGCAACCTTTATCGGATCGGCGAAGAGTGCGACTTCTTTGCTCGCGGCGAGCTGACAGCCTCCAAGATCGGGCAGGCGTTTAATCAGCCGGAAGGCAATTACTTTCCGCCCTACACATCGCAGGAGACTCTGAGTTTTCCGGGCGACTTTTCGTCTGAAATACCCGATCAGCCTGCGTTCCCCGAAGATTGCATTGGTGTACCCGAATGCAATCTGGATGGCTACGATCGGATTACGAACGGACATTTCGAGGGTGCAGTAACGGGCTGGAGTGCTAGGACGTGAACAGATGCACCTTCTTCGATGAGGCTCATGGATGCGGGCTGAACTTGGTCGAGGGGATACCCTCACAATCGGACTGTGATTCATGCAGCGAATATGCTGGGCCGAGCCGGGGGCTTGGCGACAAGGTCTACAAGATTACGAAGGCCGTGGGCATCGAGAAGGTAAAAAGAAAGTTGAAGAGCAACTGTGGTTGCCAGAAGCGACGAGAGACTCTGAATCGAAAGTTTCCTACAAAGGACTCCTGAATGGCACTGGCGACAACAACTCTCTTTAATCGACTCGGTCGTATCTTTAAGCACGCCGAATTTATCCGCACGTTTCAAGCCACGCTGGCTACCCAGCACACGGCCACTGTCGGCCAGTATTCAGGTGCTGCCCTCGAATACGTCGGCTTGCTTTCTCGCAATCTTGAGTCACGCAAGGTTTCGGCGCAAGCGACCAACGACGACCTGCTGTCCGTCGCCAATCGGACGCTGATCGAGCTTGCGGATGCAAACTACAACCTCGTGCGGAAGGACGTCGAAAGTTCCATCCGCGAAGTTATTCGGCAGATGATTGCCGACAGCGATGACGTCAATGGCAACTCGATCACCGTTGGGTCGGTTGCTGCTGGCAGTGCAAACACCGGCAACGGGACGCTTGTTGTATCTGGCATTGCCCCGCTGGTAGACAAGTACGGCAACAGGCCGGGCAATCTGTACCTTCAGAATGCAAAGACGGAAACGCTGACGGCTGATTGCGTGTCGGATTCGACCCAGCGTGCTGTCGATGAAGGCAGCGAAAAGTTCAGGGTCTACGGCCAGCGGGCAGTGTCGCGGTTTGATGAGGATTGGCCGACTGGATCAGGGCGGTCACAAGTCGTCTCGGCTGTTACAGCTAGGACAGACGGTGGCCGAAAGCCGAGCATGAACGTCACGTCGAATGGTGACTTTGAGCAATTCACCTCCAACACGCCGAACCGCTGGACTGTTGCAGCGGGTACCCCGGGCAGCCACATCCTTGCGGCTGGCGCTGGCTATAACGGGTCGAATGCTCTCAAGTTTGTCGGCGACGGATCGACCACGCCGAGCATTTACCAGCGGCTTCGAGTGACAACCGAGACCCTTGGTCAGATCAACCCGGACCGGCCATACACGGTTTCGTTCGCGGTGAAGTACGCGGTGACCAAGCCGACGGTGACCATGACTGTTGCTGTCGAGGATTCTGGTGGGACAAGACTGAGCAATGGGCTGGTTGGCCGGGATATGAAGGCCGAGATTACCAACAGCAACATTACCACCTCCTACCAGCTTGTTACCGCGACGTGCTGGTCTCCGGTTGCTATCCCAAAGGGCAGCCGTATCGTTGTCGAGGCCAACGGCAACATGGCGAACACGTCTGAGGTGTTTATTGACGACGTATGCGTGGCCCAGATGCGAAGCCTTGGCCCCGGATCGCCTCACGTTCAGATGATTGCTGGCTCAGACTCGTTCGCCTTCGGCGATACTTTCACGCGAGCCGTGACGAACAATCTGGACGGCACTGTTGCCAAGGAAATGGATCGCTTCTTTGACATGGAAGGCCGAGGGCTGGCGCTTCCCGGCGATATCGCTGGCGGCGAGTCGATCGCGGATTCGGTGTTCGCTTGAGTTATCGACGGCCAGTCATGGGTAGGCGAGACTGGAACGCCGAACTGTTTGATCGTGACGAGCGGGAAGCATCGCCCGACCCTACAGACGGCGGCGGTGGTATCGGCGACGAAACGGCCGACATCTTTCTCGATGTCTTCCAGAAAGCCTTTGACCGAATTAACCAGGACATCGGCTTGCTTGGATCCGACGAAGAGGCAGTCTCCAATATGCTGGAGATGCGGCAAGCGTTTGGCCGAGCATACGGAATCATCTTCGGCGAACGGCCGCCAACGCTGCCGACGCCAGATCAAGCTGGCTAAATAAACAGCCGCTCACCCTATCCGAAGTTAGGGGAGCGGCTGCAACGAAAGGTTCAGTTGTCAGCTTCGGAAATCAACCTTCACTGTGACGCCGAGCCTGAGGGCCAACCTCAGCACGGTATCATAACGAGTCACGAACGGGTTGTTATCTGAAAAGACGATGAATGGGGAATCAGCTTTGATTCCGTCATGATCGGCAGCCGAAAGCCATGCCGCCTTTGCTTGATTCCGCAGCCAGTCGGTGGCAGATTCAAGCGTCGGATCGTTCTCTGTTGAGAATTGCCAGCCGACCAGCTCCATCAGTATGGACATCTCGGCTTTCGTCAATACGGAACTCATGTCGTCGAGCAGCTTCTGTGCTTCGACGCGGGTTGGATCTTGTCGTTGCCTGCTTACCATTGGTGATTCCTTTCGTTTGGGTCAGGGGGCGGAAACGTGTTCGAGAGCTTGCTGCCATTCAGCTTCTTCGATTAGGTAATCGGACATGGTCACCTGCTTGCCATTTGCAACCGAGACCATGATGCATTCGGCCCATTCAACCATTCGCCTGTGGTTGGACATCGCCTTGTTGAGGTCGATGAACAGTGCATCGTTTCCGTTGCCGTCGTCCAGAGTCATTTCAAACTTGTCGAACCGGACGATCTGTTCGGGGGCATCCGATTCGCGGCCGCCGATGACAGCCTCGATCTCGCAGTGCCAGCAACCTTCGGCCATGCCAATTTTGGATACAGCACTGGTTTCGACCATGTCGCAGTATTCGACCGTGCCTTCGTAAGCATACTTCATTGTTGATACCTTTCGTTGGTATGTGAGAGAAAACAGAAACCCACCGAACGGCCGTTAGGCCGTCCGGGGGTGGGTGGGTCAGGCGGAATCGTCACTGTTGAATTCGGCGACGGCGTTGGCAGCGTAGGCCTTGGCCTGGGCGATGAATTCCTTGCGGTTGAACACCTGCGGGTTGGGAATGGTTTCCGTGGCGTAGGTGCCGTCGATGAACTCTGCAATCGGAACCGTGATGATGTCATTCGGCCGACCTTCCGGCCGCATGGTCACGGTCGCGTCCTTCTTGATCCGGTTAATGAACAGGATCTGGTAGTGGGTTTGGCAGCCTTCGTATTCGGGTGCGTCTTCCCTGCTGTCGAAGGCGATAACTCCGTCTGCGATCGACAGTTGAACCTTTTCGATCCAAGCGTCAATGCTGACCCGCTTTGCATCTCGGAATGCTCGGTTCATGCGGCGGCGAGCGTCCTTCATCTGATCCTTCACCTGCTGTTGGAGCTGTTCCATTTCGAGGGCAGCGTCATTAGCGATGGCGAAAGCGTTGGTGTAAGTTTCGTTGAAACTCATGGGTTGGTTCCTTTCGTGAAACCTTGGGGTGAATCTTCTCCGCAGCGTTGCGGAGCAGTTGAACAGCAAATTGTGAGAGATCGAAATCGTTCGGACATGCCAATACTAACATCATTTTCATCATTGTCAATGGGTTTGAACGAAATCCTTCAGTTTTCATCGGCAATTTCGGTTACCACGTTTGCTGTCAGATAACGTGGTATTTATCGACACCACGTTAGCGGTCAGAAAACGTGGTGCGGCATAGCTGTCAGATAACGTGGTGCCACGTTTGCTGTCAGAAAACGGGGTGTCGATTTTCGATCAGAAAACGTGGTGTCGAATACCGGACCACGTTTGCTGATTAGAAACGTGGCGTCCAAATAAATACCACGTTTGCTGTACAGATAAACCACGTCTACTGGTCAGCAAACGAGGGCCATCCGCCGTGAGCCGTCGCTCAACGCTGTCTAAGCAGTTTCATATATGTCGATGATAGGTCACCCATTTCCGCCGAGAAAACGTGGTAGAGCAGTTTTCTGCTTTTTTCTCCGAAATATGCGAATTCGCCATTGACAGCGACGCCCTCGAATTGTATTAGGCGAAGCCGATTCGCCGAACATATATGATAAGCGAAAAAACGACGAAAATCGTTGCGATGCATTGACATCGATGAAAAATATGATAGCATGATGATGTCAACGAAAACGATTTCCGAAAGGATTGCAAATGCAACTCGACGCCCACGACCTCCTCGATTC
>UEXM01003026.1_pt1 | contig 11192 bp, 11 predicted proteins | sample 1796661 | NCBI WGS metagenome assembly UEXM01 (sample SAMEA4772469, study PRJEB27181) | metagenome
TCGGTAGGCTGGGCTGATTTCATAAAAACCTTGAAAACTTTGGGCTGCTTCTGTAATTGTGGAGAAAGACGTTAGGTTGAAGTTGTGGTCTGTTAGCGTGTTATCAAAATTTAGCGTTTCGGTATCATTGGCTACCGTTGCTGTCGAATCCCCGTTAACGGTTGAATCTATAAAAAAATCAAAAATATTTTCAGCAAGTCCCGATTGGTTGGGGTATGAGGGATTGAATAGGTCTTGCTTAAAAATTTGACCCGTTCCAATGTTTCCCGTTAGAGTCGAATTAGTTTCCCCCACTGTCACCTCGCTATAATGATTCTCACGCCCTGCTGCATAGGATGCAGCGTCGTAAACTCTTTTAGCTGTCACCCCTAAATTAGTTTCGGTTGCAGTGCAAGTCTTGTATCGTGTCAGCGTATTATCATCCTTGTCTGGCCCTGTAAGGCTAACCTTCCAAGGCTTATGTCCCCACAATTTTGATTTTCTGTGCTTGTATTGCATAACTAGATCACCGTCATTAACGTATCCTTGCTCGGTTTCTGTTAGCCCAGCATCCAAGTCTTTTTGTATATTGTTGTGAAAGTAGAAATAACCCTGCCATGTTTCCGTATCGTAACCAATATCTACCACTTCACTCCATGACAAGTCGGCATTCTGTTTCTCTACCTTATATACTACGTTTACATCTGAGCCAGAATAGGTCGAGTCAAAAGGCAACTCGTCGCCAATCGTGATCCAACCTGTAGAGTTTAGGCCATCGCCATTCGTTAGAGCTGTTGTAAATTGATAGCTGTTAATAGTGCCATCTATTTTGGTTTTAATACTTAACCGTCTAGGAGTGGCATCGGTAGCAAACCATTTGAACGATGTGAAAAGCTGGTATTCGTATTGTGGATAAAGCCCACTAAATGAGAAGAAATACTTAACAAAAAGCTTGTTGGTTGTGTAGGTTTGCGGGGTTGCGTCAAGCTTTTGCTGGGTTGTCATTCCGTCACCCCAAACACCAAACGAATCAAAATATGTCTCGGTGTTGCCTACCTGGTCGCTCAGTGTGTAAGTCCTTTGCGTTGACTCAGTGCCAAATTCACCCTCTGAAGTTATGCCCGTAGTTCTCTTAAATGACCTGTAGTTTACCGTTGCGTCAATGTTGCCTGTCAGAGAAATTTCTTCCCGTTGATTATTTGTGAACTCTCTCCCCTCAACCATTAGCCCCGTCTTCGTCATGTGATGTAATCCTGTATGGAATGGCGGCACTCCATAGCCATTTGAAGGATTGTTATAGCCTATTTGATCGTAAGGTGTGTAATAGTATGCGGGAAAGTAGTAGTAGTAGTAGTAGTAGTAAAAACCAAACTTGATTTCCCAGTCGTCAAGCTTTGGCATTTCGGGGAATACCACCCTAGTTTTCATTTTTCGCCTAATGCTGTATTTTGTTGAATCGTTTGAATCGTAAAACCCGTCATATGGCTGGAATGTTGTAACTCGCCCATTTATCCACCAATCCCACCCGCTAATATAATTCAAGTTTACAAGTGCCGAATCAAGCTCTGAGCTTGGATTGTAAGGATTCAAATAAGCGTCTGACGTGATAGCCGTTCCCCCAGGTGGTGAGAAATTTTCTGTTGTAACGGTGATAGTGTAACGATAATTAGTTCCCACTTGTGAAACTGTTCCGCCGCTTGCCGTCTCTCTTTTCACGACCTCGCCGTCAGCATTGTAAAACTCTCGTGTTGCGTAGTATGTGTCAGAGTCATAAAGCCCCCCCGCTAAAGATAGGCTAACAAGCTTGTATTGTAGTGCTGCTGGCCCTGTCTCAGTTAAAAAAATGAATTGGTCTGACCATTCTGCCGTGTAGGGGAAAAAGACGTTGTGAACGGTTGACGCTATAAGCTCCTCAGATACTTCGTTGGTTAGATTTTCCGCCCGATTGAATGCGTCAACTTTATTAGAGATGGCGGCATTGTCGCTAGGGTTAGCATCCTTAAACCCTACCCCTTTAAAATGCAGATTCGCTATATTGCCGTTATGCGGTGTTGCCATGTTAGTATCTGCTGACTTTTAGCTGCCTTCTGAAATAGGTTCCCATCCCGTCAGTCGTCACACTGCTGACTTCACTCGTCACTTGTATGTTTCCAGTCCCATATTGAACGTAATTAACTTTAGCCTCAGATCCCGTTCCTGCCACTATGACTGCCCCTATCTTTAGGTAGACAACAGGTGGCAAACCCTGAAAACCTGCGGAGGGTGCTGGGTATGGATCGTCTGTTAGTGTTGGTGTATCGTATGAATCTAGGACTATTTCCGCACTCGTTAAATCAACACCAAACTCCGCTGTGCTGTTAATATTCAGCTTGAGCAAAACCAACTTACTTGTGCTAACTATCTCATAGTCATTCATGTTTGACGGAATTACATTATTTACAAGCCCGTCTTGAATCCACAAAACAAATTCACCATCTGCTAGCGTGATTTCTGGGTCAGGATCTAACACATGGCTAGGTTTTGATGTTAGGAGCTGGAAAGGTTGATTCTTACTAACAGCAGCTACTCCAGCCTCGCCTTGTGGTGATGCACTAATTATGTAGTCATTATCGTTCTCTGTTACAAAGGCTGTGAACCCATCGCCTATAACTCTTTTACCACCTTGTCTTGCTATATCAAGAATGTCATTTAACACAGTCTCTAATTCTGGCTGATCTTCCAGCTTGACTGTTAGACCTTTCGCTTCTTCTTTATCCATGCTTAAAGGTATTAGGCTTAAGGCTCCTCTTCTCCTGCCATCCACTCGGGGTTGTAAACTGGCTGCAACCAGCCATTTCTACCTGATAGCTTCCACTTCCTTGTTATTTTAACTCCTTCCCCAACTTCCTCAACACTTGCAGATACGAGAATCCAATCCCTAGGCTCCTTAACAACTGGCAGAATATTACTACTGGGGGGAGTAGATGTTTCTCCAAGTTGGTTCATATTTAAAGTGATGTCTTCAATATCCGCCTTCGCTAAGGTCTCAGTTTCAGTATATACGAAAGAAGGCTCTAGGTAACTTTTAACTCCTGCGAAAGGATTTGCACTACCATCTTGTAGTGAAGGTGAAAAGCCATTAAATTTATAGCTAACCTTTCCAGTATCTTCTCCTTCTTTATCAGTTACCTTTTGCTCGGTAAAGGTAGCACCGTTTTCCCAAGTTGTTTTATCCTCTGGATCTCCAGCAAACTCAGAAAACCTAGGATGGGTTTCGATCGGTTCCTGTGAAGTTGCACCTTCTAGGGAGTATGTTTTCTTGAAGGTGTTATTATTAGGCTGCGTCTCTTCAAGAGGCACGCCTCTGAAGTTAATAACAACTGTAGCGTATCCAGCCTCTTCCCTGCTTATCTTAGCCGTATGCCTAACAAGCCAAGGAAATACTGGGTGGTATAGTAGGTTGCTAATTAGCTGTGGTGCTAAATCAAAAAAACACTGATAGTGGAGGGTTGCTGACGCTACACCAAACTTATCAAAGTTGACTTCATTCTTTACCTTCTCTGTTAGCTCGCCTAACAGTTGTCCATTATGCCAAAGCTGTTCGTAATTTTCTGCCATATTCTTATGATATTTCTGCACCAATAAATCCAGTGCCTCTTCCTTTTGTGTTAGCTACAACTTGCTTCGTTAGAGAAACTAGCTGTGTTGTTAAAGCAACCATTCTTGAACTATTGGTATCTCTAGCACCAAGTGGGGGGATGTTACCACCTGCCCCCATTGCATTAGCTATGACTGCCGTATTCTCCCGAATTTGCTCATTACTATCCGCTGTTTTAACTGCTGCCTCTTGTAAGTTTGCTGCTCCAGAAAACACTCCACCTCCTCCACCAATAGTTGTGATTGAAGCTACTTGCTGCCCAAAAGTAGGGTCTACCCCCGTCTCTTTTTGTTTTTTATCCTTAGCCTTGTCTTTATCCTTTTCAGATTCTATCTGTTTTTTATTTTTAATAATTGCAATAACTAAGTCTTTTACTCTCTCTAAATCCTCTGGGCCTTGGAATAAGGTTGTTCTATTGCTACCCTTTTTAGATACCGAGTTCACCGCCTTATCTAGAGCGACTAACACATTGGTAAGATCCCGAGTTGTCTTAATATCCTTACCCCCATTGGCCTGACGAACTCCAAACATGCTATTGAGTTGAGACAGTAGTTTTGCTTCTCTCTCCAAGCCAGTCAATTTGCCATCACGCATCTGGTTGAATGCAGCTTTAAGCTCATCCATAGTAGCCTTCTGCCTCTTTGTTCTTTCTAGGCGTGCTGAGTGTGCTGATGCCTCCTGCTGCTCTAACCGCTCTTGAGCTTCCCTTTGCCTGTTTATGGTTTCAATCTCCCTAATCCTTGCGGAGTGTATCTTATCGAGGCTTTCTGGGAGCTTTTCGTTCCAACTAATAGCCCTACGTAAGGATTCTATCTCATCCTCTCTAGCCTTCCTCTGCTCTGGGGATAATTCTAACAGCTTCTTGTAGGCTTCGTTGAGTTCTAGGTTTCTTTCGGAGGCATCCTTCTTAACTGCATTCAACTCATCTAAGCTGGTAGCAGCCTCGGCAGCGGCGTGTGCCTCCCCTATAAACTCTAGATTCTCTGTTGTAATGCCTAACCCAACTTCTGCATTGTTAATCTTCTGAATACCCCGAGCAACCTCGTCTATAACTTTACCCATAGGGGTAATTTTCTTGATGGCACTGCCTATCTCCAAAATTGGTTTACCTAAAAAGGAAATTGCTTTGCCTAAGTTCTTTACCCCCGCTATTGCTATTTGCAGTTTTGCAGTCATGTTTTCTGCAAACTCAGCAAGCCCCTTACTCTTACTCACTTGTAGTAGGAAGGTAGCAAGATCATCTGTGGCCCTTTTAAGGACATCAACAAAGCTACTATCCAAAAATAACTTAGCTTTAAATTCACTAAAAGCGGAGCTTGCTCTTTTTATAGCTGAAGGAAGATTATCCCCCATAGTTTCCTGCATCTGCTTTGCCTTGCCTTCTGAGTTTTGGAAGGAAGCTGTTAGTCCAGCTAGACCCTTCGAGCCTGAAAGGTTTTCCATCAATACAGAGGCTCCAGAAATTGCCTCGACTCCAAAAATTTTACTTAGTTCACCAGTGCTAAGTCCCGCAGATTGTAAGTTCTTAAGTGCATTCGTAAAGCCTACAACTTTAGGATTAACAGATTGTAAGTTTACTCCAGCGTCACTCAATACCTTCGAGGCTATTTTTGAGGGAGCTACAAGTCTCAGCATTACCATTCTGAGATTTGTTCCCGCCCTAGTTCCCTGAATACCAGCATTGGACAGGACACTTACCGCTGCGGTTGTTTCTTCTATAGAGACTCCTAACTGTTTAGCCACTGGAGCTGCAAAACTCATTGCTGTGCCTAACTGCCTTACGTTAGTATTGGCACTTGAAGCTGCATTGGCCAACACATCAACTACATCATTTGTGGAGCTGGCAGATATACCGAACCCGCTTAATATGTTAGATGTAATATCCGCTGACTCTGCTAGAGATAGATTTCCCGCTTGAGCTAAGGCTAGAGTTGATGGTAAAGCGTCTACGGCTTCCTTGGCATTGAATCCAGCCATAGATAGGAACGTCATGCCTTCTGCTGCCTCCTGTGCTGAGAATTGAGTTGTAGCTCCTAGCTCCCTTACGGAGGCTTCTAACTGTTTAAAAGCAAGGGAGGTTTGAGCTATGCCCGATACAGCAGCAACTTCTGATAGAGCACTCTGTAGCCTTCCCATCTCTGCGACTGATCTTGTCGTAAACTGAAACAACTCATTACCTATTGCTAGGGATGCTCCAACTGCTGCAAGACCTATTGCTAGCCCAACATAACCAGCAGAGGCCATGTTAGCTCCCTTGCCTGCTGCCCTTGCACCTTTTGCCGAGTTGTGTGAAGCTCTACCTACCTTATCTAACTCAGCTCTAGCCTGCTTACCTAGGGGTGGTAATTTTTTTAAGTCTCTATTTACCCCCTCTACATAATCTTCTAACTTTTGTAGCTCCTTTCCAGTATGGTCACTTTCCCTGCCTAGCCCGCCTACAGCCTTCCTAGCATCGTCTGAGGCATTATCTAACCCACCTAACGCATTAGATGCTTTATTTACCGCTGGAGTAAATAATTTTGCGGAGCTTGTAGTTTGCTCAAGTTGGTCAACTAGTTTAGCTAAAGACTCTATAGCTTCTTTGTTCTCAACCTTTAAGTCGATTTCTACTGCTGGATCATTTGCGGAAGGCATAAGGCTTTTATACTATAGGTTGATTAGGTCTTCAAGTGATTCCTCAAGGCTGATTACTCTACAATAGAAACCATTCTCTATCAGATTTTTGTGCTCTATGGAAAATACCAATCTTAGGTTTACATTATGGAAGGCATGCTCTAACGAGCAGTTTATCTCTTTTGCCACCAAGGTTGCCAGTCTAAGCAACCAAGATGGTCTTAATCGTTTCCCTCACTCACCTCATCCCCTACTGCATCTGTATCCGAGTCATGAACAGACCCAGTAACTTCAACTCTAGTCATAAGGCTTTCGGCAATATAGGAGTTAATGTCATGAACTACGGTAGATAGTTCTGAAATATTGATATTGTCGGATAGCTTTAGTGCTTCATCAAGTAATACATCTTCCTTTCCTGATAGGATAAGCTTCGCCACTTCGGATATGTTTGTGGTCTCTGCTTGAATGTATAGAAACTTGCATACATCTAACAAGTATTTACCATCCTTAGAAAAATCCTCTCCTCCAGAAATAAAAGGAGACTCTGCCTCCTGCAACACAGCAATACTAGCTAGAGACATATTCCTTAATTTAACACCCCCAATCCTAGACACTGACTCATTACCTAACAATAAGTCCTCTACGTTTGCTCTATTTAATTTTTCCTGATCTTTTTCAAGATCAAAATCTTCAGCTAACATTTCCGCAGCTACATCTTCTACTGTTTCTTCCTTACTCATATTAAATCTGTTTTAAACCTAGTTTTACATACTTAGCATGTTTGAGGCTTCCCTTAGTTGCCCACAGTGTGCTTTTGCCCTTTTTGAATCCTAACAAAGGTTTGTCCTTATGCTTCTTCATGTGATCCAGAATGTCCTTCCTATTTATTAACGCACACATGGCGAAGGTCATCACATGACGAGGATTTTCTTCTATAAATTTCTCCTTATTTCTAAAGGCTTTAATCATGTCTGAGGTCTTTATTTGACCATCTACATCTTGCTCCTCAAAGTGGAAACTCCAGACCTGCTCCCCGTTGGCTAACTCTTTGTATGTGTAAGGAGGGTCTTCCCTAAGCGGGATACCAATAGCGACTAGGCAAGATGCCAAGTCTACATTCTTTACTAGGGTGATACTTCCTCCCCTAACAATTTTATTCTCTGGCACTGCTGCCAGTTTATTCTCTTCTTCTGCCATAATTTTTACCGCTCGAATGTCGGGTTGTTTATATGTAAAAAGGAATTGCACAGTGTGCAAATGCTTAACTATGCAATTCCCCTAAATTTGTTAGGGCTTTATGGCCCTGTAATACCTGAGTAAGCTGTTGCTTTAATTGAGGCTTTTACAAATTCCTCATTGGCATGCTCCTCAGATACCTCGTCGATGTAGACGTTGCCAGCTAGTGTATAAGTATGAACAAGTGATAGTGCTGAACCGACTGTTAGTGCGGAGGTTCCTAAGCCCTCGATACTAATATCTGTCATGTCATTGTAGTAAGCTACAGCTACTACGATACCACACTTGTCTCTTGCCTCTTTCTTATCAGCTTTCTGTGTGACTGATACTGATTGAGTTACAAGAGATGCTTCATCCTCATTAACACCGAAGTCTAACGATTGTCCTACTACTGTTCCGCAAGGCATATAATGATCTCCTTTCTTTTAGGTTATCTTGGTTCTGGCAGTAGGATACCACCATGATGTAAACTAATCAATAACATTATACTCCTCGCTCAACAAAGTCATAAGCTCTCTCTGCCTGACACATGGGCTGTAGGTGTAGCTCAATCTCAACCAACGTATGTATCCCCACACTACCATTATCTGAATCTCGCAGCCTAATGGTAACTGGCTTGGATAAGGTCTTCTCTAAGTAGGGATCTTTAGTTCCGTTAGTATCAGTCGTTATAGCATCCATGAACCTTGCTAGAATCTCAAGATGCCCCATATGTCTTAGTGGCAGGGTATCGGATTTCTGTCCATTTACCCACGTCTTCCTTGAACTGCTAGATACTAGGTATTCTAAGACTAACAGCTCTTGAACTGGATTTTGAGCACCCGTGGCTAATGTTGGGGTTGTGGTGACGGCTAGTGGCTGGTATCTAGGTAAATTCTTTTCTCCTACGGCTTCGTCAACCGCAATATCTGTATTGAACATGCCATCTAACATCTGACTAGCTCCTTGGTGGTGGCATAGTCTCTTCTCTATCACCCAAGCTGCTGCTGCGAATTGGAAAATGTCTGTTACTTTTGCCATAATCTATATACTCTTTTTTATATACTGCCTCATGGCAGCCTTTAGTGTTATTCGTGAGAAGCCTCTAGCATCCCTCACTATATGTAGGGGCTTTATACCTCTTGCCTTTTTTGCTAAAACAAAATCTTTTCCGAACTTAAACTTAGGAGTCCCGCCCGCTTCCTTTGCTGCTTTATTTGCGGCATAAACGCCCTTACCTCCAGCAAGAAAAGCTCTACGTGTTAGGGGTATGAATAAGAATTTAGCCTTTTTAGGCTTCGATCCTTTTGTCCCCTTCTCTAAGAAAAGCATCACCTTGCTTTTATTATACACCACATAGTGTCCATCAGAGACTTTATCAACTTTCCAACCTCTGCGTGTCTGCCCCGTCCATCTCTTGGGTGTCTTTTTAACTAACCTATCTCTTGTAACAAAGGCAGCTTTTCTAACTACCCCAGTCATTTTAGGTTTACTTAAGGCTCTTGTAAGCTTTTTAATTTTTTTACTAAGCCCCGAGGTGTTAGCTGTGACCCTAATCATTCTAAAAGGTTGTTAGTCTACGTAGGGAATACCTGCGTAGTAATCTTCTGGCCTCTTCTGGAATGCTAGTGTCTAATATGTTAGATACCTCTCCAGCAATTCCAACCCTATCAACTCTACGCTCCGCACTCCAAGCTGCTGCAATCAATACACAAGCTCTACGAACTTCGGAAGGTAAGTCTGTAGGGGGTTCCTCCGAGTCTGGGGATGTGTAGCCAAAAGTTCCCTTGATCTCACACCTCCCTTTGAATGGGTAATAGGCAAAGACGTTATCTCCCCAACATTCTACTTTATTGAAGGGATAGTTTGTTGCTGGATTTGCTTCAACAACTCTAATCATTTTTTCACCGTCAATAAAGAAATACTTATCCACGTCAACCACCTCTCCGTCAATCTTCAGCTCAGTTAGACTTAGTATCTTAAAAGGTAGGTGTATCTCCTTCTCGAATACATTCTTGGGCTTAACTAAAAAACTTGTTGTTAGATGGTCGTGGTATAGAAAATCAGTCCCGCATATCTCATCAATCATACGAGATGCCTGATTGATATAGCTCGCAAAAAGATCATCCAAGTCTCCATCAAGATTTGCATTAACAGTCTCGACTTGAACCTCTTCAATAGTGCAGTAGGGATTGACTAACATTTATTTATTTGGTGAAGGGAGCTTTTGCTCCGCAGTTAATTTTTCTAACAATGCGATTTAGTATCGTCTGCTTCTCTTCTTGAGTAGCTGCCTTCTCTAGTAGGTTAAGGTATTTCTCTCTCTCCTCACTTGAGGCGGAATACTTATCCATGTATCTATTTAGAGTCGCTTTGTTTAGTTTCATTTTTTGCAATTCTAGCTCTTGAGGGTTTTTTACGCTTTCTTGTTGTTGTTGTTTTCTCTGCAACCTTTTTCTCATCTTTAACTTCCTCCTCAAAACTAACAGGTGACTTGTCACTAGGTAACTTTGGGCTTGCTAATCTGGCATCCCTTGCAATATCTACCCACCCACTTGCTGCGGCATGGTCTTCAATCACTGATACAATCTCCTCCTTTTTATGCGTGGAGAATATCTGGATGTCTGCACCGCATTCATTCATGCCTTGGCAAATAGCTAACAGTGTCTTTCTTGACCTAGAAGATAGCCACTGATTTAGCTTTGGCAGAGACCAATCAACAAAGCGTAAATCATACGACTTTGCCCCGCTCAACTGTATCTTCTTTACGCCTTCTAGGGATGAAACTACCTCAAACCTCTTGTCCTTGCTCACGCAATAAAATTCAGCGTTAGTTACCTCTAACACATCAGACTTAGATACCTTACCAAACCTGCCAAAATTTTTAATGTCTTCCTTAGCTTTTACTCTTTTCATAATTAGAACCTTTTGGATGTAGTAATACTACCATACGGAAAACTGTAATCAAGATTTTTACTAGGTGCTGGTGGGCATCTGTCTTATTTGCACAGTGTGCAAAACCTATTATCCGTGAAATGGCGTATTCTTATATCTTGTCCTTCTGCAATGCTCGCAGTTGCATTTTTTCTTAAGCTCTATGTTTCTTTCCCTCTCTGTGGCAGGGGATACTGCTAGGATAATAGCGGTAGTGAAAAGACATATCAGAAGTCCTAAAAGTAGTCCTAAAAGCATAATGGTGTTGGTTAGATGTGGTGACTACCTATTACACTAACAGCTTATTGCATTCAATAAGTTTAAGCAAAAATAAAACCCCGCCCCAAGTTAATGAGGCGAGGTCAAAGAACCAAGAATTAGTTTAGTTTAGTTTATTAACTTGTGTAGTTATATCCCATCACTACAGATGGAACTGTGCCACTTGGCTTCTCCTTAGAAACAAAGTCTCTGCGGAATGAAGCAATAATCTGGTTAGTCTGACGGAAGCGATCCTGCTCAACTTCAACAGTAAACCCACGTCTAACACCCACCATCCAGCTAGGAACGTGGATGAGGAATACTGAACCGAGGTCTGTAGTAACTCCGTCATATGCTGCTGAGGCATTAAGATCTTCACGAAGTAACTCTGAAGTAATAACTGGGATACCCCATACAGAATCACTAACACCTAAAAGGATACGTGCTGCGTTAGGGTTTCCTACCTTGTCGTAAGATAGTGTTTCGTCAAGTGAAACAATAACATTGTAGCCCTTAACACCACAAACGAGGCGAAGGTCTTAAGGATGGATACCAT
>UEXM01003027.1_pt1 | contig 11188 bp, 11 predicted proteins | sample 1796661 | NCBI WGS metagenome assembly UEXM01 (sample SAMEA4772469, study PRJEB27181) | metagenome
CCCATACCTCGTCACTGTCTTCCCATAGTTCTGCTATGTCAGACTTACTTTCTTGCACATCACGCTTTAGATTGACTGTATTCTCTACAGCCATGCGACTAGCAAACTGCTCTACGTTTTCTTCTAAAGATGATATAGTAGCTGCCTGTTGAGATACCCACCAGACTGCACCTGCTAGTTGTACAGCCATTGCTGCAACTAAAGCTATAGGAAGTTTCATGTTTTCCATTACTTACTCGCTACCTGTGATCTACGAACTAAGAAGTCTTCCCACATAGGCTTAATCATCTTGTGGTTTTCATCTACCTTATATGACATGAGCAAGACTTTGGCATTAATCTGGTATATCTGGAGAGAACCCCAACTTAATAAACCTAGTGCAATTATACCAATGACTTGCTCAAATTTCATTTTTTATGCAGCCTCATCTTCGTCTACAATTTCTGCTTCTACTGGTGCTTCTACAGATTGTGCAAGCATACTAGCAAAAGTGTCACGACCAACAGATAGCTGATCTAAGTTAAATCTAGCACTAGACAGTTTACGATCTAGGTCTGCTACGTGATTGAACAATACTTTCTGTTCATCAGTTAGGTCTTCAATAAAGTATTCTTTGTTGTTAATAGTCATAGGTGTTTTTTCATTTTTTCCCATTACCATTCTCCTTTGTTATAGTTACATATTGCACATAAAGTGCAGGGTTAGTTTATCATACTTATTTAGTATCTTCAACAGTTATGTTTATGAAGTAAAAGAATTAGCTGCAGATATAGCCGCATCTATTTCTGTAAAACTTTCACTGCCCCAATCTTCTAGTGCTTTCATGTGAACGAGATAACCGTTGCTACGAGCTACACGCTCTTTCTTTTCGTCATGCGTCATGTCATGTCCGAAGTCTTCAATTGTTGCATCACTACCTTTAGCATGTGTAGCGATAACACTATTAATTACTGACACACTACCAAGCATTGCAGCATGGTCTTGCGCTATTTGATCAGCTTCTCTTGCCATTTTATTTACCCTTCTAGTTTTGCAATGTTGATATTGCCTGAGATTGATATACGTTCCCCATCATTATCATAAAAGGGAAACACCTGATGAAGCATGGTTGATGGAAACATAACCATGTAACCCTCTGCTTCTTTCTCCATGTTGTATGCAAAGGTTGATACTCTGCCCAACGTATTTGTGTAGCTAAATGCAAAGTTAGATATATGGTTATCTGCATTTGAGTTAGCACAAATAGGAAGTTTCTTTTGCTCTGCGTAGGACGTAGGTATCTGCATCCATATCACAAAGCTGTACACGCCACTGTGGTCATGCGGTGGGTTAAACTCATGTTGCCTTTGGAAGTTTACCCATAGGCTTTCTAAGTTCCAACCCTCACCCTCACTCATAGTTTCACGCCAAGGTGCACCATAAGCTTCTATGTGGCTTTGTATAAACGAAGGTATTAACTCACCAAGAAATTCCTTGAGTAAAGGTGAGTCACCGTCCAACCTGATAGACTTACTGATGTTACCTGCTAGTTCAGGCTTCATATCCTCTGGCTGTTCTCGTGCTTCGTTTACAACTTTCCATATGTTGTCCACAACGTCTTCTGGTAGTTGACCTTCAACCACACCTACGTTTGGAAAGTTTCTTTGTATTAAGTCCATGCTTATCCTTCTAATGTAACTATTCTAGCTTCTAACGCATCGTTCTTTGCAGAAAGTTCTTGGATTGCTTTAACAAGCATTGGAACTAATGCAGTAGGTGCAAGCTGTTCAATACCGTCAACTCCACCAGTCCATAAAGCGTGACCTGATTTAACTTCGGAGTGTGCGTCAATAACTTCTTTTACTTCTTGAGCTATAAAACCGTGGAGAACTTTGTCGTTATCATTGTATGGTTCTGTTGAGTCTTTTTCATACGCCCCACATACTTCTGGTATTTCTCCTTTTGCTTTCCATTCAAAAGTTACTGGTCTTAAATCTTTAAGAAAGGACAAACCTGCTTCAGATGTTGTAATGTTCTTTTTTAATCTACTATCAGATGAACCACTCCAACTAGTTCCCCCAACTGATATTGAAGTAAAAGCACCTGAGTTCCCAAATGTAACCGTTCCTGCACCTTGACCTACTTGGTTATAACCTAAAACAAACTCTGCTGTAACACTAGTTGAACTTGATCTACTGCTATTACCAATATAAACACCGTTATGACCTGTTTGTATAGTTCCACCAGTGCTTCTACCAACCATAGTATGACTTAGCCCAGTAGTTAGTGATGATCCTGCGTTATAGCCGATTAAAGTATGGTCATCAGATGTTGTACAATTAGTACCTGCTAGAGCACCGACTAGGGTATTGAAATTAGCATCACCTTGTAAATCCTCTCCTGCTGCTTGACCTACAGCCGTGTTACTGCTACCTGTAAGCCTATTACCTGTTACACTTGTTCCTGCTGCACTTCCTACAAATGTATTGGATGCTCCTGTTGAGACAAATTGCCCTGCATTATAACCCATCAAAGTGTTGGACTGACCTGTGGTGACAAATTCACCTGACTGAAATCCAACTGATGTATTAAAACTTGTTGTTGCAGTCGTAAAGTTCTGTGAATTTAAAGCAAAACCCCCAATAGCAGTTGTGCCAGTACCTAAAGTATCTGCAGATAAGGCTTGGATACCAACGGCTGTGTTTCTATCAGTATCTGTAAGAGCATCACCTGCTAGAGCACCGACTAGGGTGTTTTCTTCGCCTGTTGTAATAGCTCCCCCTGCATCATACCCAATACCAATATTGTAACTGTCTGTTGCCGTAGTAAAGTTTTGAGTACCTAAAGCATTAAAACCAAGACCAACATTTCTTGCACCTTTAGTATCTGTTTGCAAAGCTCCGTAACCCAAAGCAGTGTTTCTTTGACCTTCTGTCATTGCCAGAGCAGAGTTAGCTCCCGAAAAAGTATTGTATCGGCCTGTTGTGACTGCATTACCTGCATCATAACCTACAGCAGTATTGAAACTATCTGTAGCAGTTGTAAAGTTTTGTGAGCCTAAAGCACTTCTACCTAAAGCTGTACTCTTAGCTCCTAAAGTATCTGTTCCTAAAGCATTATATCCTAAAGCAACATTGTGACTTGCGTTTGTAAGATCATCTCCTGCCCCACCGCCTATAAGGGTGTTATGTACGCCTGTGGTGACTGCTTCACCCGCTTTAAAACCAACTGCTACATTGTAACTATCTGTAGCTGTAGTAAAGTTTTGTGCATTTAATGTTTGTGTACCAATAGCAGTTGATTTACTACCCAATGTATCTGCCGATAATGCAGCATGACCTACAGCAACATTACCGTCAGCATCTGTAAGAGCATCACCTGTTAGACCGCCTATTAATATATTTTCTATGCCTGTTGTAGTTGCAGCACCTGCATTATAACCTACTGCTACGTTGTAATTGTCAGTAGCAGTAGTAAAATTTTGTGTCTGTAAAGTACCAAAACCAATAGCAACTGCTTTGCTACCCAACGTATCCGCAGTAAGAGAAGACCGTCCAATCGCAGTATTTCTATCAGCATCAGTTAAAGCATCACCTGCTAAATTACCTATGATGACGTTTTGTGTACCCGATGTAATTGAAAGTCCTGCTAATCCACCGATTAAGGTATTTTCTTTACCTGTTGTTACTGCTGCACCTGCCCCATACCCCACAGCAGTATTAAAAACATCTGTAGCAGTGGTAAAGTTTTGGGCAGTTAGCGTGGCATGACCAATAGCAACACTACCATTTCCTAGAGTTTCTGCATCTAAAGATAGAGTTCCTATGGCTACATTATAGTCACCCTCTGTAACAGCGCTTATTGCTCCGTAACCAAGTGCAGTATTGTTAAACCCAACAGTAATTGCATCACCTGCTAGACCACCTATAAGGGTGTTTTTTACACCTGTAGATACTGCAGCACCTGCTTGGTAGCCAACTGCTGTGTTAAAACTATCTGTAGCAGTTGTAAAGTTTTGAACGTTTAACGCTTCATATCCAATAGCCACTGTCTTACTGCCCAGAGTATCTACGGATAAAGCCGCCCTACCTACTACTGTATTAAAGTCAGCATCAGTTAGTGCATCTCCTGATAATCCACCTATAAGTGTGTTACCTACGCCTGTGGTGACTGCTGTTCCTGCTTCAAAACCAACTGCTACATTATATACGTTACCGTCAACACCATTTTGACTAGCTAATGCGCCATCACCGATTGCAACAGACCTATGACCTTCCGTTTCTGCGCCTAAAGAGTTATATCCAACTGACACATTTTCTTGACCATCAGTCAAGGCATCACCTGATAATCCGCCAATTAAAGTATTAAATCTAGCTGTTGTAATATCATTACCTGCCTCATAGCCAACCGCTACGTTAAAGCTATCAGTAGCGGTGGTAAAGTTTTGATTTTGTAATGTACCATAACCTAAAGCAGTAGACTTAGAGCCTAAAGTATCAGCACCTAAAGATTTTTGACCAACAGCTATATTATAATCTGCGTCAGTTAAAGCGTCACCAGTAAGGCCACCTATAAGAGTGTTAAATAAACCAGTTGTGACTGACGCACCTGCGTTCATACCTACTGCGGTATTGTAAGAGTTAGTAGCTGTTGTGAAGTTTTGTGCTGCTAAAGCAGAGTCACCAATAGCTACTGATCTAGAACCTAAAGTATCAGTAGTTAATGTCGAATAACCTACAGCTACGTTTTCAGTTCCAGATGTTAGTGCGTCACCTACAAGAGCACCTATAAGTGTGTTTTCTTTACCTGTGGTAACTGCTTCTCCTGCACCGTGACCTACTGCCACGTTGTAGGTATCTGTAGCTGTGGTAAAATTTTGAGTTTTTAATGCATTAAGGCCAATTGCTATTGATCTACTACCTAAAGTATCACCAGATAAAGCATCGTGACCAATGGCTACATTGAAGTCTGCATCTGTTAAAGCATCACCTGCATTAGAGCCAATAAGGGTGTTTTCTTTACCTGTGGATACTGACAGTCCTGCTTGATAACCTACAGCAGTATTAAAAGCATCTGCACCTGCGTCAAGTGCTTTTAATGCTTGATAACCAACAGCTACGTTGTCTCCATGACCATCTTCTGTTGACAGTGCTTCAAAACCAACAGCCACATTGTTAGCTCCACCTGCAAGTGCAACACCTGCTGAAGCACCTACTATAACATTTTTAACACCAGTGGTAACTGCAGTACCTGCTTGGTATCCGACTGCTACGTTTAAACCAGAGGCTCCTGCGTTTTGTGTTTTGAGTGCTTGATAACCAATGGCAACACTTTCACCATTAGCATCCTCAGTCTTGAGTGCCTCAAAGCCTACCGCTACGTTAGCTGTACCTGTATTTAAAGCTGTACCTGCATATGCACCTACTAAAGTGTTATCTGATGCTGTTGTAACTGCTGTACCTGCATCGTAACCAATGGCTACGTTATCATCTCCATCAGTAGCTGTATCTAAGGCGTTAGCACCTATGGCAATGTTTCTTTTACCTGTGGTCATTGCTTCGGCTGCTTGATAACCTACCGCTACGTTAAATGAATCTGCACCTGCATTAAGTGTCTTAAGAGCTTGGAAACCTATAGCTGTGGCAGTACCATGACCGTCTTCAGTTTTTAAAGCTTCAAAGCCTACTGCAACATTACCTGCACCTGCTAAAAGAGCTACACCTGCAGAAGCACCAATGAGTGTATTCTGAACCCCTGTTGTTACCGCTGTACCTGCCTGATAACCTACAGCAACGTTTAAGCCAGATGCACCTGCATTCTGTGCCTTTAGTGCTTGGTATCCGATAGCAACAGTTTCACCGTTACCGTCTTCTGTTGACAAAGCCTCAAAGCCAATGGCTATGTTTTTACCACCAACAGTCAGTGCATCACCTGCAGATGAACCTATGGCAATGTTATGATCACCCTCTGTGAGTGCAGTTAGTGCAGCATTACCTAAAGCAATATTATCTCCACCGGGGCTTGTATCATCTAAGCTATCTAATGCAGTTAAACCAAATGCTATGTTTCTAGCACCAGTAGGAAAGTTACCGTCTAGTCTAATAGTCGCATCTGTACCCTCATCATCAAAGACTGTTATTCCATGTGTTGTAATTGAGCCATCAAAGAATGCATTCTTATACATTAGTGATGATGTACCCAAATCCACAGTATTATCTGTCTTAGGACGCATGACTGATGCAGTTATCACTACATCCTGAGAAGGACCAACTTTTTCAATCGGTGCACCCTCTGCAGATGTGCCGTCATGTGTGTGACCACTAGACGCATGAAACGCAGATACTACTGCATCAAACTCACCGTCTAGGTCTGAAGCATTAATAACGTTACCATCAGCAATGTTATTAGATGAGTCATTTCTAGTGTAACCTGTTCCCATAATTTTTTACCTTCTTGTGTTTGTTCCATACTCTAGTGTGATAGCATCTAGTGAAAATGGTGGGTCTGTGCTATCCGTTGTATACTGTAGAGATACGACAAAACCCGATCCTATTAATTGTGATTCAAAAAGTGTTTGTAGTTTACTTCCAAATGTGGCTGTACCAAATGTTGAGTTACCATAAATAGATACTGCCCCTGTTGTGTTGTTTAAAGAAATTGCAGATGGCTGCACACTATTGTTCTGATCAAAGTCTAATTTAAGAGTTGCATCAAATGAAACACTACCCTGTGGGTCTGTATACAAAAACATCTTATAAAATGTCTTACGTACTCGTGGGTCACTAATTGGCATATATGGTGTAGCAAAAGTAGTCTCTATGTTAGACCCATTAAAACTATTGCCACTCTCCATTTTGTATAAGTAACCATCATCATTAGAAAATACAATTGTTTCTGCACTCTCATTATATTTACTATCTGCTACGTATGCCTGTATGCCCTGTAAAGATGACCAAGACATTCCTTCACCACCTTGTGCAGCCGTTTGTGTTCCAAGTATACCCTTTGCATTTTCTTCTGATGTATTAGGGTTGTACCCAAATATTCTATACTGTGATTTACTTCTAACAACAACACTAGCAAAAGAACTATTACTACTTACTAGGTCTGTAATTTCTTTTTGTATGTTCTTAGAAACAACTCCTAAACCAAAGTCTCCTATTCTTTCTGTACCACTAAGTAATCTTAAACCATCAGGAGCAAGAAACATTACATCGCCACCTACTTCTTGTATAGTACCTGTGTCTATACACCCTATGTCTAAGGTAATAGGTTGTAAGTTAAAATCTGCTACTGTGTTTCCTACAAGTTGAAATATAGAAGAGTCAGTAAATATAACTAACTGTTGTCTAAATACAATTAATCCTGTTACATCTGCTCCTACAGATATTGTACCAGAACCATTCGCTGCTGTAAAGTCACTATCAGTATATGGTGCTGTAAATGTTATTACATTATCTTTAGCAAAAAACAGTTGATTTTTAAAGTTTGCAACAAAACTAGCTGCTGTTACATCTGTAGGTGCATCAATAAAATTTGTAAATATATTTGATTCAGTAAATGTAGCAGGTACGTTTGATCCATCTACAATAGCTATCTTTTCTGTTCCATCAAAATTGTATGTAGCAAATCTAGTTTTAGTAGCTGTTTCTCTTGACGTACTTAAGAATGTTATAACGGCATTGTCTGCAGGTGCACTCGCTAAAGCAGGGGCTATTGCTAGTGTAGCACCACCAGAACTTACACTTGCGTTAGAAGTAACAGTATATATCTTGTCAGTTACACTACTAAATGTTAAGTCTACATTATTTCCTATTGATTGAGCAGATGATATTACTAAGTTTTGTTGGTCAGATAAACTTGCTACAGTTGTTCCATCTGCAACACCAGTTCCTGTAACTGTCATACCTGCAGCAATAGTACCGACATTAGTATCTACTACAAGTGTTGTAGTGCTAGATGTAGCTCCGTTTACTTTTGCTGTAGGTCCGTCAGCAGCTATCTTAAAAACATCACCTGCTTGGGGTGTACCTGTTAAACCATCTACAGCAAGACTTGTACCACTCTGTGATGCACCATTTACTACTACAGTACCATAGGAAGGTACATTTAAAAGAGTGTAACCAGAACCTGCAGTTTTAAATAAATCATCATTTTTAGCAACAATAACACTGTCTTTATATAAACCACAACCTAATGTTAAAAAATCTGTGACTGTAGAAACAAACTCTACGGAGTCTCCATTAGATGGTGATGTAAGTAAGCTAGTAGTAAAAGTTAAAGTAGCAGTATTATTTGTATCATTAAAACTAACACCACTACCTGCAATTGTATATACCTTAGTAAATGTTAGTGTAACATCATTTGCTAATGTTTGTGCATCAGATAGTACAATATTATTTTGATTTGTTACTGAAGCTATTGTTACTGTTCCAGATATACCAGTGCCTGTAACTGTCATACCTGCAACAAGAGTTCCAGAGTTACCATCTAATGCAAGTGCAGTAGTACTGCTAGTAGCACCATTTACAACGGCTGTAGCATGTGTAAGTTTAACCGTATCACCTGCAACTGGAGTTACTCTTATGTTAGCTATGTTAAGGCTTGTACCAGTTTGACTAGCACCAGTTACAACAGGAGAGCCGTAGGGTGGTATTAGGGCATCATCGTACTTAGTGTAACCTTCTATTCTGCGGTATCCACCCTCAACAGACGGCTCAAAGTTTTTAAGTATTCTTGCAGAACCAGGCATGTTAATGCCCTGCTGCAATGGACTTATGTTTGTTACTAGCCCACCCCGAAACTCAATCGGATATGTTTGACGATTTGTTGGCATCTATATTGTCGTAACTCTAGTGTTAGTTGCTAAAGTATTAGTTAAAACGGTAGATCTAACATAATCATATCTGTTTATATAGAGGCTTCTCATTTGTTTTATTTCTTGTTCAAATCTCTGTTGAACTATAGCAGCCTCTTGACCTTCACCTCTAAACAAGTATGCAAAGTGCATAGCCCCATTTACAATAACATACCTAAACTGCTCAGGTATAGTTGGAACATCAGTAGAGTTAATTAAATCAACAGGTAGTCTGTAGTACTCATACACAATAGTATAGGCTTTGTCAGGTGGTTGAACTATAGCATACTCTTGACTAGGAGTTTTAACTACGAATGCAGGTATTTGTCTTATACCAGTTGATGTGTTGTACTCTGCGTCTACATAACTTTCTAAGTACTCTTCATAAGAAAGAGCTTTTAATTTTACAGTAGAATTACCTAGTGTAACATCTCTTTTTATTCTAAAACTATCAAAGTCTAGAACTTTAGCGTCAGAAGGAAAAGCATACCTAACTAAACCAGCCGTTAATGTCTCCTCTTCTTCAACATGGTTAAAAGGCCACTCATATTCGTGTTGGTTAATAAAACGTAGTGATGCATTGACAGCATCTCTAATCATTGAGTATTCACCTTTAGCTGTACTAAAGTTAGTAGCTGTTAGTTCTACTTCATTTAACCTTCGGTTTACGTCATTAACAATACCAATGTAATCGTATGCCATCTACCGTTCCTTTAACCGTATCTTAACACTTCTCTCGGCTGTACTACCAGTGTTGTCGGTCATTTGACAAAAGAAAGTGTACTCAATATTATTTTGACCGCCACCTATATTTATAGTCGCTACAGTGTTAGTATTTGTTTGAGATACATTTTGTATACTGTCTGTTGTTGCACTACTAGAAGCTGTTGTAAGATTTTGACCTGATGCTAATTCTGTTTTTGTAGTAAACAGATTTGATTTTACAAACCACTTAACACTATTAATTATTGCAGTATCAAGAAATCTTGACCAGTCTATACTATAGTCTAACGTTTCATCTGGATCTTTACTGGGCCAACGAAAACTCATTTATTAATCCTCATTTGCGTATACAACTCTATCTGCTGATGTAGGTTTTTTCTCTATAAAAACTAACCTATTTTCTGCACTAACTCTTACTGTTCTTTCTGCTGAAGTACTCATTAAGCTGCCCTTTGAATACTAACAGAACGTCTTTTACTGTATAAGTGTGCTACAGCTTGATAATCAAATTGTACTGCTATTACATTTGATCTAGAAAAACCTATATTACTTGTGATAGTTGGTGTAGTTATTCCTACCCCAGTGTTTATTGCAACACTACCAACAGAACCTGTAGCTGAGACACCACTTATATCTGTTTTAATATTAGGTGATACTACACCTAAAGAAACTGTACCTACTACTCCAGTTAAAGACTGTGAGCTAGCGATAGACACTTGCCCTATAGATACAGTAGATGTTACACCTGTTAAACCTGCACCAACATGTACCTGAGAAGTAGGTATAGAGCCTACACTACCTGTACCTACTGTAGTAGCAGTAAGACGTACACCAATGTCTACTTCAAAACCACCAATCTCAGGGGGTTCTATTTCTCCTGTACCAGAGACACCTGTTACAGCTATTACTGGTGTAACCCTGCCAAATCTAGCTGTACCAAAAACACCTGTACCATAGAGAGCGTCATTAGCACCGAAAGTAGCCATAGTTTATGCTATTCTAATTATAGTAGTACTTGCTCCAACAGCAGGAAACTCAATGGTTAAGTCACCTGCAACAGCAGTTACTGTACCACCAAAATCAATTACACAAATAGCTGAATTAGAGTTTGCAGTATTATAAATAATACATCCATCTGCTGATGTGGATACGTTTGAAAATACTTCATCTGCAAAGTCTACCATAGCCGTTGTTCCACTGACTGTAATAGATGGACTGTCTAATGCTTGTCCACCTGCAGAATAGTTAGTACCAGAAGCCTCGTCTGAGTTATCTGTTACATTTGAATAATTAGTTGTGGCTGCGCCATACGTGCCACTGTTGCTAGGTTTAATAAGGGCTAGCTTAAGTGAATCTGTATCAAGATCATGTAGACCACCTAACAACTCACTCTTAAAGCTTGTACACATTGCAGTAGTGATACCCATAGTATATTCCTTTTACATACAATTAGAGAGGCCACTATAAAGCAGCCTCCCAATTTAATTTATTTATGCGAGTGTATCACGATCAACTTCAGCAGCGATCATGTCATGACTACCCATATCTGATACATCCATAAGGAGTGCCCAGAAACGGAGCTTGCCTGATGTTACATCAGTTTCAGTTGCAAACTTAACGTCAATTGTA
>UEXM01000205.1_pt1 | contig 11186 bp, 16 predicted proteins | sample 1796661 | NCBI WGS metagenome assembly UEXM01 (sample SAMEA4772469, study PRJEB27181) | metagenome
AGTAACGAAATGTCATAGATGTAAAGTAGGTCTATTTGCGTGTGAAATTAGGAACGGTATAGAATGGTGTAGCGAATGCTGGGACATCCTATACCCTAATGGTAAAGGCGTGGAGGTGACGGCGTGATACAAGTTCAATGCACGAAGTGTGATAGAATCAGCGAAGCACCACACGCCAACTTCACTTTCATTATGTGCCAAGTATGCACTACCAATGGCGACATTGGTTTTATGAAAGTCGTGGAGGTGACGGCGTGAGTGATAAAGAAACGGTAGTGCCGGAAACGGCTGATGACATGATGAACTATGAAATGTACATCGGAGATGAGTGGGTGACTGTAGTGACTGAAACAGTTGCGAAAGAAATTGAAATGGTATGCCCTACTTGTGGAGGGATGCACGATGGGAACTTACTCTTCCTTTTGGATAACGGACAGTATCTTTACAAGGGGTTGTGCTGTGGCATGTTTAGCGTCGTAATGACCAATGGTGAGGACAATGGATTGGAAGCCGAATGAAGAATTGATTGCTTGGGGAAAGGAACACTTGAGTGCTATACCTGTTGATGGTATTTGGTCACCCGAAGGTAGTGGTGTACAGTACAGGAAGATGGGAGAGAATACTTTCGCATTGATGTTTATGTACAACCACCCGACTTCTCAAGAGCAACATGAAAAGTTCAAGATACTCATGGAAGCATGTGACTACTCGGTGCTTGAGGGTGACAATGTTGAAATGATTACACCCGCCCTCGACCCATCACGGCAAATGCAAGATGAGTACGAGCGCAAGCAAGCAGTGGCTCAAGGGTGGGCTTGTCCCGAATGCGAGTACCCACTCGCTAACAGTGAGTTAGAATACCGTGTGGATGAGTTCGTTGAAACTACCGAGATGGAACTATCCAATGGGGAGCGCACAGAAATTGAACTGTGGCGTTGCCTCATCAACTGTGGTGGTTGTGGTGCTGTTATCCCTATGGAGCCGGACGACTACCACTTGATTGCTGGTGATGCCTTGTTCATGTCTTGGCGAAGTAAGGACTACAGGTTCACTGCTTTGACACGAGGCGACATGAAAGACTTGGCCGATGCTGGTGTACAGACCGGTCATGTGCTTGGAAGCAAGTATGATGGTCAAAGAGTACCCCCGTGGATGTGGGGTATCTATGCCATTAAGACTCAACTACGAGAGAGCAGTGAAGAAGAGTGAAGCGAAATACCGAGCGGGATTACTGGGTGGATGATTCCAAAGTCCAAAAGTGGTCAGCCGGTAAAGGAAAGATTCGACTTGCTTGGACCAAGTGGTTAGGTCGCAATTGGATTGACCTTCGCATCATGCGAAGAGAAGACGATGGCTATGTACATACCCGACATGGTGTTCGTATATCACCCGACCAACTACGCTCTATGCTACCAGCCTTGAACGAGATGCTTGAACACATCGACAACACAGAAGAAGAAGAGAAAAGAAAATCCCCACCCGAAGAAAATTAAGGGTGAAAGTATGAGAGCGTATCGTTTATCTTGGCAACATCGAAACCGAGTGTGGGTCTTCAAGGATGGACCACTGCGAGGTGAACCGTTGTTCTATGGCTTCGATGGAGTTGTCACTAAGATGCTTACCAAGTTAGGTGCATTGAGTTATCGTCGTGCATTGAATGATGGTTGTCACCTTCTCATAGGTGAGCGACCATTCCCATCTTCTTTCGCAATGAAAGTAATGTTCAAAGAGAACACGGGCGCACGCTACGAGCATGATGAACTCGGTACTGGTTGGCTCGAATGTGAACTACTCGATGCTTGCTATGATGTACTCCATGTTGCTGTTGAGGTGAAGTAATGCTTCTTTCACGAGCGACTATCATCGTTTCAAAAATGCCTCACCGACTCTCGGTGGAGGACTTAACGAGGGAGGAAGCCCACGAAGTGTGGGCGTTCTTGTCAAGTGAAGACAGGCTCTCAATGACACGGCAAGCAGTGAAGGTACAACTCGCTAAGGAGTGTGGGGTGTTCATCGAACAGATGGATGCAGTAGCCAACGGTGCTACGCTCACCGAGTTGTTGGTGTGGGAATCATCCGATAGCGAAGGTGGTACACTCACGCTGGAAAACATCACTGCTATGTTTCGTAATCCCAATCAAGATGATGAGTGGGTGTTGGAGATGTGTGGTATGATGGACACACATGAAGCAGAATTGGCTTGGCGATGGGCGTTAGGTGAACGACTCATCATGCTCCGCAACAGAATGCGTACATGGAGCAAGAAGGTTTCTGTAAAAAATGACACAATACTGCCGACTGAAACACTCATCGACATAGCGTTTGGTGAGGTCGATGCAGAAGTAGTCACTGATGTATCAGCCTTCAAACGACTACGCAAGTGGGTAGGTGATGAGCCGGATGCTTGGTGGCTTGTACCCGACTGTGCTACACTACTTCACATCAGCGAGGGTGCGGTACGCAATCGCAGGGGTGACATTGACATTGAGTTCACCCCGCTCACTGGTGATGCTGAACCCTGCTGGTCATGGGTGAATGCAGTGGGAACGCTAAGGCATCATACCGTCAATCAACAACTTTCATACTCAAAGTATCAAGAACCCATGTCACTGTCGTGGGCTGAATCAATGACAGTGCTACAAAAGTACCCGAAGAGTGGGTACATCATACTCCATGAGGGTGAGTACCACCTGCTAACGAGCGGGTCAATTACCCTCTATGCTCAAGCCCTCACGGTGAGGCGCATCAAGAACATCGGCTACGAGTTCACGATAGGCTTCAAGGATGGGCTGGACATTATCGACACTGCTACTTTTAGAATGAAAGAAATGGTGTACGACCTTGAGAGTTCGTTGAAGATGCGTGGCATCACACTACACAACTCTCACACCACCCATGACATTCCCGATGGCTTGGTGCTGTCACTCGTGTACACTTGGAGTCCGAGTGATGATTGGCACTTGCGCTACGCTGGTACTCATCGTGACATGGGTATCAGTGATGTGGATGAGATAGTGGACTACTACATGCTGGTGGGTGAAGACAATGAGTGAAACAATGCGAAGCGTCGGATTAGGTATTATCATAATGAAAGTAAGATTCCAAGTGTCCGTATCGAAGGTGACATGGGGATTTGGTTTCCGCACTAACATGTATGTTGACTTGGGTGAAATGAATGAGCATCAACGACTCGCCATGCAATTATGGTGCGATGAAAACGACTTGCTCTTACAGTCAAGGGTGCAAGAAAAGGATGCACTGAAAGCATGGGTGGACGCTCTTGCCCCCTACGAAACGCTACTGTGTGACACACGGGGCTGGGAACGCATGAAATGGATGATGGCTACGCCAATGCCCCAAGCAAGGAGCAAATCATGGAATGACTTCTATGAATGGGCCGAGCAATGGGATAATCTAAATGATGGACTGAAACCGAACTGATATAAAGAACAAAAGAAATAGGAATTGAGAACAATGGCAAATTGGAATGAGCAACTACGACCCACTTCATGGGATGAGATTGTCGGAAATGGGGATTTCACGACAGCCTTCAAATCATGGGATGAGTCGGGTGAGTACCCACCGGCACTCCTACTCGTAGGACCATCCGGTACAGGGAAGACCAGTGCGGCTAACGCACTTGCTCATACCATGCTCGGTAAGTGGAACAATGAAATGAATGTTCTATGGGTCAACGCCAGCGACGATAGGGGGATTGATTTCATCCGAAAGGAGATTAAGCAGTTCGCTCGTTTAAGCGGGGTAGGGGTATCTCGTAAGGTCGTGGTGTGCGATGAGGCATGTGGGCTGACTGTCCCATCGCAAGACGCATTCAAGGGCATCATGGAGAAGTACGCTCACCGAGTGCTGTTCGTTCTCACTGCTAATTATCCCGACAAGATTCGACCGGCCATCAAGAGCCGTTGTCAAACCTATGTCTTCAATCCAGTCACCGCTAAGGAGGGTGCAAAGCACCTCGCTCGTCTTGAGTCAATCGGTGCGCCCAGCGAATGGACACAGCACTACGAGTCTGTTGTTGAGCAACACGCTGGCGACTTGCGTTCAGCGGTCAATTACTTGGAGAGCCTACCGAGGACTCCCGAAGCACTCACTGTTTCCTCCGAGTCATCCGATAACGATGATTGGATGAACTTCACACTATCCAACAGTTGGCTCGATACACGAGAGTCGCTGATGGATTCTTTATATCGGGTTGGCAACAGGCTGGCTATGATGAACACTTTCCACCGAACTGTCCGAGGACACTTCGATACCTCGCCCGATGTGGCGTTTACCGTACTTGAGGTATGGGGCGGCATGATGGAGAAGGTACACGAGTGGCCGGGAAGCGACGAGGCTTTCGTTGATGTGTTGGTGGCAAGACTGAAAAAACAAATAGAGGTGAAAACATGAGTTGGAATGAAGAAGACGAATACATTGAAGAAGGAAGCAACGGGTTTGCGGAAGCGACTACAGAAGTAGCACTGCCAGCCGGTGTAGCGCAACGAATCGTTGCCTATGCAGAACGAACGAACAAGCAAGCGGCAGATGTTAAGAAGGAATATCTCGCTTACATCAAGAAGGAATACGGCATTGATGACATTAGTACCGAAACTGATGAAGATATTCTTATTGATTGGGCCGAGCAAATCTTCGTGCAGACACGAAAGCAAACCAGCGGTGGCGGTACAAGCACATGGGTAGGATGTTTCCTCGGTGTTGCTGACCGTAAGAAAGACCGTTTGGCTAACATTGTGCGCTCGAATGTAGCACTGTACAACAAAGACCCAGCCGAAGCGATTGGTTCGGGGCGTATTGCCTTGTACGAGAAGCAAGGCGATGTATGGGCTGTTAGCAACGCTGATGGCTCCGTTGCCACTACTTCTCCCTCAAGTGAAGACCCGCCGTTCGGTATCAAGAACGGTGATGAATGGCTGTGCTTGACAACACGCAAGGGTCAACCATCCTCCCCTACTCGTATGGGTCGCTACGCATACTTCCTCGGTGGGGAAGAGGGCGACTTCGTGAAGAACAACAACTTCCAACTTTGGAAGGTTGACTTGACCAACGACAATGCAGACATGTCACTCGACATTGGCCGACCGTGTAAGATTTCGGTCACACCACCTCGTGAGAACACCACGAATGAATACTTCAAGACGGTCCTCGGTACATACGATGACTTCTCACCAAACTACACTGATGAGTTCCTACCCGAACAATTCCGACCACTCTTGAAACCATCCAACTTTTGGACCATGAGTGAGCATGGGATGTACACGCCTATTGACGGCTTGGAAGAAGCGTTTGAGAACAAGAAGGAGCGCACCGAGATTGGTGGCCGACAAGTCACCTACGGTCCTCTTATCATCACGAAGGGTACAGTCAACCGCATGAGTACCGAACCTCGTGACAGCGAGTATGACCCGGAAGGATTCAACTACAACATGACACTCTCAAGCACCATTGTTGGTGACATTGACTGTTGGATTGCTGGGGCTGTTGGGGTCATGTGTGACCCATTCACCAGCGGTTGGGGCGATGATGCCTTTGACTACGCTGAAAAGTCCACCGTCTTCGTCTTCGGTCGTGTAGGCATGAAAGACCGTGATGGACTACTCACTCCTAAAATCAGCGTGATGGGAATTTACGCTGACCCACGCCGTTGCCGAAAGCGAGCAACAGGCGGGAGTACGGGAGTAAACCAATTTGAATGAGGTGATTATGTATGGCAGGTTTTGGACAGACAGCAGAAGCGCAGAAGATAATTAAGGATGAAGTAGTTGAGCCGGTGGAAGTTAAGAAGCCATTCAACGGCGACCCCTTCGCTGAAATGCGAGCCGAAGACAAGGCCCGTACTCACATCTTGAAGACTCACCAATTCGTGGGTATCATGGGACATGACGGCACATGTAAATCGGCCATTGTACTCGATGCCTTTGAGAAGGATGAAGCCAAACATGAAGACTCAACACTACAAGTGATTGATTTCGATGGTGGCGGTGGTATGCTTAACTCATCCATTTACAAGAACGAGAACATTCGTGCATGGAACCCGTGGGAAATGGGCCATGACCGCACAGCGCACGACTACCCTGCTACTCACGAGCGCATCATGAAAATCATGCGCTACCTCATCCATGAGGCTGAAAGTGGTAAGCCGGTTTGGGGTGTACTCTTGAGTGGTATTGATTCATGGCTTGAGATTTGCAATCACAACATGCGTATCGTTGACTTGGGTATGGCGAAAGACTCCATCCAATCAGCAGACTACAGCGGTGGCGGCATGGAGAAAATCAAGTCGCAGACAGCATGGGGCTTGCGAAACTCTCGCTTCCATCAACTCACTCGCTTGAGTCGTGACCTTGTTCGACTCGGTGTGCGTGTGTTTTGGGAAACCCACTTGGTCATCAAGAACTTCTCCTACAAGAGCGGGGCTGTTGATGAGTGGAAGCCACAATGGGAGAAGAAGATGAACGGTTATCTCCCTACAATTATTCACATGCAAGAGAACCAGCATCACGATGATGAAGGTGAACTCGACAAAACTGTTTTCACAGCGACATACACCAAATGCAAGACGAATCCAAATCTTGTGAATCAATCTCGGACGGTCTTCGTGACTCGGCCCGATGGCGACTACACATGGAACGGACTACCGGACTTGTACGATGGTACGCTTTGATACTCCACAGTGAGGTAGGTTTGTACAGTAAAAAAGGGACAGTATCACACCGTACAATGGGGGTCTTTCGGTTTTCGATGGCTTCGTTTCCTGTGTTTCCCCTCCAACCCTTTTTCCTACCACACTATGAGGTGATATTATGACAAAAATTACAGTGAAGAAAAGCGATTTCATGTCGTTCCTTTCGACTTTTACGAAAGGGCTACCCGATTTACGCTTGGTTGTATCGAATACTCGTATTACAGTGGAGGTTGCTTATGCATCCTTTTACCTGCGAAAGTATTTCGTTGCACCCACTCCCTTCGATGAAGACGGTGTGATACACATCGCTGACCTTGACAAAGCACTACGCTTCATCAAAGCAACGAAGGAAGAATACATTACACTGCGACAGATTGAGCCTCACAAGCCCTTGCACATTCAAGCGGCTGGGAACAAGTTGCAACTACCAAGCACCGATGATATTGAATCAGCGAGCAAATGTGTGTACATTCGTAGGCTACTTGAAGAATCACAAAACGAAGGGTGGAGTAAGTTTGGTACAGACCGCTTGAGTACCCACGCTACACTGATGAGCAAGGACTTACTTTCATTCTCAAACATGCGTGGTTTGCTCGGTAAAGATACAGACTTCAAGTTGCGTATTCATTGTGGTGAACAGGAAATGGGTATTGTGGGTGGTAAGGCATCGAGTGGGCGACTGTTCACTACGCTATCCGTCACCGATACTGATGGCCCTGCTACTACAGTGCAATCTATGTTCACCGATACATTACCTTCATCGTTAAACTACCTTGATGATGCGGCTACTCGTATGCACATGGGGAATGATACCCGTGTGATTTTCGAGCAAACATCAACGCTGTTAGTTGTAGTCAATGTGGGTGATGACTGATGATTATTGATTGGTTCACCGATGACCCATACGACCCTCCTGTTCTCTATGAGCGCACCCGTGGGGCTGATGGGGTACTACATGAGCGATACATCATGAAGGGCGATGAAGACTATGTTGAGCCTTTCTTTTGGGTAGCGCAAGCCGCACCACAGTATGTGATGAATCGTCTTAGGGCGCACAGGGCTACTGTACACAAGGAGATTACAGCAACAGGGCTTGACAACAAGCCACTGATGAAGGTGACAGTACGCCACCCGAATCAACTGTGGGAAGTCAAAGAGAAATGTGGTAAGTGGACATACGAGGCTGACCTCAACTACCTTGACCAAGTGTTGCTTACGAACTACCCCGACAAACTACCGGAGTTCAAGCCTCGCATTTGGTATTTCGACCTTGAGTGGGACACAGAAGACCAATCAACTACCGTCATGGCTGTGTCCGATACATTCAGTGACCACCCTGTAGTATTCGCTTGGAGTGAGGAATCTATTCGTGATACAATACGGAAGACCGAGTGGATTGACCGCTACGAAGGCTACGAGTTGCGTACCTACGCTAACATGGATGAGATGCATGACGGCTTCTTGACCTACCTTGAAGAGTGCAACCCCGATATGCTGGTGGCTCACGCTATTGCTTGGGCTGACTTACCTCATCTTTACAATCAGTTGGGGGTCGAGCGTGACCGCCTATCTCCTGTTCGTAGGGTGATTGCACCCAGCAAGAAGACAGGCTCATACCGTACTACGGCACAACCCATCAAGGGCCGACTCATTTTTGACACTGCGGCGCAGTGGACCGATGGTAGTGGCTTCGAGGGTATATGGCAGAAGTCGGGCAAGGGTCAAGCACAGTCCCGTAAGTTGGATTGGTTCGCTACTGAACTTGGTTTCAGTGGTAAACTAACCAACGACATAGAAGGCATGACAGTCTTCAATGGATGGAAGGACTACTACGATGATTTCGTTGACTACTGTTTGGTCGATACCACGCTGTTGCGTGACTGTGATGAGAAGTTGAATTGCATCTCCTATCACATAGCCATGCAACAGTTGGCTGGTGTATCATTCGGTAGCACCCACAAGGTCACTCGATACTTCCGAGGGTTGATTGGTCGGCGCACTGACCTCAAAGCACCCTCATCATACCTCCAAGACCGCCCCGAACTACAGGCGGCGTGGGTGATGCCACCTGTACCGGGCCGACATGAGAATGTCGCACTGGTCGATTTCGCATCCCTATATCCTAACATCATACTCTCCGCCAACCTATGTTGGACTACATTGGTTGACGAACCGGGCGAAGGTATTCTCACACTGAAAGTACCACCAAAGGCTGACAAGAACGGCAACTTCATCCCCGGAACCGGTGGTACATTCCATTGGAAGCAAGACGAAGAGGGCATCCTTCCATCAGTGGTTAAGCAGATGCTCGCTCTCCGTAAGGAGTACAAACGCCTCATGCGTGAGGCTGATGACCCCGATACCAAACTGGGCTACAACATGCTTCAAATGGCCGTCAAGGTTGCCGTCAACGCCATCTATGGTATGACGGGAAGCAAGAAGGTTGGGGGGCAATGGAGCAGTTATGCTATCGCACAGTGTATCACCTACCTCGGTCGTGAGTCCATCAGTATGCTGGTGGACAAGAGCGAAGAAATGGGCTACCGTGGCCTTGCAGGTCACACTGACTCGTGCTACATTCAAGTGCCATTCGATGAAGCAGAAGAGGTGGCACAGAAACTCACCGACATTGCTCAAGATGAAATGGGACTGAAATATCTCGATGTTGAGTTGGAGGCTTTCTTCCCATACTGGTTCACTGCTGGTATCAAGAACAGAAACTTTGGTGTGAAGTCATGGCCTATTGAAGAAGCGGGTAGCATGAAGGTGACAGGCTTTGCTATGAAAGCATCAAGCGCAACACCATTCACTAAGCGTGTACAGAAGGAAACATTCAATCTCATTTGCAGTGGTGCTGATGAGGGTGAAGTCTTCGATGCTGTACGCCCTATGGTCAAGGCCGTGTACGGTGGTGGTGCATTGGATGATGTGACCGCCTACGGTCGTATCTCAAAGAAACTCCACGAGTACGACAAAGTAGTACCAAACACCGCTAAGGCGGCAAGGTACTCAAACAAGTACAATGACACTGATTTTAACAAAGGTGACAGCATCAAGTGGGTATTCATAAACGGTGTACCGGAAGGTCAACCGCAGTGCAATGTCATCGCTTATGATGATGCATCGGAATTAAATGAGTATGAAATTGATTGGTCAACCTGCGTTGAGAAGATGGTGACAAAAAAACTCAAGACGGTGTACGAAACACTCGGATGGGACTTAGAACGACTCACTGCGAAGCGAGTATTGAGGGAGTGGTGAAGGAAATGGTGGAAAAGAAATGTATTATTTGTAGTGAAAATTTTACTACAACATCGAATGTAAGTACGGAATTGAAGAACATGTGCGACACATGCTACAGTAATAGAAAACAATCTCGGATGATGGCGAACTACACTAAGAAGTTAGAAGCATCAATCGTATCATTAGAGGACCGAGTGCTACAGTTAGAAAACATGCTTAGTACCACCATAGAAGTAATGGTAGCGGCAGAAGTGATGAATCAAATAAGTCAACTACCAAATCCCATATTGAGAATTGAAGAGGTCAAAACCGAAATTGAAGGTAAATTGATGAAACTCAACACAAAGGTAGTCGAAGCAACAGGTGGTACAATGCTTAACATCAATCGCTCCAACAGGAGGGGGAAAAAATGAAGTGCATAAAACCAATGATACATAGACCGGAGTTTCAAAGCAAACACCACTGTAAGTTATGTGAAGCAGAACGAATCATCAAGGAAATAACAGGTGAGGAAGAATGAAGTTGATAGAAAAATGGGTTATAGAAGGCATAAAGAGTCTTAAAGACGATGTATTTACACTCGATGAACTTAAAGGAGTGATAATAGACAAAAAGGGTTCAAGTATTTACATCGGAAGTCATACTCAATTAGCCCACTATTGTAAAAGACATGCAAGGAAAGTTTCTCCGGGCACTTACAGAAGGTCAAAGTATCAAGGGGTGGGTAATAATGAGTAGGATTGAAGATGAAGTATGCAAGAAGATTGCACAGCGAGCAGAAGTAGGCAAGAGCAAGTACGGGGTCACTATGGAAACCGCACCACTCTCCCGCCTTGAATGGCTCATCCACGCACAGGAAGAAGCGATGGACTTGGCTGTGTACTTGCAGAAGTTGATTGAAATGGAGATGAAAGAATGAGATGGAATCCTACTGGTGATGATAGTCGCCCACGCATTGACGATTACCTTGAGGCTACTGGAAACACATTGGAGGCTGACTCGTACAAGAGTAGCACCTACGCTTGGAATCCAAATAAAGACGATACTACCATCCTCCGAGTCACCAAGTCAAGTTATGGTACATTCGGCTGGTGTCCACAGCAATACTACATTGAGAAGTTCTTAGGTATGCGTGGAGAAACGGTTGACCATCACATACGAGGGCTGAATGTCCACGACATGATGGAGTGGTTTTGGCTCAACTACACCGATGAACAAGAAAAATCAGTATTAAAGT
>UEXM01003029.1_pt1 | contig 11183 bp, 18 predicted proteins | sample 1796661 | NCBI WGS metagenome assembly UEXM01 (sample SAMEA4772469, study PRJEB27181) | metagenome
CGCGGAGTTCGGCTTCTACTTCGGCTACCAGGGCAGCGTCTACGCCTCGCTTCTTCTTCCATTGCTGGGTCTTCTTAAGTTTATTATGAGCCCCGCCAGCGCCTAAAGCGTGGATTCTATGGTCCCATGGTAAACCGTCGCTATCTACTTCGACGCCAGCCGGAGCGGCAGCAGTTGCTACAGGTTCCGCAGTCGTGGCAGACTCGGCCGGCGCTGCAGGCTGGACAGATTCCGCCGGATGTTCCGTTGCATTCGCTACAGTGTCGGCGTTTGGGGCCGCGAATACTTCCGTAGCCGCTGGTTCGGTAGTTGGTGCGGGGGCCGGTGCTGGCGCCTCGGTAACTACTGATTTTGTAGTCTCAGTAATAGAAGCGTCGCCTACTGCTTTAGTAACAGTATGTTCGTGTTCGGCTACAGTGGTACCGGGCTGTTCTTTGCTTAAATCGGTAGCCATGCCGTGTAACATTTCGCCGGCGCGGGTTAAAGCGTTATGGTCCATAGGGACGGTTAAACTAATTGTTTTCATTGTGTCGGTTTCCTATTTTGTGGTTGACGGTATGGATAATATAGCGTAATGTTCTCCCCGTCAACAACAAATAATCGAGGTTTTAAATAAATGCAATTAAGGCCATACCAGGCGAAAGCCAAAGAAGATATATACGGCGCCTGGGACCAGGGCTTCGTTAATACCCTGGCCGTACTCCCTACTGGCGCGGGTAAAACGGTCCTGTTTTCCGAAATAATAAAAGAACACCAGGGCGCTAGCTGTGCGATAGCCCACCGTCAGGAATTAGTAAGCCAGATATCGTTAGCCCTGGCCCGGGATAAAGTCCGCCACCGCATTATAGGGCCTAAGTCGGTCGTTAAATTGTGCGTTAATCTCCACATGTTAGAGCTAGGCGCGAGTTATTACGACCCTTCTTCTACTTGTGCGGTCGCTGGTGTCGATACCCTGGTTAGACGGGGCGACGAGTTAAACGGCTGGCTAGAATCCGTTACGCTATGCGTCCAGGACGAAGCGCACCACGTATTAGAGGCTAATAAATGGGGTACGGCGTTTAAAATGTTCCCGAACGCTAAGGGCTTGGGGGTGACAGCTACGCCACTACGCGCCGACGGTAAAGGCCTCGGCCGACACGTCGACGGGCTGTTCGATACCATGGTCGAAGGGCCGGGAATGCGCGACCTTATCGAAATGGGGTTCCTTACCGAATACCGCGTCTTCGCTCCGCCTTCCGACTTCGTCCGCCCTGGTGCCGAGGCTATCGGGACTACTGGCGACTTTAGCCACGTTAAGTTAAAAGCAGCGGTTAAAAAGTCCCATATTGTCGGCGACGTTGTTACACACTACCAAAGGATAGCGCCGGGTAAACTCGGGGTTACCTTTACCGATAGCGTCGAGACCGCTACGGAAATAGCTGCCCAATTTAACGCCGCCGGGGTGCCTGCAGCCGTCGTTAGTGCTAAGACGCCAGACGCCGAACGTATAGCTATCCTACGCCGCTTTAAGAACCGCGAATTACTACAGCTTGTTAATGTGGATTTATTCGGGGAGGGATTCGACCTTCCAGCTATCGAAGTCGTTTCTATGGCAAGGGCTACCGAATCTTACGCCCTATACGTCCAGCAATTCGGCCGCGCGCTTCGTCTACTTGACGGTAAACTATTCGCTTTAATTATCGACCATGTAGGTAACGTAGAGCGCCACGGATTACCAGACGCGCGTAGGGAATGGACCCTCGACCGCAGGGAAAAACGCGGTAAGTCTAAGGCCTCGGACGCTATACCGGTCCGCGCTTGCCCGGCCTGTACTGCAGTGTACGAACGCATTTATAACGCTTGCCCGTTTTGCGGCCACATTATGACGCCAGCAGCCAGGACCGGACCGGAACAAGTAGACGGCGACCTTATCGAACTGGACCCGGCCGCCCTGGCCGCTATGCGCGGAGAAATCGAAAAAGTCGATATGCACCCGGAAGCCTACCGGCACGAACTGGCGAAGAAATATACCCCGCTGGTGGGTCAATTAGCCGGCGTTAAGCGACACGTAGCAACCCAGGAAGCCCAGGAAGCGTTACGGGGTTCTATCGCCTGGTGGGCTGGATATCAGCGCGCCCAGGGCCGCAGCGATAGCGAGAGCTACCGACGGTTTTACTTTAAATTCGGGACGGACGTATTAACCGCCCAAACACTTAAGGCCGCCGACGCTATCGAACTGGCAGGCCGAGTTAATGAACATTTAGGAGGGTTAGCCAATGCTGGCGGAAGTTGAAAAAATATTTAACCAGGCGGACGGCTCTAAAATTAAAGTCGTCGTCCAGATACTAACGACCGCCAGGGGCGTAGGTGCGAAAATTGAGTATATACATATATTTTTCGTATCTTCTGGTGATAACTTCTGGACGAATATACCTTCCGAATCGGCCGAGTATTTCGTAACCAGGGAGCAACTAAAAGCAGTTGAGAGGGAATTATGGCTAACGCTAGAACCTGTATAAAAGAAGAATTCGAAGACTACGCGGCGCCTGGTAGCGTCTCTATGTTTCGTATCAAAAAATGGACGTTCCACTATAGCGACGGGACGAAAGAAACCGTAAAAATAAGGTACCGCAAACCAGTATTGACGAAGCCGTCATTATAGCGTAGTATCCGCTAGGTATTTATAATTAACAGGGGTTTAACTTAATGATATACGGGTCTATCTGTAGCGGTATCGAATCCGCTTCTATAGCGTGGGAGCCTTTAGGTATGCGCGCCGCTTGGTTTGCGGAGGTTGAGGCGTTCCCGTCTGCAGTCCTCGCGCACCATTGGCCGGGCGTCGCTAACCTGGGGGATATGTGTAACTTACCTTACTTAGTAGCCACGGGAGTAATTGACGCGCCGGATATTTTAGTCGGTGGTACGCCTTGCCAGGCGTTTAGCGTCGCAGGCCTTCGTAAAGGATTAAAGGACGAACGCGGACAACTAACTTTAAAATTTGTGGAATTAGCTAATGAAATCGATAAAAAACGAAAAGGTAACGAATGCGTCGCCGTGTGGGAAAACGTCCCGGGTGTCCTTAGCAGTAAAGACAACGCCTTCGGGTGTTTCCTCGGAGCTTTGGCGGGGGAAGAATGCGAACTTAAGCCAGCAGGGGGTAAATGGACGAACGCTGGTTGTGTGTTTGGTCCCGAAAGAACAATCGCTTGGCGGGTCCTCGACGCCCAATATTTCGGAGTGGCCCAACGCCGCCGCCGTGTGTTTGTTGTCGCAAGTGCTAGAAAAGGGTTCGAACCTTCAAAAGTATTGTTTGAGTCCGACAGCTTGCGCCGGGATATTGCACCGAGCAGAAAAACGGGGGAAGATATTGCCGCCTTCACTCCTGGAAGCTTTGGAGCTTACCGCCAAGAAGTTGGAACACTCAGGGCAAACGGCGGAGACTTAGGGGGTGGTTCGGAAAACCTCGTCGTACTGCCTATACACGATAAAGCTACACGCCACGCAGGGGCTACAGGTCGCGGTTCTGGTAATGGGTTCGGTGTAGGTTCGGAAAGTGACCCCGTACCAACGCTTACAACTGGGGATAAACATTCTATTTGCATCCATGGCACACAAGACCCTTGCGTCTCCGATAACCTAGCTTTCGCGCTTGGTCGAAATGGCGGCGCTGAAAATATCGTATTCCCTTCTGTTAGAAAATTAACACCTATCGAATGCGAACGCTTGCAAGGTTTCCCAGATAACCATACCCGCATACCATGGCGTAACAAATTGGTAGGGGATTGTCCCGACGGCCCACGTTATAAAGCGATAGGTAATTCTAAAGCGGTACCCGTCATTAAATTTATAGGGGAAAGAATACTCGAGGAGTTAAACAAATAATGCAAACGAAGAAACAATCCGCTATCGAAGCGGCGGCGAATATTTTAGTAGGTTATACGGTTAATATGCTGGCTAATTTCGCTATCTTTCCGCTGTTCGGATGGAACATAACGCTAGAACAAAATTTACTACTAGGCGTATTTTATACCGTGGTTTCGTTCGCTCGAAGCTATGGTCTTCGCCGTTTTTATAACTGGTGTCATAAATGAACTTAACACAATGGGCGATTAAATGGGGCATACCTCCGCAGGCTGTACAAGACTTACGCCAGGAATTCGGGCTCGTTAATACCGACCCGCAGCCCCAGGTAGGCGAAAGCGAAGCAGCAATCCAGACACGTATACGCCTGGAAGCAACTAAAAAAGGCTGCAGAGTTTGGCGGAATAACGTAGGCGGCACGTATACCGAAGACGGTAGCTTCCTTCGCTATGGGCTCGCTAATGACTCTAAGCAAATGAACGACCTTATAAAGTCTAGCGATTTAATAGGGATACGACCGCTACTTATCCAGCAAAACCACGTAGGCCAGGTAATCGGGCAGTTTATCGCCCGGGAAGTTAAGGCCGCTAACTGGGGTTACTCAGGCAGCAAACGGGAAGAAGCGCAACTTAATTTTTTAAATCTGGTAGCGAGCCTAGGCGGCGACGCGGCCTTCGCTAACTCAGTAGGAACCCTCTAATATGACTATTTACGCTACACCCTTTAAAAACTCTACGAAGCAATGTTCCGGGCCGTCAACCGACGCGGGCTTCGAAAGCCTCGACGATGTGGTCGCAGCTATGGGCGAACCATTGCACCGGTATAAACGAATGGCGATTTACGGACCTGGGGAAGACCGGGTCGTCTTTAGCGATTTTATATTCTCTATTGACGGCGGCGTCACTACGGGTTAGTATCGCTACAAATTAAGCATTAAACAAACAGGAAATTAACGCAATGAAACAACGCGAGCAAGTAAAAGAAGTAGCGGTATGTATGGTTAAAGGCGAAGGCCTAATTAACCTTTCCCGCCGCGAGTTATGCGAACGTGCCGGTATTCCGGACGGTTCGTTCCCGCATATTATGGGCTGTAATTTCTCCGACTTTGTCGAGGAATTGAAACTCGAAAATATCCAGGAGATAGCGCACTCGGTAAGTAAAACCCGCGCTAACCCGGAACTACGTAAGGACCATATCCTTACGGTGGCGGTCGGTATGGCTAAAACCGAAGGCTACAATAAGATTACCAGGGATAAAATAGCCGAAGGCGCCGGGGTCTCTATGGGCCTGGTTACTCGTTACTTCGGCACTATGAACCAACTTAAAACCGCTATCATGCGCCGAGCTATTAAGCAGGGTATCGCGGAAATTATCGCCCAGGGGCTAGCGAACGGAGACGACCACGCTAAGAAAGCGCCGGCCGAGTTGAAAGCGGAAGCCGCTACACTATTAGCTAATTTTTAGGGGCGTTCTATGCAACAACTACCGGAAGCGCTGCAGCCGCTAGCAGCGTATAAGCAGTTTATTTTATGGACGTTAGCACAGCGAGACGGTAAGCAAGTTAAGTTACCCGTAGACTATCGTACGGCACAAGTAGCCGACGCGCACGACCCGGGCGCCTGGCTTGACGCACAGACCGCAATATCTACCGCCCAGGCATACGGAGAGAATTACGGCGTAGGCTTCGTATTTACACCTAACGACCCGTTCTTCTTTGTGGATTTAGATAAGTGTTTAAACGCGGATAATACGACCTGGTCGCCCGTCGCTATGGATATCCTGGCGCGCTTACCCGGTGCCGCTGTAGAAGTATCGCAGTCTGGCCGAGGACTCCACATATTCGGGCAAGGCGTAGCGCCTGACCATTCCTGTAAGAATATAGCGTTAGGCCTGGAACTCTATACCGAAGGCCGATTCGTTGCGCTTACCGGTATTAACGCCCAGGGTACCGCCGGGCTGGACTACTCGCAGCACTTACCGGGGTTAATTAATAGCTATTTCCCGCCAAAGGCAGCGACTAAGGACCAGGACTGGACTACCGAGCCCGCAGCAGAATGGACCGGTACCGAAGACGACGACGAACTTATCGACCGAGCGCTTAAGACTGGCGGCGGGGGTGCTGTTTTTGGTGACCGGGCGACCTTCCGCGACCTATGGGAATGCGACGAAGACGTCCTCGCTAAAGCCTACCCAGACCCAGAAGGTAACCGTACTTACGACGGTAGTAGCGCCGACGCGGCACTCGCCCAGCATTTAGCATTCTGGACCGGTAACAATTGCGAACGAATGCTTAACCTAATGCGACGTTCCGGCCTGGTCCGCGATAAGTGGGAGCGGGAAGACTACCTTATCCGTACGATTACCCGCGCCGTATCACTGCAGGAGGTCGTATACTCCGTTAAAGAAGTCGACGACAGTATCGCCCAGGAATTCGGCGGCGTTCGACTACGAGCCACCAGCGACCCTCAGCGAGACTACGCGACTAACATACGCGCTACTAAGTTGGCGGAATGCCAGGGCGAAGTAGAACTTATCGAAATGTTCTGTAAGGTTCCTACGGCTAAATTTTGGTTAGATAATAAAGACCGTAGCGTCGAAGAATTACGCCAGGTACTTACGCCAATCGAAACAGCGGCCGCGCCCCTGGGTAATATGGTAGAAGGCCCGGAGATATTGAGCGGGTACCAATACTTAGGCGCTAATCAACAAATCGAATATTTTAAGGGGTGCGTCTATATCCAGGAGTTACACCGGGTATTTACGCCGAACGGTTCGCTACTAAAGTCGGAGCAGTTTAACGCCACATACGGCGGGTATAGCTTCCAGTTAGACGACGGCGGCGATAAGGTTACCCGTAAGGCCTGGGAGGCGTTTACCGAGTCGCAAATCGTACGCTATCCGAAAGCCGAGGCTATGGCATTCCGCCCACTAGAAGCCCCAGGGTCGCTACTTAAGGAAGACGGCGTCGTCTTAGTTAACGCCTACCTACCGATAGAAACCCCGCGCTTATCTGGTGACGCTACGCCGTTCCTTAATCACCTGGCTAAGATATTACCGGAGCCGAGAGACCAGGAAATATTACTCGCGTATATGGCGGCCTGTATCCAGCATAAAGGCGTTAAATTCCAATGGGCGCCACTTATCCAGGGCGCAGAAGGTAACGGAAAAACGCTGTTTACTCGCTGTGTGGCCTTCGCCATAGGCTCGCGCTATACGCACTTACCGCCGTCGAACGAGATAGCCGAAAAGTTTAACGAATGGTTGTTTAATAAATTATTTATCGGCGTAGAAGACGTTTACGTCCCGGACCATAAAAAGGAAATTATCGAAGTATTAAAACCTATGATTACTAACGACCGCCTGGCTAAACGTGCAATGCAGCAGGCGCAAGTAATGGGCGATAATTACGCTAATTTTATTCTAAATAGTAACCATAAGGACGCTATCCGTAAGACACGTAACGACCGACGCTTCGCCGTATTCTATTCGGCCCAGCAGTTAGATACAGACCTGGCCCGCGACGGTATGGACGGTAACTATTTCCCCGAGCTATACAACTGGCTTAAGGGTGACGGCTACGCCATTGTGTCCGACTACCTGGCCAACTATGTAATACCGGACGAACTTAACCCGGCCGGCGCTTGCCATAGAGCCCCAGAAACTAGCAGCACCAGCGAAGCGTTAACCGCGTCTATGGGCGGTATCGAGCAGGAAATTTTAGAAGCGGTAGAAGAAGGGCGCCCAGGCTTCGCCGGAGGCTGGATATCTTCGGTAGCGGTCGAAAGGCTACTCCAAACGATACACGCGACCCGCTCAATTCCACATAACAAGCGACGCGAACTTCTGCAGTCCCTCGGCTACGACTGGCACCCGGCATTAACTGGCGGACGTGTTAATAATCCTATACCTATGGACGACGGTAAGAAGTCGCGCTTATTCATTCGTAACGGCCATATTAACGCTAACATAACGGCGCCTGCAGAAGTAGCCCGTATCTACCAGGAAGCCCAGGGCGCGCAAACGGTACCAACTGGTAACGCGGCCGAAGTGTTTAAGGTGACTTAATGTGTCAAAAGATACCGTACGCCACCAAAGCCGACGCGGTAGACCATGCTAACTATATAGCGACCCAGCGGCGCCATTTTTCTAAAAAGTTAGGCAAGGCCAGAAAGTCGGGGCGAAAGCTCCGGCCGTATGCTTGCCGCTTTTGTGGTGCCTGGCATTTAACGACGCTTAAAAAATAATTACTATTCTATGTTGACGGCTTCGTCAATAGGGCGTATGTTAACCCAGAACTTAACAAATAGGAGCCTTAGAAATGGCACAACAGCAAGAAGTTATAAAAATGACGTTAACCAAGTCGACCAAAGGAACGCACGTTTACGGGGATTCTTCCCCAGAAGCGCCAATCCCTACGGTTTACATTAAGCGCGCGGCATTGCCGACACCACCGCCGGTTAGTATCGAAATTACTATCGGCTTCGAAGAATAACTTAGGGGCCTCGCGCCCCTTTCTGCTATCTGTAAGGTGAAATTATGCAAAATTATATAGAGCAGCTAAACGACGAACAATTCGGGTTACTCCGGGACGGTCGTATTATCGCTGTATTCGATTCATTCAAAGACGCCAAGCTTATACAGCTTATGGCAGCCGTTAAGGAGTTGACCCAGTGAGTAAGAACAAATACCAGCGAGAGATTAAACCCGGCGTATTCGTCGACGTGTACGACGTGCTTAAGGCGTTTAACGTAACTTGCCCTGCCATGGCCCACGGCGTTAAGAAATGCCTAGCACCAGGCCAGCGGGGCGTTAAGGGTAGTATCCAGGATAAGAACGAAGCGATAGCGTCGATTAAGCGCTCTATCGAAATGGAGGGTTAAGCTTATGTGGTTAAAATCTAGCAGCCTGGGCGACGTATTGCGCCGGGCATTTATCGACAACAAAGCGGCCCGCGTAAAGCGCTGTATCCGCTATCTGGGAGTGTGGTATGTCTACTTGTAAGCAATGGCGAGAGGGTGACGAAAACGTCTGTACGTGCGGCTACCGCTGGGACGTTAAGGACGAAGACCCGCACCCGAAGGAGCCGGAAGAACATATCGCTAAAATTCGCCAGGAGTTAAAACAATGCAAAAGAACCTAGATATAGTCGACGAAGTAACAGCCGACCAGATACGTAAACGTAACGACCGGCGCCAGACTAGCGAAACCAGGCGCAAGTTAGCGGCACGTAGGTCTATTGAGGAACACCAGGAGCAACTAGCGCTTAAACGCGAGTTAGAAGACGGTATCGGCCTAGACCATAGTACCGTTAAGACCTGTTTAAATTGTGGCAATCCATTAACGAATAAGCCTGCTACCGCTAAATTCTGTAAGGAAAATTGCCGTAAAAGCTACTGGAAAAGGAACCGTAAATTATGAGCCAGGAATATACTAAGTATTGTTTCGAATGCGACTGTAACGGCGAAATACCTATCGACCAGCCGCCTAAGAATATACCCAGGGAAGCACTACTCCACTACAGTAAAACGACCGGTAAACCGGTGGCGGAATGTTTGGCTAACCTGGTAAAAGAAGCCTTACTTAGCGATACCGACGACCCGCTCCACGTTAACGGGCTGGAATTTATCCGGCTCGTAGACGCAGCCGCTACACTAAAGCCCGCTTAACGCGGGTTTTTTATTGCCGCTAGCAATCTGGGGGCGGCCGAAGCCGCTACGGTCCGCTTCGAGGCGGTAGCTAGCCGCTTGTAGCCGCTTCGAGGAGGAAAAAGCACCCGCACCCCACACCTAAAACCACATAGCGGGGTAACGCTAGAACCCGCGCCATTACTGGGCTAGCTGCCGATTTAGAGTTTACCCACCCCGCACCCCAACTTACACCACTCCCCCGTGTGAGACATATACGCGCCCCTCCCGCTACTTGTAGCCGCCTCGTAGCCGCTACGTGTACGTGTGGGACATATACTTACTATATGTTTATTACCTTACTAATTTATAAAAGTTATTAGTATAAAGGGTAGGAGTAGTATAATTCCTTTAAAAATAAGGACTTAGCAAGTACCTAACGTAAGGGTATTTACGGGAGTACGTAAGGGTAGTACACTTACTTAGTAATTACATTGATTAGAAGGGGCGTAGAAGGTGAGTTTAATAAAAGAGTCGGTTAGGTATGATGCTGTTAACGGTGTGCTGGTCTGGGCCGTAACGCGTGGATTTATCAGAGCCGGGAAGGTAGCGGGGGGAATGGTTAACGGCGCTATGTACGTAACGGTAAATGGTGAAAGGCGTCTAGCTAAGGATATCGTGTGGTATTTAGTTCGCGGTCAGTGGCCTAAGTCCCGTTTATATCATAAGAACGGCGATAAGTCGGACGTAAGTATCGGTAACCTGTCCTATAAGCCTGGCGTATCGAAGACGCCTTCCGACGAGGTGGACTTCGGTATCCGTACAACAGAATTCGGTTATACTGTAGTTAAATTAACCGGCGATAACGTAGAAGTCTTAGGCACCGAGCCAGGACTCGACAAGGCGCTCGCTATACTAAAGGGGTCCGTATTATGTTCGCAATAAATACAAATGATGTTAGAAAACTAGAAGACGACCTTAAGACTTTCGCCAGGAAGTCCGTACCGTTTGCTACTCGTAAGACGTTGAACGACTCAGCGTTCGCAGCCCGAGCAATAGCCCAGGCGGACGTACGCGAATCCATGGTTAACCGTAACCGCTTTACAGCCCAAAGTATCCAGGTAGACCAGGCTAAGACGCTACAGATATCGAGACAAGAAGCCACTGTGGGTTCTATAGCGGATTACATGGAAGACCAGGAGTTCGGGGCTATCAAGTCTAAGACCGGTAAGGAGGGCGTACAGATAGCGACGTCCTACTCTGCAGGACAGGGCGAGAACGGGCAACCACGCACCAGGCTACCGCGTAAGGCTAATACCATGGCCCAGATACAGCTATCTAAGCGCCGTAGCAAGGGTACCAGCCGTAAACAACGTAACTTAGTAGCTATCAAGCAAGCAGCGGCTACAGGCCGTAAATACGTCTTCCTGGACCTAGGTAAGAGTAAGGGTATCTTTAAAGTTATCGGCGGCAAGCGTCGGCCTAAAATTAAGATGGTCCACGATATGAGCCGCGAGTCTGTAGTAATCCCTAAGAACCCATGGCTAAAGCCCGCCTTCGACGAAGCCCTAAGAATGCAACCCGCTTTCTATGCCGACGCCCTACGATTCCAAGCGCGAAAGCATAATCTATTCACCTAACACGTCGCCGCCTCGCAGCGGCTACAGCCCCCGCCCGTAGCGGCCTCAAATAAAAAAGGTACTGTAGGCGCCCCCGCCC
>UEXM01003031.1_pt1 | contig 11181 bp, 14 predicted proteins | sample 1796661 | NCBI WGS metagenome assembly UEXM01 (sample SAMEA4772469, study PRJEB27181) | metagenome
TGGAACACTCCTTATGATGCTAGTTCTTTGAAGGATGACCTGAAGTATTGCGATGGTCGTTCGGAGCCCTGGAATGCCGTAGGGCTTTATGAGTGTGTCTCTGACTTTTACGACACCCCAGCAGGAGGCTGGCGTCCCAAGTGGCGTTCTTTGTGGAGTGATATTGGGGAGCAGCTTGAAGGCAATACCAGAGCGGGTTTGCGTGTCAGGAAGTCAGCCCTGAATTTGAAAAAGAAAGCGGCAGAAGCACGCAAGAATAGCCTTCTAAATAGAGAAAATCCCATTCTCAAGCTGGGTGAGGACCACAGAGGATGGTTGAGAAAAGGATGGGGCTTCTGGCTCGCTCAAAGCTTTGAGAAGCTGGAGAGGGGAGTAGGACACAGGGGTAAGAAAACAGAACTTTCAACCCTGGGCGATGAACTCAATACAACACTCCAGGAAGCAGCCAAGGCAGCCTTCGGCGTCTATCGGTTTGAAGGAAAAATAAACAAGGCAGCAGCCCAGCGATTTAGAAACATTACATTCAAGATTGAGAAGCTGGCGGCAGCAATCCGCAAGGAAAGCCTACGGGTGATGAAGTGCGAACAGGACCCAGAGTTCTTCAAGGCAGAATACCCCATCGGGAGCCTGGTTTCTTATGACTGGTTTGAGAGCAATCTTGACCCCTCTTCGGGGCGGTTCATCAATCGCACGATGTCTTCATCTGGGGTTGTGTGCGGACATACTTACAAAGACAAAACCATCCAGCAGTATGGCAGGTCATCGTTGCCTCATTTAGAAATCATCTGGACCGACGACGGCAGGAACAGCCTATCGTTCTTTGAGGTGGTTATGCTCTCTAAAGCCACACTTATGAAGGCAGATACAGACGCAGAAGCGACGCAAAAGAAACTAGCCTAACCAGACCCCTCATCCATCTTTTTCAGAACAGGACTTCACGAAACTAACACTTCGCCGTAAGGGTAAAAAACAAAGAAGCCAGCATTGGCGTGCTGACCTCTTTAGAGACTGGGCGAATGTGTGTAGCGAGCCCGACCTCACCTGTGCGTAGTATTAGACAAAGTTATTACTATGACAAGTGCTCGCTAAACATTCTCCAAAAAGGAGTAATGTGAGCGACAAGAAACACCCGTTAGAAATACCCTCCTGGCTCCGAGAGCGAATGGGGGCGAGTGGGGACCCCAAGCTGGATGGTTTGAGGGGACCGAGTATCCCAGCAGTAAGAAGACGAACAGGACCGCCCAGACCTGTCATCGCACCATTACAACCTGCCCCAGTATCCAAGCCAGCACCCCAAGCAACACCAGAACCAGCACCAGAGCCTATCCCAGAAGACAATTCAGCAGCTCGGCAGCCAGCAACTCTCCCACCAGAGGAAGTTGAGGGGTTTGATGTTCATTTCACCGAGCTTCCAAGGGAAGCCCCTGTATCTCCGTCGGAGCATTCAAAAGCCTTTGATGTAAGTGCTGACCTCAACGAGATTTTCGCAGCCGATGGAGACTACTGCGAAATCACCCCAAGGGAAGCTCCTGGACCAGAACCAGCCCCAGAGCCAGTCGCAGCAAACAATTCCGCAGCTCAACAAACAGAGCCAGAAATATTGTCGGCTTTACCCGTTGAAACAAACGATGAACTTACCGACGAACCAGTAATAAAGCCTGGTGATGTAGGTGAGCTTGAAAGTGGTGTTCCTACTTCTCTTCTCCTGGATGAGATGAAGAAGGGAGACATCCTCCAAAAGCTTCAGAACTTTGCCAGGGACAGCCACCTGCCATCGGAAAGAGTTTCTCACGATGATTGGGTTGCTGAAGCCGAGGTGGTGCTGCTGTGGAAGTTCAACCAGCTAGAGCAATACCTAAAGCAGGTAGGACAAGCCCAGGGTAATGTCTTCACGGACGCACAGATTTCCCAGATGAGCGATGCCGAGATGAGGAACCTGGACCCACAGCTAATTCACGCTGTCGCTCAACTGCCTCCAGAGGACAAAACTACTAGGTCTTTAGCTGTCTGGTTGATGATGTGCTTTGGGCTGGAGAGCTATGAGAGAAATAGTTTCTGGTCCCGCTGCTTTCCATCAGAGAACTGGAAAAGATGGCACGGAACAGGAACAAAATATAAAACTGGGTTCATTTACGAGCCAGTCCAAGAAGCACAATTACTTCGTAAGCTTCAGGATGTTTCTGATGACCCAAACTTCAAGACTGATGACGGAGTAAAGATAGGCAATCTGTCCCTGAATAAGAGGGATGAAATACTCAAAGAATTGCGGCTGATGCTTGACCCTTCAGGAGGTGGAGCCAACGCAGTATTCAGAGATGAATACCTAATCAGTTCCACCATCGGGAAGGGCTTTGCTACATCCGAGGAAATACCCAAGTGGGTAAGTCTTCAGCAGGGCTACAATATGAATGACTGGAGCGTTGTGAGCCGTCCAGTTGAGATTAGCCACAAAGCAACTTTCGCCGTCCCTTGTGCTTATGACCGAGACGCTGACTGCCCTATCTTCAAAGGCTTTCTAGAAGACACTTTTGCGGGAGCAGAAGACAAACAAGAAAGAATAGATGCCTTACTTGAGTGGATTGCTGCGGCAGTCTTCGGCGAGACAACCAGGCGGGCAAAGGCTCTTTACCTTTATGGCTACACAGCAACGGGTAAGAGCGTGGTGTGCGAGCTTGTAAAACTATTCTTCCCAAACAAGCACCAATCAACCCTGGGCTTTGACGATATGGAAGATAAGGTTTCCAGAGGGGACCTGTCCCAGAGCCGTTTGAATGTGATGGTTGAGGCTGCCAAGTCAGGAAACCAGAAGGCATTTGGAAGTAGCACCTTCAAGAGTGCGGTTTCAGGTGAAGAGATACGCTGTGATGTGAAGTTCAGAGCGGGATACTCATTCAGACCCAGGACAGCGTTTCTTTACGCAGCAAACGGAAGGATGCCGTTGAATGATTGCGATGACAGCATCTTTCGTCGGCTAATCATCGTCCATTTCCAGAACCCTGTTCCAGAAGACCAGCAGGACCCAGACCTAATCAATAAACTCAAAGGCGAGCTGTCTGGCATTCTCAATCTTATTCTAGAAGCTGGAGTTGGATTGATGAAAAGAACAGGGATGCTTGACCCACCATCGTCCAAAGCTCTCAAACGACGATGGGCGGGGCAAACTAACAGCGTAAAGGCGTTCTTGGATGAAGAATGTCGGTTCATTCCAGACCTCTGGACCAACAAGACAAAGTATTCACGAAAGAAAGCCCAGTTCTCTACGCCCATCACGCAACTCCATCGTGCTTACAAGAATTGGTGTGAGGTTGATGGGTTGAGAGCGGTAGGCATTAGAGAGTTCAGGAACAGGCTGGATGGTCTAGGCATCAAGACCAAAGAACTAAACGATGGAACCAGGGTTCCCGTATTGATGCTTGACCCAGATAAGTTTGTTGAAGGCTTGAGACTTGCCTAAACTAGTGGGCTGTAAGCTTATCCGTGGCAAAACTACTGCTTTTGAAAAATCGCAAATCCTAGACAGAACGAGTGTTTTGTATAGAGAAAACTTTTGTATAACGAGCTAAAATGAAGCCTGGCAACCTCATCACCCCAGCAAAATGGAAAGTGGAATGGCAGTCAGGTGGAAGTGTCGGTTTCTGTAAAGTCTTCAAACCTGGCAAGCCAAACCTGACCCACTACCCTTCGCTAGGTAAGGTGTTTCCTAATCCTTTCCCAGCGAGGGTGTGGAAGCCAGGCGACTTGGTTGGCTTGGTTGTCTCAAACACAGATGAAGAGTTGGTGGTTCAACTCATCCCAGAGCCGCAGCGAGTTCGTTTCGCAAAATGTAAAGCCCTGGATGATGTCTTCAAGCCAATCAGGTAAGTCTTCGCTCCAGGACTAAAAGCTGTCCGAGGAGCTATGGCAGCGAACAATTCAGCAGCTCAAGGTGTCGGAGTGAATTTAGCCAGTTCAGTTTTGATATAAGCTACAACTTCGGGCTTGTTTGAATTGTCCCGCCAGCCATCCCAACCGAACTCTTTATTTACACCCAGGACTTCCAATACATCAGTCCAACTAATGGTTGTGCTGACGATGTTTAGGGTTGTGGAGAATTGCCCTATCGTAGCGTCCAGACCATCGGGTAAGTTGTCTTCAATATCCTCTGGGTCGCTCCCCCATAAGCCATAAATAATCTCTGCCGCTTCATCTAAAGTTTTTGCTTCTACACTTACGGCTGCTCCGCCGTCGCTGACATAACCAGTCCAACCGATGTTTGGTATTGTGAGCTTCATTACTTTCCCTTTCTAAACATAGGTTCGTTCGTAGGTCTTCACGAAGGATTTGCTGCTCTCCATCGTTCTGAAGTCTTCGTAGCTAATATCCATCCAGACGGGCTCTATTTTGTTCCCTAGGGTGAAGAACTCCCAGATGGTTCGCAGGTAAGGTTTCACTTTCACCTCTTCGCCATCACGGGTGGCATCATCCCGCCTCTCAACATAGACCAAGCGAGAGACGCTCCCTGGTCTGATGGTTTGGGCGACAGCATCTTTATCGCCTCGCCAGGCTCTAATGGTGCCAGCATCGTCCAGCGTTTCACTACTGGCATCAACGAGCTTCAGTAAGTCCCTGGCTGAAATCTCAAAGGGAGGAGTGTTTCGCTCCAGTTTCTTCAGGTTCGTTGGTGTCGGGTTTTGGCGATAGTTTCGCACTTTAGACTTTTGAACCTTCAGCGTTCTTGTTTCGCCTGTCGCCTCATCGGTAATCTCAAAGTCAATCTTTCGGAAATCTGAAAAACGCTTCAATCCTGTGGCGTTTATTTGCCTAGATTTCTTCCTCGCTCGCATTCCGTCTTTAGGAGGACTGGCGGTGTAATTTTGCCTTACCTTCCTGGGTCCTCGCTTCGGGTTTATTGCCATCACAATCTCCTTTTCTGTCTGTGTTGATGGTTTCTGTAATTGTGTCCCTCATTATACTCCAAGGTGGGTGAAGTGTTCAGCGATTTAGGGAAGAAAAAAAAGAAAAACTGACCCTGAAATGGTGAGGTAATTACGAGCACCAGGACCAGGACCAGAAGCAGCCCCAGAGAGCACCCCAGCAAACAATTCCGCAGCTCGCCATCCGACTAGCTAAACACTTTGGTTTGTCTCGGGTATAATCAGTCAATCTCGGCTTCTGTCTCCTTTTGGAGCATCGCCGAACTATTTACTGATGGAAGGGGATAAGCAGAGCAGCACGCACCGAACCAGGCACACGGAGACATATGCGGTGAAAACTTCACACAGGGAAACACGACTAGCACGCTCCGTTCCGCCTGCTGAATAGGGAAGAAATAAGCTCTTTGGATTAGACATAGTTGGATAAAGTGCTCCCTGCGATGGGGAGTTCAAAAGCACCATTTAGGTGTCGGTATTTCTGGTTAGTGAGGGAAATTGGAATACCGCCTGGAAACCAGCAGTAAGCTGGAACACTTGTCGTAAGGTTCATTTGGCTGGGTAGGTTTGATTGCTTGGATGGATAATCCAAGTGTTTCGCCTTACCCTGACAGCTAAAGCTCAACAGCTAATAGTAATTCTGAAACTAAAAATAGAATTGAATTTAGAATTAGAAATTGAAGTTAGAATTGAATTGTAAGCTGAATTTATTACTGAATTGAAAGCTCAATTTACTACTAGAGTTCAGCCTTCTTACTTTCCTACTTTCTTACTCATCTACTCTTCCTACTTTTCTATTAGTCAGCGTTAGAAAGCTGGAAACAATAGCCTACATAGAAAGCTGTTTAGTGCTGCTTCTGCCTACTTACTAAAGATGGTGGAGGTATAAGAATGGAACCACAAAATAGAACAACTCGTTATAGAGCAGCCAATATTCATAATTTCCTGAATAAGGATAAGGTGAGGAGCCTGAAGCTCCTACACAAAGCTCTCCAGGGTGAAGAGGTATTACCAACCCAAATACAGGCAGCAAGAGCTACTCTTGAGCTGCTCTCACGATGGGAGCCAGTAGGTATTCAAGCCGCTGAAGCAGCCTTGTGAATACGCTGAAAGAGATAAAGCTGCGGTTTGATAGTTGGTCTGTGCTTCAGGAGCAGGAAATCAACGGCACAAACAAGCAGGGTCAAAGTAGTTCCCAGAAAAAGAGCCGAGAAGACACCGCAGCGAACAATTCAGCAGCTCGGCGTGGTTCTATAATGGATAGGGACATCTGGCTCCCCAACACCTTGAGCGACCAACTGGATAATGTCGTTTCCAAGGTCAGCAAGGTTATGAACTACGATGTCGGTATGGCGATGGCATTTGCTGTCTCCATCCTGGAGGACAACAACGCTCACAAGATGGCGGCAGAAGTAAATAAACTTCTTCTGAAAATGATGGAGGAAGAAGAATGAGAATAACCAAGTCCCATCTCCGAAAGATAATCAGAGAAGCAATCCAGGAAGAGCGAGGGCAGGATTGGAATTATACCCTGACCCAGATTGTAGATGATATTGGACCAGAGCAGGCACTCCTGGACTTCGTAGGTGCCATCTTTATGAAGGAGGACCTGGCAGAAAAGATGCTGTCAGCAATCCTTCACATCCTCCCAGAGCCAGCCATCAAGGATGGTGTTGCTTACCTTTCCCGCTCCTTTAGTGATGGAAGCTTCAAGGATGACGATGACCTAGAGGAAAAACTTAGCCGCAAAGAGAAGGCAAAGAGAAAGAAAAGAAGAATATTTGGGAAGGCACCAGAGGACGATACTGGGGTTCCCGATGAGATTGAAGCCCTTGGTCGTGGCATCGTAGGCAACCGCAGCGATGATGAGGAGCTTGAAGAGAACGAGTGTGCTGGCAACCCTTACAGGTCCAACTCTGGTCGCTATTCTTCGCACAGGGAGCCAGGCTCTTACACTCTGCCAAAGAAGCCGAAGAACTGCCGCACGAAGTCAGGACAAGGACGAAGAGCAGCAGGCAGCAGGGACAACGATAAGAGTGAGAAACCCTGCGGTCGTAAGAAGAAGAAGGACGGGTCCCAGACGAAGTGTCGGGATGGGAGCCCTAGAGGATGATGGGGGAAGCTTACCCATACCCACCAGGGACTACCCCCCTCCCCCTCGGGAAGTATCTCCCACCCCCCTGGGTAGGGGGTGGAGGGTGTCTAAATACATTCGTGATACGCAGCCCAAAATTTCAGATTTTTAGGCACCCTGAAAAATCCTGCCAGTCAAAATTACAGACTTTAGGACCAGGACAACAAACGAGCCCAGGACTAGCTCCAGCAAACAATTCCGCAGCTCACAAAACAAACCCAAGGAGGTGTCAAAGATGAAAGGTAAAAAGACGCCATCAGTAGTGAAGCTAGACAAGATGATAGATGAAATCTTGTATGAGCTTATGGGGCGTAAAGATGCCCTCCAAACGCTAAATGAAGCGAAGGTTTCAAAGACCAAGACCCCAATAAAAGAAGAGTATGGACTGCTGGCTTATCCGCCATCTTACAATCCATCGCTCAATCAAATCAGGTCAGTAATTCGTGAGGTGTTAGAAGACCAGGAGAAGCACGATAAGGTAGGGCAGAGCATCACCCAGATGATTGATACGCTCCACCTTCGCTCCGACATCGGCACCGAGTATAAAGAAAAGATAAATGAACTAACCCGTAGGCTGAAGATAAACGGCTTCAGGGATTACTCTTACTGGGAGATTGCGAACGATAGGCAGCGACATATCTTCTCCCTTTCCCTGGTCCCAGAGGGCTTTGAGGAAGGATTAGACAGCATAGAAAACTATGTTGATGTCATCGCCTTCATTTATCGCTTCGGAACCAACGCAGAACGGGATGAAGCCGAACACTTCAACCCAATCACTTACGAACGAATAAGACAGCTTTATCCATCCTGGTGGGATGAGAACTATGATGTGGTGGATACTCGCAGCATCACTCACCCAGCCGAGAAGAAGCAGAAGTGGAAGAAGGATACAAAAGTCATCCATCCTCATTCCAAGCAGCCACCTGAAATCCAGGCGATTGAAGATGAGATGATTAGTCAGCTCAATCACGACCTAAAATATGGGCGGACCTAAACACTTTCCGAGACCTGTTTTATAGTAGCAAAAGCATAGCAAACTCCTTTCTTCAGCTATGTCATATAAGTTGGAAGAAGCCTCTGAATTTTCAGGGGCTTTTTCTTTATCTTTTTTAGAGAAATAGCTGAACGCTTGAGACCTCCTGCGGTATAATAGGGGACCTTTGAAAGAAGGAAACACAACACAAAAACTCATAGCCACAGGAGGACCAAATTATGAGTGAATACAAACGAGGCTACAGGACTAACGAAAGTAGTTCCCTAGCTCCTTTTCAAGTCGGGGCGTCATACCAAAAGAGCAACAAAGCGACGCAGAAGGAGCTTGATTATTACGCCAACTATCTGGGCGAGAATGTATTGATAATGTCGCCCGAGGACGGCGGAACTGATACAGCAATCAGCATCACCTACGATGAGTTCCTTACGCTCGCCAAAGATGCCGAGATGGACCCAGAACTGGGAACACGGCGGAACCAATCCATTTCAGTCAAAGATATTGAAAGCAAACTGCTGAAGGATGCCAGACCCGTTCTCACCTGGAGAGGCTTACACGCTTATGTGCTCGGCATCCCAGTCAAACCACACTTGAGAACAGGTTGGATGATTGAGACCACCCAAGGCATCGTCCAAGCTAAAATGGATGTTAGTTTTGAGGTCTTTGAAGCCCTACCCAGCGTTGCCGCAGCGATGGCTGATGGTTGGGAGCCACTCACAGACTTCTGGAAGGACAACTATGATGTCATCGTAAATGACGAGCCTATGATTTACGCAGGTAAAGAAGTCGCCGAGCGGGAAGCTGCTGAACGCCTGATGGAAGCGGTGGCGTGATGACTAAACCAGAAATTACAATTGAGTTCTCGGAGGGAGCGGGTGCCATCATCGGCACTCGTCCCCCTTCGGCGACATTCAGCAGCCTAAAAGAAGCAACTTTAGACTGGTTGGCTGGGACTTATGACGAGGAAACCCTTTGGGGCTACTTCGTTCCTTCCTTGGTCGCTTCAGGGTGCTCCTTCAACGATGTTGAGCGAGCCAGGATTGAAGTGATTGATGAGATGTTTGAGAGCACCGACCAATCAAACAAAGCCTGGTTGAAATCTATGGAGCGGGTCTTTGGAGACTATCGCTCAAAGAGCTCTAAAACATCGTTAGAGTTTAGACGCTCCTGGGTGCCCTCCTTGAACGATGAAGAGGAGGAGTTCAGCTATGAGACGAGGTGAAGAAAAATATAGATACTGGTGCTCTTTGAAGGGCTCCGAGCCCGTCATCGTTGGCGAGGTAGGACTAAACCCTCAAAGCCCAGATGAATTGTTTATGTTGCTTGGTTTTGACGACGATGGAGCACCATTTCTCGGCAAACTCACGACCACAGAGCCCTGGGTTGCTGATGTCATCAAAGCCAACTCGGAAGGTGTCCGAACGGGAGCGTTTGACACTTACCTGGAGCGAAAGCGGACTATCGGTCCCATCGTCTTCTTCCAGCTTATTTACGAGGACTTCATAAACGCCCTCCAAGCAAAAGAAGCGGAGGCGGTAGGATGAAAACAAACCCAGAGCACATCCCAGCAGATAATTCCGCAGCTCGGCAAAGGCTCCGTGAGTTGAAGGATGAGACCGCTACTCAAATAGAAGGTCTGGTCGCAACCCTGACAGCTTACATCGGGGTTCTACGACTTGAAGCCTGCGACATCAGCTTTGTCCCTATCACCTCTGAAGTAGAGCAGGCTGCCCTGGAGATGGCTGAAGCTATGGAAGCCATATGGGAAGCCTACGAAGCAACAGAGGAAGCCCTGATGCCTCGGAATGAGGACGGGAGCCCTAACGAAGCCCTGATTGAGGAAGAGATGAGGGCAGAAGAAGAACGAAAACAAAGAAGAAAGGAGATGAACTAATGAATAGGTCATCAAAGAAAAAATTAGAGAAAGCGAAGAGGCGTAAAGCCCGACTAGCCAAAGGAAGAAGAGCAGCCCCTTCTTCTCTAAAGAGCAGAGTAGCGAAGGCTAGAGGTGAATACACAAGGAGCATCACCCTGGGAGAGTTGAGCGAGATGTATGACAAGGGGCTTATTGCTCCACCAGAATACAAAACGATGGATAAGCGTGTCCCAGCATTCTGGGACAAAAGCGGAAGCACCAAAGAGCACGAAGAATACTTTGCTAAATCGCTAGAAGCCTACGGCATCACTATCCCCTCAACTATTCAAGAGTTCAGAGACAACTTGAGGAAATACTTTGGTGGTGTCCCAACGGACGATGGCGACTGGTTGCTTGATGTAAGAAGCGACAGCACAACGGGAAACAAGATGGTTCCTATTTCCAAACTAGAAAAGCTTGGGGACCTTTACGAGCTTACTGGAACGGGGTTCGGTGGTGCTGGCGGGAGCCCTATGATTGTTCCGCTTTGCGAGCCGCTCAAAGACACCCAAGAATTTAGAGAAGAGACAGGACAAATAATGGGAGTTTGGGGCTACTTCGCTGACCCAGACAACTTCACCCTCCACGAAAACTACGATGGCTGGAACCCTGCTTGGGTTGAGTTAGACAGCAAGCTTTGGCGTGAGTGCCTTGGGCTACTCCTGGGTGAGTTCTCTGGTTATGGTTTTGAGGACACCAGAAGCGATAGAGTGGCACCCGACCAACTCAACAAAATGCTCCGAAGCATCCTTGAAGGAAAGGAGGCATCAGTATGAGCTTCAAATTTAGAGACATACCTATGAAAGTTGTGAATTACACCGCAGGGGATGCCTGCCTCCACGGCGATGCCGAAGAGGTCGCAGAGCAACTCTGTGAGCTTGCGACTACGCCCCACAAAGACCAAGATGATTGGTTGAGTTATTACTGCGAAGTAGAAATTTCTGACCTGCCTTACCAAGCAACTTACCAAGCACGACTGGAACCAGACGACCTTTCCAGCGACATCTTTAGGCAACTAGGCTGTAGCTATAGCTCCGCACAAACCAAGGAAGAAAACATCGTCAGACTAACCAAAGCTCTAAATGATTATGAAGAGTAATAATGGCTGTATATAAACTGAATTGGTCTTTCTGCTGTGGTGAAGGCGATGCTGATGATTTCTTTGAGGATGAAACAGAATATGAAGCCGTTAAAACCAACTCCAGGAGGATTACAATGAGATGTATAGAGG